>Ga0222718_10000332_pt1 | contig 51713 bp, 38 predicted proteins | sample C33_27DmetaG_FD_165045 | JGI IMG/M metagenome (GOLD analysis project Ga0222718, IMG submission 165045) | Estuarine water microbial communities from San Francisco Bay, California, United States - C33_27D | ecosystem: Environmental > Aquatic > Marine > Unclassified | place: USA: California... | reverse complement strand
TTTTCTGACCGATGTTTACACAAGAGTAAGGGCCGAAGCGGGAATGTCCGTTTCGGCCCTTTTTTTAAGTACACCCCTGAGGATTCGAACCTCAAACCTTCGGTTCCGTAGACCGATGCTCTATCCAATTGAGCTAGGGGTGCATGTCTGATTTTCGAGAGGATTGCAGAACAATTGCCCTCCCAATCAGCGAATATGTACGGTATCTCGCAGTGCTGCCAGTTTCAAGTTTACCCCGATGGAAAATATTGTATCGAACGGCTTTCCTAGAGCGATTCGCTGCGATTGATTTGACCGGAATTTTCAGCCCAAAAGTGCAGACAAACCTGTTTCCGTGACAAGTTCGCGTTACGATTCTCCCTCATACCAGCTTCGGAGGATTGCATTTCCAACCACGCTGACCAGTGTAAAAATCAACAATCCCAGAAGCGTCGAAGCAAAAACGGTCGCGAACAGTTTGTCTGTTTTGAGTTGGGGGGCTGTTTGCAAGATCAAATAGCCGAGTCCCTTGCGGGAGACATAGCCGGCGAAAAATTCTCCCACAATGGCTCCGATGACCGCTACGCCGCTGGCAATGCGAGCCCCTGTGATAATGGAAGGGACGGCACTTGGCAGCCGGAGTTTGGTCAAAGTCTGCCAACGGGTCGCGTTATTAAGCGTGAACAAATCGAGCAAATCGGGATCAACCTGTAGTAGCCCTGCCGTGGCGTTGGTGATGATTGGGAACAGGCTGATGATAAATGAGACCAGCACGACGCTTTGAAAGCCGGTCCCGAACCAGATCACGATCAAAGGAGCGATTGCCACAATGGGAACTGTCTGCAAGAAAATGGCGTAAGGAAATAGACTGCGGCGGATGAGAGGTGATTGTGAAAAGAGGCAAGCGATCAGCGTTCCAAAGGCGAGGCTCAATAAAAATCCGACGATGGCTTCCAAGCCGGTTGTTAGAAAACCGCTCCACAGTTCATCGCCATACTTAATGGCTGATTTTGCAACGAGCAACGGGCCAGGCAATACAAATCGTTCGATCTGAAAGACCACTGTCGCCAGATGCCAAAGAGTGACAACGACTAGAAATGCCATCAGCGGCGGCAAAAGATTCGAAACAATCCAGCGAAAGATAGCTCTCATTCAACCGTCCTCCGCAGTTCCTGGCTGACAGTTCCCATGAGTTCCGCGAACTCGGCAGTCGCTCGAAGTTTGGCAGTGCGTGGATAATCAAACGGTACTTCAATATCTGCGGCAATCCTTCCGGGGCGGGGATGCATCACCAGAATTCGTTGTGAGAGAAAGACGGCTTCAGAAACATTATGTGTGACAAAAACTGCCGTCCATTTTTGATCCGTCCAGATGCGCAAAATTTCTTCGTTGAGTTGTTGCCTCAAAATGTCATCGAGTGGCGCGAACGGTTCATCCATCAACATGAGATCGGGGTTGGTGACGAGTGCCCGTGCCAAAGAGGCTCGCATACGCATTCCCCCGGAAAGTTCGCGGGGGCGTTTATCGGCATCCGCCTCCGTCAATCCCACTAGGTTGATCGTCTCTTTCACATGTTCCAGGTATTCTGATTCGGGGCGGTCTCGTAGTTCAAATGGGAGCGATACATTACTTCGCACAGTGCGCCAAGGAAGGAGTGTTGGATCCTGAAACACGAATGCCGAACGAAGATTGTTTTCTCGTGCATTGCCGGGCGAGCGTCCATCGAGCAACATGAGACCGGCGGTGGCGGTCTGAAGACCGGACATGACACGTAACAGCGATGACTTTCCGCAGCCGGACGCGCCGAGAATCGATACAAATTGACCACGTGGAATATCAAAATTCACATTCGCGAGTACATCAGAAACGCTCGGAAAGGATAGCCCCACCTGATCGGCGTGGATGAATGCGGTGTCGGTTGTGATTGTCATGAATTGTGGTGACTAATATTCCTGTTCTTGGGATACTCTCAGCATATCAATCGGTGGTGGTCTCTCGAAAGTGTCGGCGAGTGTTCACTTGCCAATTTCTTTCAACAGCCTTGAATGCACTAACTATGCATTGGCCTTACTTTTGATAATCTCACTGTATGTCAATCTTTTACACTGACATTTTTGTGCTTCCTTTGCCCGAGACGCACAAATTTCCGATGTCAAAATACTCCCTGTTACGAGAGAGAGTCGGCCAAGATCATCGATTCACGGAATCGGACTTAAAAGTTCCTCCGGCCGCTTCTGACGAACAAATCCTACGTGTTCATTCAGAAAATTATTTGGAACGAGTCAAATCGGGTGAGCTAACCTACAAGGAAATCCGTCGTATCGGGTTTCCGTGGTCTCCACAAATGGTCGAACGATCCCGCCGCTCAACGGGTGCTACAATTGCCGCAGTTAACTCCGCACTGGTCTGTGGATTGGGAATCAATCTGGCAGGTGGAACGCATCATGCCTTCCGTGATCACGGAGAAGGATACTGTGTTTTCAATGACAGTCTTGTCGCCGCTCGTCACTTTCAGGAAACGGGGCATCTCAATCGAGTATTGATTGTCGATGCGGACGTCCATCAGGGAAACGGTACGGCATCCATTGCCGCTCATGACGACTCCATTTTCACGTTTTCAATCCATGGCGAAAAGAACTTTCCCTACTACAAGGAGCAAAGTGATCTCGATATCGCATTACCTGACGATATTGGCGATCAGGCCTATCTTTCGGCACTCAAAAATGGGATGGAAGACGCTCTGGAACGCAGCAATCCCGATTTAATGATGTATCTCGCCGGTGCCGATCCGTATGAAGAAGATCGCTTCGGTCGCTTGAAATTGACGAAGGGAGGGCTCGCCGAACGTGATCGAATTGTGATGGAACAATGTCGATTCGCGGGTTTGCCCCTGACAATTGCGATGGCGGGAGGGTATGCTCCCAATGTGCATGATACGGTCGACATACATTTTGCCACAGTCATTCGGGCCTGGGAATTGTTTGGGCTGGCGAAACGCACCCTCCCACGACCTCGACCACAAAGTTTCAAATCACCATGAATGCTCAACGCAGAAAGCTAACCATCAGCGTTTTGATTCTTCTTCCCGTCGTCCTCATCTCGGGACTGCTAATTATGTCTTTGTTTGGCCACCGCCCTGATGATTTGGGAATTAAAAACGGTCAATTGAAGCCGTGCCCCGAATCGCCCAACTGCGTCTGCTCTTTTGCGGAGAAATCGGACTCAGAACACTCGATTGCTCCTTTGGCAGTCCCTTCAGACTCCAAACAGCCACTAAAGACACTCAAAGAAGTAGTTATCTCGTTGCCGCGAGTGATGGTTGTGAGCTCAGAAGAGGATTATCTACATGTTGAGTTTACCAGCGCATTGATGCGATATGTCGATGATGTGGAATTTCAGTGGTTGGCGGACGAGAGCGTCATTCACGTGCGGTCGGCATCTCGGATCGGACATTCCGACTTAGGCGTAAATCGGAAACGAGTCGAAAAAATTCGTGAATTGTGGCAATCTGCGATCGAGCAGTAATGTTTTGAGAATCATGGTTTGCCTGACGCGAATCTCCGATTACAATCGACAAGCCAATATTCGATCCTCAATCTCAAGGAAGTGATATGTCTGGATCAGACACCTCGAAACTCGCCTATCAACGTGTTCTTCTCAAAGTGAGCGGAAATAGCTTCTGCCGACCGGGAGAGTCGGGCATCAGCATGTCTGAAGTTGCCGAGCTTTCCGAACAGATCAAACGTGTTCACGAAACGGGTGTCGAACTGGCCATTGTTTGCGGTGGTGGAAACATTTTGCGTGGTAAACAATTTGCCGCAGTGAGTGCCGCCATCAATCCCCCAACTGCTCATTACATGGGAATGTTGGCTACGGTTATTAATGGGCTCGCGCTTCAGGACGCCTTGGAAAACATTGGCGTCCCTACTCGCTTGCTGTCTGCCATTCGGATGGAAGGTGTCGCCGAGACATTCATCCGTCGTCGTTGTGTTCGACATCTTGAAAAGGGACGAGTCGTTATTTTGGCCGCTGGTACCGGAAGTCCATTCGTGACGACCGATACCGCCGCCGCGCTCCGCGCACGCGAAATTAAAGCCGATATTGTGATGAAGGGGACTCGTGTTGACGGCGTTTATTCGGAAGACCCTGAAATCAATCCTCATGCGGTACTCTATCCTGAAGTGACGTTCGAAGAAGTTCTCAGCAAAGAGCTGGGCGTCATGGATGCTCAAGCCATTCATCATTGCATGGAGGCGAAGATTCCGATTCTGGTCTTTAATTATCAGCGTGTCGGAAATATCGAAAAAGCGATTGCTGGAGAACCAATCGGCACGCGTGTTGTCTCTGCCAAATCATAAGGACAACGGTCATCACGTTGCTCATTTTTACGGTCTAGGCGGATTGGGAATCTCACGAACGACGCGAAAACCGATAACTGGATATGCTCGATTGGCATCTCTATGCCAGACACTTCGCTTGCCCCAATCTTCTAAATGTATCGGTTCGAGTTTTATCCGGGAGGCTGGAGATGCAGGATCTATGAACCAGATGAATCAATGAAGAAGAGCTTCGATTGCGACTAAATTTGAGTTCATTTTTCGAAAAGGAACGAACCGATATTGGTGCACACAAAATCAAATATTTTAATGACGTTCCAAAAGAGTCATCCAACAATCCCTTCGCAATGGGAGTACAATCAGATGATTGAAATTCTGACATCGGCAGAAAACCGTCATGAAAATTATTGCTCTTGCTTTCAGCCTTTTTCTACTTTTTTGTGGATGGATCAACAGCGACGTTGAATCGGCAGAAATCCCCAATATTCTATTAATTCTCGCCGATGATCTCGGCTATGGAGATGTTGGCTGTTACAACCCGACATCGAAAATACCCACGCCGCATCTCGACAAGTTGGCCCGAGAGGGAATGCGATTCACAGACGCGCACAGCCCGTCAACCGTTTGCACTCCGTCTCGATATTCCATCATGACGGGACGCATGTGTTTTCGGACCGGATATGGGAGAGTCTTTTCTGGTGTTGGCGGGCCGGCACTCATTGAAGAAGACACACTGACGCTACCCGCAATGCTGAAACAACACGGTTATCAGACCGCCTGTATTGGTAAATGGCATATTGGCATGACGTTTTTGACAACAGACGGCAAGCCCGCGTATTCGGCTCCCGTCAATGCTCTACAACCAAAAGACTGGCGAGATGGCGGTGCCGCGCTTGAACGAGTGAAGCAAGTCGATTTTTCGCAGCCAATTTCTGATGGTCCAATCCATCGGGGATTCGATCACTTCTTTGGAACGGCTTGTTGCCCGACGACCGACTGGCTTTATGCCTACATTGAACAAGATCGCGTCAAAGTATTTCCCGCAGGTCAACTTGATCACTCCGGGCTTCCCAAGCATCCTTATGCCTATGACAACCGACGTGGATTGATCGCTCCCAATTATGACTTGGAAGAAGTCGATCTCGAATTTTTGAAACAAAGTCAATTATGGTTGAAGCAACATGTTGAGCGGACTCCCGAGAAACCCTTCTTCTTGTTTCATTCCATGCAGGCCGTCCACTTGCCCTCGTTCCCCGCCGATCGTTTCAAAGGTTCGACAAACGCGGGTCCGCATGGAGACTTCATCCACGAGATGGATTTCATCGTCGGAGAACTGACGAAGACACTCTCCAAACATGACTTGGAAAGAGACACGCTCGTCATTTTCACTAGCGATAACGGACCGGAAGTGACCTCTGTCGTCAACATGCGACAAGACCATCAGCACGACGGAGCCCGCCCGTGGCGAGGCATGAAACGTGACGGCTGGGAAGGCGGACATCGTGTGCCGTTAATTATTCGTTGGCCAAACGAGGTTCCCGCGGGGATTGTCAGTGATGAATTGACAAGTTTGACCGATATTTTGGCCACATGTGGGGCAATTGTTGGAGAGGAGAATCCTAATGATCTGGCGGAGGATAGTTACAATATGTTACCCGTCTGGCAGGGAGAAGTTTTGAACAAACCGGTTCGGCCATTCATGCTGCAACAAGCTAGCTCACTGGCAATTTCGATTCGCATGGGAGACTGGAAATATCTTGCTCATCGTGGCTCGGGTGGCAACAATTACGACCGCCGTGCCGACCTGAAGCCTTATCGTCTCCCAGAACTTGTTCCCAATGCGCCGGGTCAATTGTACGACCTCAAGAGTGATCCGGGGGAAACAGTCAACCTGTATGACCAGCATCCCGAGATTGTTAAGCAACTCAAAGAACATCTTGATAGCGAACTCGCAGACACTCCCATTTCTCAAAACCCATCACGGTAATCGCATCATGAAAAAAATACTTATCTCAACGTTCCTGTTATCACTCTTGTTGCTCAATGGCAGTGCGTCTGCAGGCGAACTTCGCGCGGGAGCCGCTAAAGTCGATATCACGCCTCCTCCCGGTGTTTCTCTGGATGGATCGATCAGCAAGAACGGTCCCGTCTCGGCGATTCATGATCGGCTACATGCCCGCGCGCTGGTTCTCGATGACGGTACGACGCGCATTGCCATCGTGATCGTCGATTCCTGTATGGTCGCAGAAGAAGTCTTTGATGGTGCGAAGCAGATCGTTCACAAGCAGACCGGTTTCCCCACCGACCGGATGTTAATGGCGGCAACGCATACTCACGCCGCACCGCGTCTCATTCATATCGGGACCAATCCGATTGACGACGAGTACCATCGCGATGCGACACAAAAGATCGCTCAGGCAGTTCTACAAGCGGAAAAGAATCTGGTTCCCGCACAACTGGGACACGGCTCGTTTCAACTGGAGGGTCTCATCGCCTGCCGCCGTTTCCTCTGTGAGCCGGGAAGCGTGGAGCCGAATCCCTTTGGAGAAACTGGGGAACGAATCAAATCGGTCGCCGGAAAGTCATCGGCTGTCATCAAACCTGCTGGACCCGTCGATCCAGAATTCTCCGTGATCTCTGTGCAAGACCATCAAGGAGATCAGATTGCCGTACTAGGTAACTTCAGCGTCCATTATTGTGGCGGCTATCGACGCGGCTTGGTCAGCGCCGATTATTTCGGTCAGTTTTCGGAACAGATTCAGGCGAAACTTTCGACCACAGGGAAACTTCCTGCGATTGGTTTAATGTCAAACGGCACGAGCGGCAACACGGGAGCCTTCCAAAATCAGGGTCGCAAGTTTCAACCCTTTGAAGGCATGCAATATTACGGTCGTATGATGGCAGACAAAACAGTCAAACTGATCGAAGAACTTCCTCACAATTCAGATCTCGACATCGCCATGATTCAGAAACCGTTGACGCTTCACGTTCGCAAGCCTTCTGCCGAACGAGTGGAATGGGCCAAAGGGATTCTTGCCGATCCTGATGCCAAGACGCCGCATCGTTGGTCGCGGATTTATGCGAATGAAACAATGCATCTAAGTAAGTATCCCGAAACGACAACGATCAAATTGCAAGCGATCCGTATTGGAGACTTGGCGATCGCGTCGGCCCCCTGCGAAGTCTTCGCCGAATCGGGACTCGCACTCAAAAAAGCGTCACCACATCCGAAGACGATCCACATCGAACTGGCGAATGGGTACGGCGGCTATCTCCCTCCCCGAGAACAGCACGAGTTGGGAGGCTACGAAACGTGGCCCGCGCGCTCGAGTTTTCTGGAAGTCGATGCCGAGCGCAAAATTCGCGAGACCCAATTGGAGATGCTGGAATCGCTCAAGTGAGCAACCAATTTCTATGGTTGCTTACATGCAATTGCAGTGTTCGAGTCTCAAGGTCGAGAACAGTGTCGTGAAGTGACTATGACGTTGAAAACATGAATTCCTCTTTTTGAGAAAGAGGTGAGAGCCCCGAGTCACGTTGTTGCGAAAAGCAAGTTTCACTCTATATTTAATGACAAGGAGTGAGACGATGCCTGAAATTTATCCCATTAACGATTACGGACCAATCATGCCCGGTCTGGTGATGGGGATGGTCGCCATCGTGCATGTGTTTCTTGCGCAGTTTGCCGTCGGTGGAGGCATTCTGCTTTGTTATTTCCAATGGCTGAAAATGACTGGTAGAAATGAGAATGCCGGGAAGTTCGTCGATGGCTATTTCAAAGTGTTGGTCCTCATCAGTTTCGTATTGGGAGCCTTAACCGGTGTCGCGATCTGGTTTACCGCGATTCAGGTGTCGGCGGGAACCATCGGCGCGATGGTGCTTAACTTTCATTGGCTGTGGGCGACCGAATGGACGTTCTTTTGTCTCGAAATTTCCGCAGGTTACTGCTTCTATCGTTATCAGGACCGGCTTTCTGATCGTATTTCAATTTGGCTACTGGGAATCTATGCGTTCGCCGCCTGGATGAGTCTGTTTCTGATTAACGGCATTCTTTCCTGGCAATTGACGTCGGGGAACTGGTTACAAACCAAGAGTGTCGCTGATGGATTCTTCAATCCCAGTTTCTGGCCGAGCTTACTGTTCCGCACGGTCGTTTCTGTGACCTTGGCAGCGTTGGCGGCATGCGTGGTCATCAATTTAATGTCGATTGATCGTCAGGCGAAAGCAAAATTGATTCACAAAGCTTCGTTGCTGTTAGTTCCAATGATGTTAATGCCTCTCCTCGGCGTCTGGTTTCTCGCCGTCATGCCGGGCGACAGTCGCAGTTGGGTGTTGGGGGGCAGTCCGGCCATGATGTTATTCTTGAGTATCTCAATTGGCTCATCTTTACTGATTGGTTCGTACACCATAATTGGACTGGTTATCAAGAATCTCTTCATCAACGGGGTAACCGCGACGCTGCTCTTGATCTTGGCGTTTGGTGCCACGGCGGGAGGAGAGTTTGTTCGCGAGGGCGCGCGCAAGCCATTCTCGATTCGGCAGGTTCTCTATTCCAATTCCATTCGACCAGATGATGTGGCTCGCTTACGAGAGGTGGGTTGCCTGGCCGATGATCCCTATCCTTTGAAGACAACCCTCACGTTCCCCAACGAGCAACTCCGAGATGGCGCCAAAGTATTTCGCCGACAATGTGCCGTCTGCCATACTGTTTCGGGAACGAACGGCGTGACTCATCTCACCAGTACATGGGACGCTGATCAGATGCGAATGAACATGGCCAAGTTGCAACAAACAAAACCTTTCATGCCCCCCTTCGCAGGAACAGCAACAGAACTCGAAGCGTTGGTGCAATTTCTTCGCTGGTCCCATGATGGAACTCCCAAGGCTTGGGACGAATCCAAACAACTCATCGTGATTCAACAGATTCAAACCTGGCTCGATGAAGCGGGAACCAAACCGGGGAACTACAAGCAGTACGAAACATTGACGGGGGGAGACGAGTAGATGGATTCTGTCTTCCCGTTCGGCTTTCCAACACCGACTGCCTTTTACCTTGTGCTATATGTGCTCACGTTCGTACTACATCAAGCATTGATGCACTATGTGCTGGCGGGATCGGGATATCTGGCGTGGTGCAATCTTGTTCCCGGCGCGGGCGATACTCCGCGCACTTTTCAACCACTGGCGGCCATTTTGAGAGACTGGATGCCTTTCGCATTAAGTGCGGCCATCACTGCCGGTGTCGCACCGCTGCTGTTCGTGCAAATTGTTTATCCGACCGCGTTTTATACGGCAAACTTATTGTTGTGGTGGCGATGGATGGTCGTGATTCCCATTTTGATTGTCGCATTTTATCTGCTCTATCTGGTGAAAAGTCGGCGTTACTCGACATGGTCATTCCCCGTTCGAACATTGATCGCTGTGTTTATTGCGGCAAGTTTTTTGTTCGTTGGTTTCTGCTGGACCGCCAACCATCTCATCTCAATGCATCAGTCAACTTGGCCAGAGATTTATGAATCCGGCAATATCGCGATCTCCTCAATAGAAGTTACATTGCGAGTGTGCATCTGGGCTGGTGGCGCTGTTCCCACGATGTGCATCATGGCTGCCTGGCAATTGTCGGCGCAAGACAATGGGGAGACCCGCGTCGAAGAACGCCGACTCGGACGCGCTGCGTTGGGAGGACTCTCTGTTGCCACGGTCGCGGGAGTTGTCTATCTGTTTCAGTTGGATGAATTATCGCGAGGGTTGATTCTGGGGTCATTTGGAAGCATTTATCTCGGTATCGCTGTTGTCGGAGTCATCCTGCAAGTCGTACTCTGGTCGATGGTCTTGCGGAATCGCCCCACTCGACCGCAACTGGCAATCGTCACAGTGGGAACTCTCTTATCATTGATCGGTATGTCTGTCTTACGAGAGGCGATCCGCATCAGTCATCTGGACCTCAACTTACTCCTGGAGGATCATAAGATGGCTTGGGAGATCGGCGGTTTCTCTCTGTTCCTTATCATGGCTCTCGTGAACTTTGCCATCATCGGGCTGTGCGTTGTCATGGTGCGGCGTGGATTAAAATCGAAAACGGCAGAGTAACTTCTTGAAGCAGAAGCTGCTACTATTCCCTAAGTGAGATTATTCACAGACTCACCAAAGGGGACACCGATGAAGCAAGCTGGATTCGCCATCGCATGTTGCACATTACTGATCGCCACTAGCCTTTGGCTAAAGGCCGAAGATCAAACCGAAATCCCAGAGATTGTTTCTACACAGCCCGTTGACGCGAAGACCTCTGAAACACCCGGACGCTATCCCGGTTTCACAGGATACTCCCGCTAGGTCACCACGAATTCGCCCGAAGCACAGGCCTGGTTCAATCAAGGAGTTCAACTGCTCTACGGTTACAATCACGATGAAGCTATTCGGTCGTTCGAAAAAGCTGCCGAGGTTGATCCGTCATGCGAACAATGCCTGGTCTCTGCTGGGATTACAACAGTCGCTTGAGAAGCAGGGCAAGATACAGCTTGCCAAAGACCTAACCATGCAAGTGAAGACAGCTTGGGAGCGATCTGATGTCTCACCCGTGGCGAGTTGCTATTGTCACCCGGATGCCCGCGAAGGGTAAGTGGGGCAATGATTGAAACAAAAAAACGTGACCGGCAAATGATACCGGCCACGTTTGAATGGTGTCAAAAGTATTTTTCGATCAGCTTACCAGATCAACTCGGTTCCCCATTGGCCTGAATGAATCGAAGCTTCACCAAAGGCGGCCTGATATTCAAGATAGCTTCGGAACGGGCCGACCATCCAGTTCATCGAAGGGCTGAAATTGACCCAATCTGATCCGAGATCTGCACCACGGACATTGAAGTTGCCAGCAGAGTTATTGAGTCCGACTTGATAATCGGCAGCGGTCTCTCCCATTTCGTGAACCCATGCCGTTTCAACATCAAAACTGAGTAGTTTACGGAAGTTGAAGAATTTGAATCGTCCCCCAAGTTTCGAACGAAGGCTGTTGGCGTGAATTTCATCAACTCGCAACGAGGTCACGGCCCCGCCTGTTTCAGAAAAGTCTTCCGTTTCTGCATGGAGATACTGTAGCGATCCGAATGGCTGTGCATGCAGAGTATCGTTGCCAAATGTGAGTCCATTTTCGTACAGGAAGCCGGTGGTCCACCCGTTATAATCTCCCGTATTTTGCTCTGAGAGAGCATTCACACGCACGTTTCTGGTCGAATCATGGTTATTCCAACCCGTAAAGCCTGTGAATGTTGTATGAAGGAGGCCTCGTTGATCACGCAGGTAAAGACCAAGACGATGGGCGTCTGTTTCGACTTCCGAACGGACTGCCGTAGATCGTACGCTTTGATTTTCATAGTTGTAGAAGAAACCACTGACCGTTTCCGGTCCGACACACCAACTTTTCCCGACAATGTGACCGACAGAATCATAATCAGTTGTGCTGGCATTACCATCGTTACTGACGCGTCCATCCGATACATAGCCCGAGTACCAAATCTCGTTCATACAAGGAATGTTGGGAGCGTGATTGTGTCCCACTTGATTCATCAAGACATCCATCAAGTGATTCATGCTTTGAATTTGGTAGATGGCCGCGGTTCCATAAATCTCGCCACTCAATTGATTCAACGCATTCCGAACAGCGACTGTCCCGGACAGCGTGTCAAGTTGATCTCGCAGCATCTGAATTTGTGGATTCGCCAGATTGAGTTTCACCGCATCAAGATACGCTGCGGTGTTTCTTTCGTTGTAGTTGACGGCTGAATTGAGGTAAGGGGCGTCATTCGCCAGCATGAAACCGGCAGAATTGGATGTGAAGAAGGGAATCACGCGGAAGTTCAGCAAGTCTTCGGTCAGGATAGGTGCGGTGTTCACACCGATTCCACCGGTCGTTTGCAACCAGGTATAAGTGGCTCCCATGGTATAAGCACCACCGGGAGGAAGGCCTTGAACATCGACGGTCCCCCCATTGAACATCACCGATCCGTTGACCTGAATCAGGTCATTATCTGTTCCGGGAATCGGATTTGCGGCGGCTTGAATTTCGATTTCCTCTGTGGATGTCGAACTGAAGATCAGGTCCGCATTGAAAGTTTGAGTTCCAATGCTGTTTCCGGGAGCGGTCGTGCCGTTCAAGGTGATGGGATTATTGGCACTGATTGTTCCATTCCCTCCAATAAGGGCATTGTTTCCGATGGTGAATGAATTTGTCATCACCATGCCGTTGTTGGTCAGAGTCGCCCCGTTCATCAAATTGAAGGTCGACGCTTCGATCATTGATGTAGAATCATTATCGACATTCACGCCTGACATTGCATTGATTGTGTTGGTCACATCAACAACGCCACCCCCACTGACATTTAAAGTTGCTCCTGTCATCAAATCGAGAGATTCAGAATTGAACATCCCGCTTGCTGTTCCCAGAGTGGCTCCAGCCATCACGTCAGCATCATTGAAGTTGGTCAGGCCATTGAGGTTTGTTGTTCCCCCCGCGAAGGTCGCGTTGAACAAGGTAGAACCCACAATGTCGTCATCGTAGGTAAAGCTGAAAGCATTGTCCGCGGTTCCGGTGACTTGTCCGTTACCATCGGCTTCATAACCGAACGTAAGTTCGGGACGGACCAGTCCATTACCAGCATCAACGAGAGCGTTGTTGATAATATTTCCTGAAATGGAAGTACCATCCATGATGTTCAATCGATTAAGACCAGCAGTGTTTGAAATGACAATAGCGTTCGTTTCACCGGAAACGCTTCCCGAAATGTCGAGATCGTTTACTAAGGCGGCACCATAGTTCCTCGAATCGATATTGTTGAATATGAACGTGTTCCCAAAATCCAATCGAATACCAGTACCGTTTGTTCCAGTTGCCGAGACATTGCCGCGGACAACGATGTCGTGAGAAGCACCACCACTCGCCAATATTCCGATCCCGTTCGTACCACTTACCATGACGTCGGATGCGGAGCCGATGGTGACTGTGTTTCCCATTCCTCCAACAAGTCGGAGACCTGTCCCAATATCGCCGCTCACAGTCAAATCACCATTTTGGATAATATTGTTGCTATCAGAGAGAATATAGAGCCCAATCCCGAAACGATTTCCTGGAGAATAATTAGTGTTGTCGGTCACACTCTGGCTGTCTTGATAGTATGCTCGACCAAAATTATCACTCAGAACAACATCGAATCCGAGATCGGCCAAAATTGCTAACTCGGCGGGTGAAGCATGTGGCACGTTACGAAAATCGAATCCCTGAACGAGCCCTCGCGTAATATTCTCGTAAGGGATTGCTGTGTGTCCTCCATCTCCCGCAAGCGGAATACCAGAACCACCATACACACTGACGGCATTCGCCCCAGTGAAAGTATGCGTACCACCAATGATGAAAACCTCAGCCAAGAATGGTGCATGGTCGTAGGTGGCAACACCCAACGTGTGTCCGAGTTCGTGGATGGCGATCATTTCCATTGAAGTCGCATGGTTTGAAAACTGAGTAATCTCGTCCGTTCCGAACCCGATGTTAGCTGGGAAAAAGACGTTTCTTCCGTCAATCCCATTATCGCGAGCTGGTGTTCCACCGAGAAGCCTGTCAATGACATTGTGATTACCCCCAGTATTTACGGACAATGCGTTTGCGTTAAAGGATGGAACGGACGTCACATTGATCATACGCATCACCGGAGAGTCCGCATCAGCGGGATCAAGTTGTAAAACATCTGTCCAATAGAGAAAGGCGCGATCCATAGCGTCTATCTCTGCCTGACTAAACAGACTTATCTGATTGGCAAGAAAAGTCGTATTAATTGCGTATGCATCCCCATCGGCCGGATCCCAGTATTGAACATTAAAGCCACCGACTTGAATCGTCGTTTGAGCTTGTGCTGTTGAAGCGACTGATGCGAATAGCATCAGTACGAATATTGGCAGACAAATACATCGAAAAGATCGACCGGGCATTGTCATCCTCCTTGAGCGAGCTGCAAACCCTGCTCAGGTTGAAGAGCTTCCATTGCTCAACGAACACCCAAAACAGGACATCATCACTCATTTCGGATATCGGTACTCGGGAATTCACTGATCCTTGTACTGAAAAAATCAGGAAAGTGATACCAATTGATACCAGTCGTAAATTCTCACTCACTTACCCAGATTGACGCCGTAGCTTCGTTTTTTCTCATGTTGAGAGAACAATTTTTCCTCCGCGCGCGAATCGATCTCGAGGCAGCTTCGACTCCGGTTAAAATGTGATGGTGGGCAACATCACAAATTCAAAATCAAAGTTCTGTGTCATCCAGAATGAAGAGGGAAACCTTCCCATCGCTCCTGAGTGAGTGAACCGGGTGGTTGAGATTACGGAAGTGGAATCATCTTGTTGTATGTATCTTGTAGAAGTATCGTGAAACAAGCGTATGACTTTATTTCTCTCACAGAACAGATTCCCATGACTCGATTCGCCTCATTGTCGCTGCTTATCCTCTGCATGTTTGTGCAAAGTTCACAGGCTGAAGAAAAAGAAGAGCAAGGTCCTGATCTCCCCAAAGTGGTGCTCATCGGTGATTCCATTCGCTTACGCTATACGGCGACCGTCGTCAAAGAACTCGAGGGAAAGGCGGTTGTCTTTAGTCCCAAACCAAATGGGCAAGATAGCCGCAATGTTCTCAAGAATCTCGATGCCTGGGCCATCAAACAGCAGCCAGCAATCGTACATTTCAATTGTGGGATTCACGATACCAAGAAGTTCAAAACCACTGGAAAGTTTCAGGTTTCACCTGAAGAGTACGAATCGAATTTACGAAAAATCGTCGAGCAAATTCGTGACAAGACGGATGCCGTGGTGATTTTTGCCACGTCAACGCCCATCTTCGACGACCGTGCTGCGAAAGTTCGCGCGGGTCGTGATTACGAATTACTGAATGCCAGTATCGAACAGTACAACGAGATTGCTAGAAAAGTGATGGTAGATCTGAAAGTCCCTGTCAACGATCTGAATGGAACGCTCAACTCTCCGAAATCAGCCGAGACAACAAAGACACTCATCGTCGCCGATGGCGTCCATCTGACATCAGCAGGACAACAATTGCTTGGTCAAAAAGTCGCACACATGATTGAGAAACATTTGAAAACGAGGTCGAAATGAATGCGTTTCGAGGTTTTATGATGATTGTTATTACCAGCATTGTTGGTACGCAACCTCTCGACAAGCTTCTCGCTCAAGAGACCGTTCTCCAAACACACGTGGTCACGGTGGAGCGAATTTGGAATCGAGCCGCACACTCAGCATTCACTGACATCATCCGCTTTGAAGACGACCTGTATTGCACGTTTCGCGAAGGCTCTGGACATATTCCCGGTCGCAATGGACTGATCCGTGTGATTCGTTCGCACGACGGCATGAATTGGGAATCGGTGGCGCTGCTCGATGAAAAACATGTCGACTTGCGAGATCCCAAGCTGAGCATGACTTCCGACGGTCGATTGATGGTCAACTCGGGAGCGTCTTTCTATCACGATACCAAGCGAGTCGGTATTGAATCCCGCGTGGCTTTTTATGATCCCAAGAATGACACGTTTAGGAAACCACAGAAAGTCATTCTTCCCAAAGAAGCCAACATCGGTTTTGATTGGTTATGGCGCATCACCTGGCACAAAGGCTGGGCCTGGGGATGCGTACAACAGGTCCCCAATACGGGTGATCGAGCGTTACAACTGGTCCGCAGTCGCGATGGAATTCATTTTGAACATGTGGCAACACTTGATGTCCCGTTTCCCTCTGAAACAACACTTCGATTTCTCGCAGACGATACTATGATTGCCATGATTCGTCGTGGTGGAAAAGAACCTTACGGTTGGATAGGCAAAGCAAATCCGCCTTACAATGACTGGAAGTTCACAAGATCGAACAAAGCATTTGGCGGGCCGAACTTCGTGCAGTTACCGAACGGAATGTGGCTTGCTGGCAGTCGTGGATATGGTGGAAAGACGGCAACAACTGCGCTGTGGTGGCTAGACATTGAGACCGCAAAGTTAACAGAACTCCTGGAATTACCCAGCGGTGGGGATACCAGCTATCCGGGCTTTGTGATCGATCAAAAGAATAACCGGGTTCTGGTTTCGTATTACTCTTCGCATGAAGGAAAGTCGGCCATTTATCTGGCGACTTTGCGTTTGGATGTCTTGCAGAAGGTCGATGAATAATTCCACAAGATTTTGTTCATACGAGGCGATTAAGTGGCCTGTGCTCTCGTTCGCCAAACGAATAATGACATCACACCCGAAGCGGTCGCCACACCTGCCAAAGTGAGATACATCACTTTTTCATCGATGATCATGCCCGTCAGAGCTGGTCCGAACGCCCCGATTCCGAAGCACATTAAATTACTAAAACCGTAACCGGTACTGCGTCGCGAGCTGGGAATCAAATCGGCGATCAAGCTATTGTAAATGGGTTGGTTCATAAAATGAATTAACGCTAGCAAACAGGTCGCCAATAACCGCGACGGTCCATCAGCAAAGGCCATCCAGACTAACGGCGGCACATTCAACAACAGGATTGCCGACAATTGTCGGTGTAATTTCTTGGGATCTGCGATACGTCCGGCAATTCCCTGTCCCACTGCCGCGCATAACAATGTGACAGTGGCGAGTGAATTTCGAAAGCTTTCTGCCGACCAGCCGTCAGGCCGCATGCCGGTTTTATCAAGGTAGCGAGGGAGAAAGTGCAGAAAGGAGGCATAGACGAACCCGGATAACGCCCCCGCAGCAACAAGTAACAGAAACCGCTCCCAAGGAATTTTCTCTGACGCCTTTTCTACCTCTGGAGAAACTTCGACATGTGCAGCAGGCTCTTCGGAGGTCACTTTTAATTTGAGCAGAAGCACGGCAATGACTGCGGCAGGAATAATCAAAACCAGATAATAGTCTTGCCAGCCGACCGCGCCCGTCGCAAAAACAATCGACGCCAAAAACGGTGCCAAAGCAATTCCCAGTGATCCAAATATCCCGTGCCAGCCGAGTGCTTTACCCCGCGTCTCGGGAGTCGTCTCTCGTGATAACAAGGAAAGACCGGCAGGATGATAAATGCTGGCAAACGTACCCATCGACAGCATCATCAAAAAGAGAATCGACCAGCTTGGCGCCCACCAAACACCAATCGATGTCGCCATACATCCCAATAGATAAATCAGCAGCATCCGTTTTGATCCAAATCGATCCGTCAAGAAGCCAGCCAATAATGCCCCCAATCCAAATGGTAAACGCCAGGCAGTTCCCAATGCGCCGGTTTGTGTTTTAGAGACGCCAAAATCATCTCCAATCATCTGTTCGACGGCGGGCAACGCATGCTCAAACATATGCACCATGGCGTGTGCAAACGAAACCAGCAAAACCAGACGAAAGGTATGAGGCGACATAGGGCAAGGCAGTCAAAACGAAGAGGGCGATGGAATGGATCCAGTCTATCGATTCGAGGTGAGGTTGTCCTGCGAAACGTGATGGATCAAATTTTGGAGGAAAACACAGCAAATCTTCACAGCAGATGACGGGCTTTAATCTCCAGGTATTGGCTGATGAGCCCCGAAGAAAACTCTTGCGGCAACGCATTTAGGACCAGCAAACCGGAAAGTTCCAGTTTCTTCACCTGCATCGTTTGTGCCGTGACAAGCTCTGCGGCCGCGGCGATTTGAAACGCTTCACGATCCGTTTGAGGAAATGTATTGAGGCGTTCGTGAAGCTGTACGTTTTTGAGGAATCCTCCGAGAACGAGGTGAGGTTTTCTCATTTGCCGCATTCCTCGACCGATCAATTCCAGATGGACATCATCGAGGGCGTGAGTGACCAAGACGACAAGAGATCGCTTTCGATGGCGAGTCCGTAATTGCTGGGTCAGCATATCGTAGTCGGTCGCGTCATAAGTCGGGACCAGATCGTAGCTTTGCCGAATGAGTGATTGCACACCGTTCTGGCCCCGGACGGGGGGAATCCAGCGTTCGAATTTGTTGGATCCCACCAACATGCCGACGGTATCTCCTTGTCTGAGAGCGATATAACTCAGCAGTATCACGGCGTTCAGCGCGCGGTCGAAGTGGGTAATGCCATCATGTTCGTTACACATCGAACGTCCCGAATCCAAAACGAAGAGGACATTTTGATTCTTCTCGACGACGTATTCCCGACTGATCAATTCGTTATGGCGGGCCGTTGCTTTCCAGTCGATGCTGCGATATTCGTCTTCGCGTCGATATTCTCGCAAGCGATCAAATTCGCTCCCTCGACCTTTCAGTCTGGATAACCGCACGCCGGCTTCAGCGAGACGATTCATTCTCGCCAGTAATTCAACGCCGCGAACAGCTTGTATATCAGGATAGATTTTCACTTCTTGCGGGAGATTGACTTCCAGAGTCATATCCCATAATCCACAGCGACTCACGATTTGCAGGAAAATGGTGCCGAATTGATTTTTTCCTCGATGATGGGGAGTCACCAGATAAGTCTGCGAGTGGACTTTGTCGGGCTGTAAAGTTTGTGTGAAAGGTAAGTCTTCGAAGTCACAGGGAGCGGGAGGTTCATCGTGGACACTCAACGTCACTTTGGTCGCATTTCGATTCCGCAAAAATATCTGGACTGGATTATTGGCCCCCACGCTTAAAATGTCATTCGCTTGACGCTGCACATCAATTTTGCGTGGAGAGGGTGACAGCACCAAATCAATCAACGAAAAGATCATCAAGCCGGCACTGCCGAAGATTCCAATCACTCGTGCTGGCGGCCACCAGACTCCCAGAGTCAAGGGAATCAGGAACACCATCATCAGTCCGATGAGCCTAGCTCTCGGCATCATTGGCGAGGTGCCTCCACCGAATCGAGAATTTCACGAATCACGTCTTCGACATTGATTCCCTCGATTTCTGATTCCGGCTTTAAGCGCAAACGATGGCGTAGCACCCAGGGTGAAAGCTCTTTGATGTCATCAGGGATGACGAAGTCTCTTCCTCGGCATGCAGCCAAAGTACGGGAGGCGATCAACAGGTTCACGCCGGCTCTCGGACTGGCTCCCACTTCCACAGAATGCCAGGAACGAGTTTTATGTACGATCGAGGTGATGTACTGAATGACTTGAGGCTCAATGATCACTTGCTTCACGGCATTTTGGATCGACTTAATTGTTTCGCCGTCAAGAATGCTCGAAAGTTCAAACTGACTTAATTGTCGATTGTCTTTCCCCGAAGCGAAGACATCGAGAATGTCGTTTTCTTGATCTTGTGTCGGATAATCGACAAGCAGCTTGAACATGAAGCGGTCCAGTTGGGCCTCGGGAAGTGGGTAGGTTCCTTCCTGCTCCAACGGGTTTTGTGTGGCAATGGTGATAAATGGTGGTTCGAGCTGATACGTGACACCATCAACGGTGACTTGTCGTTCCTGCATTGCTTCGAGCAGCGCGGACTGCGTCTTTGCGGGAGCGCGATTAATTTCATCCGCCAATAAGAGGTTTGTAAACAAAGGGCCAGGATTGAAATTGAACTCGTTATCTTTCATGTCGTAAATCGAGTGACCGGTGATGTCGGAAGGCATCAGGTCGGGAGTGAACTGGATCCTCCGAAACTCACACGAGAGAACATGACTGAGCGTGTTCACCAACAAGGTTTTACCGAGTCCCGGAACTCCTTCAATCAAGACGTTGCCTTCGGAAAGTAGTGCCACGAGCACCGCTTCGACCAGTTCTTCCTGACCAACAATCACTTTGGCGATTTCAGCCAGTGACTGCTCAAAGCGGGTTTCAATCTGAGAGAGTTCCATAAGTATTGAAAGTGTCCAACACGAGTTCATATATCTTGAAAATCGAGGATGGTCATTCTAAGCGGGCGAACGACTCGAATCGAGACACAATCCGAAACTTCCTGGTGGTGTTTATTGGCAAATTCATCGTGGATTGACGGATTTTTCATTTTCTCCAGATCCTCCTGTTGAGTTCCAGACGTTGAGAGTTAATGATTGAACAAATCGCGTCTTGTTCGGCAGGGAGGCGATCTTCTCGGGCCCCCTTACTCACTCACGCCGACCCGGAGTTGTTTGATAATGCCGTTGCGATGTTTGAACTTGACTCTTTGCCTGATTTTTCTTGTCTCTCCTTGCGCGTTTGCACAAACGGAGGCACCTTCCCAGAAAAATGATTCGCAGGTCGCACCGACGACCAAACCTCTCCCAAAACCTACCAAACCCAATATTGTCGTCATCCTGGCAGATGATCTCGGTTTTTCTGATTTGGGTTGTTATGGCAGCCAAATTGAGACACCAAATCTCGACACATTGGCGAACAATGGACTTCGTTATGCACAATTTTACAATACCGCCCGTTGCTGGCCGACAAGAGCCGCGTTGTTAACCGGTTACTACCCGCAACAAGTCGGTATGGATCCCCCTCAGAAAACGCTGCCAAAATGGACGCGAATGTTACCTCACTACCTGAAGACTGCCGGCTACCGCAGTTATCATTCGGGGAAATGGCACGTCCGTGCGGCAGAAGAAGTTGTCGCTCAAGGAGGCTTTGATCGGTCTTACAAGATCTCTGATCAGGACCGTTTCTTTTCTCCCCGGCGTATTTCATTGGATGACAAGAATCAACCCTCCGTCGAAAACGATGGGAGCTTTTATGCGACAGAAGCTATCGGTGAATATGGAATCAAGTTTTTGAATCAGCATCAGGACGAACATGCCGACAAGCCGTTCTTTTTATATCTCGCCTTCACCTCACCCCACTTCCCTCTGCATGCCTTGCAGGAGGATGTCCAGAAGTACAAAGAAACCTTCACACAGGGATGGGACATCCATCGGGAAAAACGACTGAAGTTTCTCAAAGAAAGCGGCTTACTGCCCAATGCAGAACTCTCGGCATTAGAATCAGAAACCTTTCCTCGCTGGAATCTTGCCGCTGAAAAATTAATGCAAGACATTGGTCCGGGGGAAGTTCCCACTGCCGTCGCTTGGGAGACACTCACCGACGAGCAGAAAGAGTTTCAAGCCCTGAAAATGGCCATTCATGCAGCCATGATTGATCGTATGGATCAAGTCATCGGTTTGGTGATTAAGCAATTGACGGCCATGAACGCTGTCGATAATACTTTGATCTTGTTCTGTTCAGACAATGGCGCTTCCGCCGAACAGATCATTCGTGGTGACTTGCATGACCCTGAAGCCATCCCCGGCTCGGCAGAATCGTATTTATGCCTTGGCCCCGGCTGGTCAACCGCCGCCAATACTCCCTTCCGCCGTCATAAATCCTGGGTGCATGAAGGAGGAATTTCGACCTCGTTCATAGTACATTGGCCAAAACAGGTTCCATCTTCGGGGGAAATCCGACAGACGCTTGGGCATGTGATTGACATTGTGCCCACGATTCTCGATGTCGCCGGCGTCACTTGGAATGAAAAATGGAACGGAACGACTGCTCCTTCGCTGTCTGGAAAAAGTTTGGTTCCTTCTTTCGCCAAAGACGTCTCCATCGATCGTGAATATCTCTACTTCAGCCACGACGGTCACCACGCGCTACGACAGGGTGATTGGAAAGTTGTTTCCGCAGATGATAACAGTGTAGATTGGGCTCTCTACAATATTGCCGAGGATCGGGATGAGTCGAATAACTTGACCCCGCTCAATCGCGAACAGATGACCAAAATGCAACTGCTTTGGAATCAAATCAATCGAGACATGCGTGCTCAGGCTACTCAAGACTGACGCTTAAGTATTTCAGATAAGCAGCGCAGTTGTCTCATCAAAGCCCGCCAAAAGATTGAAGTTTTGCACGGCGACTCCCGCAGCACCTTTGATCAGATTGTCGAGTGCCGCCAACACAATGAGTTGGTCACGATTGAAGCGAACAGTGATGTCGATGTAGTTGGTTTGCGCAACATCCTTCGTTTTGGGCAGATGATCGACAATCCGCACGAACGGGCTGTCTGCATAGAACTCTCGATACAGCCCTAATAAATTTTCTTGAGTGGTCGACTCTTTCAGTTGCGGGTAAATCGTACAAAGAATGCCGCGATCCATCGGGATCAAATGTGGTGTGAACGTCACTGCAACATCGCGACCGGAAACATCCGAGAGAATCTGCTCGATTTCGGGTTGATGTCGATGAGTTCCCACGCCGTATGCGGAAAGGCTTTCGTTGCACTCAGCATACAGAGTCCCCAATTTGGGATTGCGGCCCGCTCCTGAAACACCACTCTTGGCATCAATGACGATTCCGTTTGGTTCGACGAGATTGTTTTGCACCAATGGAGTCAGTGCGAGAATTGATGTACTTGTGTAGCAGCCAGGATTGGCGACAAGATCGCTTCCAGGAATTTTGTCACGATACAGTTCGGGCAAACCGTACACAGTGTCTCCCAAACGAGTCGGATCGGTATGCACGTGACCGTACCACTTTTCATAGACGGCAGGATCGGTCAACCGATAATCAGCCGATAGATCAATCACTTTAGCGCCTCCCGCGAGTAAGTCGGGGACCGCCGTCATGCTGGCAACATGTGGTAACGCACAGAAAACGTAATCACAGCGTTGTCCAACTTCCTCAGCAGAAAGGTTTTCGCAATTCAGGTCGAGCCGCCCATAAAGAGACGGGTGAATTTCATGAATCGGTGGATTGCCTTCTTGCCGAGTTGTGGCGGCGACAATCTCAACCTCTGGATTTCGTAGCAAGATACGAATCAGTTCGTAAGCGGTGTATCCAGTGGCACCGAGAATTCCGACTTTGGGCATGGTTGGTCCGTTTGGTTCTTTTTCAAATTCTATTTACTGAATCAACGTCCGTAACATCATTAAGACACCATTGAGTCCTAATTGTTCACATCATCCTACCGTTTGCGGTTCTCGGCGTGTCATGCCGGTCCATAGTTGTTCCAGCAACTTAATGTCGAACGAGGTTGGTGGACGCGAGGAATACAGGATACGGGAATGAGCCGTGGTGAGAAACCGTATCGGCTCTGCGAGATCGGGAAATTGCCCGGCAACTTCGTGACCAACTTCTGTGGCCGTGATCTCCTCACCGGTTTCGATGTCTGATTCTCGAGCAAACGCCCGGAAGGCTTCTTCGGTGTAGAGCACGAGAGCATCGGGCGACATTCGATCCGCCAAACCTGTTATGAACGGGTTTTCATATGCGGCAAACGATTTAACCGCAGGTCCGATGTTGAGAGGGGATTCGATGTCATCTTCCGACTCTTTCTGTTTCTTCTTCTTTTTTCTGCCAAACAGGTTGGCCCAGAAGTTGGCGATGGATTGAAAGAATTCACGCGCTCCCGCCGCAAGGTCGTGACGGTTTTTCCACAAGGCCCACAAAATCACCACCCCGAACACGACATACAAAATCCACTTCAGCCCTGAGGCAAACTGAGGCATTTTTGACGAAGGAGACTTTGCCGACGAGGATGAAGAATCAGACTGTTTGTTGCCATCCTTGCCCTCTTGTTGCTTTTCTGATGCGCCGGCTTGTTGTTTCTTCTGATCCTGTTGTTCTTTCTTCTTGGCTGCCCCACTCTCTTGAGACTGTTGGTCTTTCCCTTTTTCGGACTTCCCTTTCTGATCAGACTCCCCGGATTTTTTGCCGTCACCTTCCGAGTCAGTCGGTTTTCCTTCCTGAGACATTTTGTCGCCAGGGTCTTCAGAATTCTCGTCGACTTTCCCTGCTCGTCGCCCCTCTCCTTCACCGGCATCATTGCTACTGAGAGCTATGTTTGACGCGGATTGATCTTTCGTAAAACGATCGAGCAAGGCGGTCACCGAGGTTCCTGAATGAGGTCTCGGAATCAACATGCCAAGGCCCAAAACCAGTAACATGATGACCACTCCCGATGTGATCCAGGCAGCCGTGATACTGGTTGGCATTTTAATACGCCGCTGACGCAAATATCTCCTCAACCCGAGGAAACTGGTCGTCAAAAAGAGACCCAATGCGGAGGCCACATAGACCCACAAGAAAAGAAATCCTTCTCGGACAGATCCCTCTGCTGTCGGCAGAAACGCTTGCCCGATTCCAAACAGAGGGAGTGCTGCCAACGAAAAGTAAACCACCCAGACTCCGGGAGAGCGTGCCTTCCCCGCAGAAACAGGCAATTCGGCAGGATCGGTTGTTTCGTCAGAAGGCTGGACATCGCCTGCTTCGCCGAGCAATTGTTCGCGCCGCAGTCTTCGTTTCCGTTGTTTCTCAGATTCAACAGGGGCTTCCTCTTCTTCGTCGGGCGGGGCATCCATCCCCGATTGCTGTAATAGTCCCGCAGAGGTCACCTCAATCGAATCATCGATGACGGTGCAATCCCATGTCAGTTTATTGACGCACCACCAGATCACTGCCATCAGAACAATAATCCCCACGATGTACTCTTCCAGAAACCGAAACGCGAAAACAGTACACGCAAAAGCCAAAGCGCCGGCATACATCGAGGCGTGTGCTTTCCCGAATTCAATTCCGATGCGCGAGATCAACACTGTCGCAAACACAAACCAACCCAGCATCCAACGAACACGTCCTTCAAACTGACCGTCATAACTCACTTCTTGCAAAAAGAAGACGAGACTCCCGACCAATAGCATGATCAGGACAGGACTGATCGCGATGGCAAGATAGTCGGCGGTCGATTGTTCAAGTCGTCTGCGAGCCATGAGAACGGTCTTCAAACTGCGGAGATTGTGTCTTCCATATTCTAACAGCAATCAATCACCAAATGCTCAAAAAGCTCTCAAACAGTCGGTAACCCCTTGAGTAATCAGCGTATGAGTGACGAAGCTAATTAGAAACATGTTGACATTATCTGATCCATGACCCAAAATTGATGCGTTCGCTGCAAGCGGATATCCCACCTGTTTTATACCCACCTCAGTCGCTTTCCTATGTCTCGCCAGAAACCATTTCATTCCCGCACACAAAACGCCTGCGCAGACTTTCGCAGCTCGTTACAAATTCCACGTCGATCAATTCTGCAAGTAGGCATGATTGGTGGATTGTCACTGCCGACGTTGATGTCTTCGACGACTTCCGCTGACAGCGGTGCTTCATTGCCGGGATTCGGAAAAGCAAAACGCTGCATCTTTTTGTTTATGTGGGGCGGTCCAAGCCATATTGATACTCTCGATCCCAAACCGAATGCCCCGGCAGAAGTGAGAGGGGAATTTGCCACCATCGATACCAATGTTCCCGGCATCCAGTTGAGCGAACATTTTCGTTTTACAGCTCAGCAATGCGACAAGCTGGCCGTCGTTCGATCACTCACCCACTCCGACCCGTCTCATCTGGCGAGCGGTCATTGCAGTTTAACGGGGCACATCGCGCCGGTCCCCAACAGTGACGCCGAGCCACCAAGTGATCGGGATACACCACATATCGGCTCGGTCATTTCCAAGCTGAATGGTCAAGCATCGGCCATGCCGAACTTTGTGACACTCCCCTGGAAAGCTTATCACCCGGCAGCACCCGGCGGTCAAGCTCCCGGCCAGACAGGCGGTTATCTGGGGAGACAATATGATCCCCTTTTGATTACCGGTAATCCTGCCGAGCCAAATTGGAAAGTTCCCGCGCTCAACTTGATTGATGGAGTGGATGCCAGCAGGCTCAATAGTCGGCGGGCTTTATTAGAAAATATAGATCGACAACGAATGTCGCTCGACGACTATGCAAATGTCCGCAGCGTGAGTGGCCAACAAGAACGAGCGTTCGGATTATTAACGTCACCAGATGTTCGACAGGCTTTTGATCTTTCCCAAGAATCCGACACTGTTCGTGATCGATACGGTCGAAACACGCATGGCCAATGTGTCTTGATGGCCAGACGCCTGGTTGAATCAGGAGCCTCGCTGGTCTCGGTCAATTGGCACAACGACGGAAAAAGCTTTTGGGACACGCACGGCAACAATTTCCCGCGACTCAAGAATGATCTGATTCCTCCCGCCGATCAAGCATTGGCGACCTTGCTGGCTGATCTGGAAGAACGTGGCTTGCTAGAGGAAACTCTGGTGTGTTGGGTGGGGGAATTTGGACGTTCGCCAAGAGTCGAAAATGGCGGACGACAACATTATCCGCAATGTTATAGCGGCCTGTTTGCAGGCGGTGGAATTGTAGGCGGTCAAGTTTACGGTCAATCGGACGCTCAAGGGACACAACCGACTCTCAACCCGGTTTCACCTCAAGATTATGCCGCCACCGTCTATCATAGCTTGGGTGTTCCCCACGATTTGACTTTGAAAGATCCTGCGAATCGTCCGCACCCCGTCTATGGTGGTAACCCTCTGACCGACCTCTTCCACGTCTCTTAATCATTGGCACATAGAAAATTCATATTTCCACACAGAGTGAATGAATTCTTTGTGAAGACGATGATCGGTGGCTCATCTTCTCTACGCTGATGCTTTACTATCTGTCTCATATGTCCTCACAGAGGCCGTTACAGATCAGAGCTTCCACCGGAGAGAGCAGGATGAATTCCCGACAACAATTGCACGCACAATCTCATGCAAGAGCTGGATTCACGATCATCGAACTCCTGGTCACCATCGTGATCATTGCTGTACTGGTGGCCTTGCTGGTGCCTGCCGTTTCATCAGTTCGAGAGTCGGCTCGAAAGACTCAATGCCAAAACAATCTCAAACAAATGGGCATCGGTTTTCATGCCTTTTCTGACAGCGATCCGAAACAGAGATTTGCGACCGGTGCTGCTGATTTTTTGCGAGATGGTTGCCCTGATAGTATCGGATGGATTGCCAATCTTGATCAGTCCGGTGCGTTGGCGCCTGAAGGAATGTTGTGTCCGTCAAATATTGGGCGAGGTTCTCAATTACTCAATCAGTTACTCTCAACTGATACCAACAACGGGTCTGTCACGGCAGAGCAGAAAGATATCACAGACGGCTTTTGCGATGCCTTTGACCCCGGCGGTTCCAATTACCTTGCTACTGGTTCCGCTCGTGTCGGCTACTTAAACGGCAAAGTATTGGACGGCTTTAATACGAACTATACTCCCAGTTGGTTTTTGGTTCGTGGTCAGATCAGTCAACCCGCCTATGGAAGTGTAAGTGGTTCTGGAAATAAAGGAATCAAAGACGGTCCGTTTCTCGACCGAGCTTTGACTCAAGGAGGGCTACGACAGGCCAACTTGGCGATTCTCACGGGAAGCGATCCCCCCTCAAACCACATTCCGTTGATGGGAGACGGAAATTCAGGAAACGAAACTTTATCGATTGCTATCAATGAGACATTACCCGCTGGGACTCCGTTGGTCGAACTCTTTACACGCGGACCTGCCGTTTACGATTCCACAGGACCGTCCATTAAATTGATTCAGGGAGCGAGCGGAACGGTCCTAGATCTTGCCGCGATTCAACCGACTTCATATCCGCAACCGGGAGAAGTTGTCGGGCATGGTGGAGTTGGAAACAACGAAACTACCTATCAATCCAATACGGGAGATTGGTCGGCCACTCTCGGTGGAGCAGGCCTCGCCAAGTTATGCTTGCAGGATACGCGAGCTTGGTCGCCCGTGCATCGGGGATCGTGTAATCTGTTGATGGCAGATGGCTCGGTGAAATCGGTCGATGACCTGAACGGTGACGGATTTCTCAATCCCGGTTTTCCAGTTGAGCCGGGCGATAACCCCGCATCAGGGAGCGTCGGGTATCTCGATGGGACCGTTGAAATGTCGAGTTTCGAGGTTTTCAGCGGAACGTATCTTCATTTCAAACATGATGATTGATGACCGCTGGGACGGATTATTTTTTCAGCAGTGAAATCAGATTCGGCGTGACCCGCTTAAACGCCCGCGCGCGATGGCTGAGATGTTTTTTGACAATCGGTGCGAGTTCGCCGAACGTCTTGTGCAGCTCGACAATTGTAAAATACGGATCGTAACCGAAGCCATTATTACCCACAGGTGCTGTCCCGATGCGTCCACGACAGGTGGCTTCTTCCGTGAGCACGACGTTTCCTTTCGGATCAGAAACTGCCAACGAACAAACATACTGTGCACCGCGTTTGAGAGTCGGTACGCCGTCCAATTCTTCCAGCAACTTCGCGTTATTCTTCTCGTCGGTCGCGTCAGTTCCACTGTACCGGGCAGAATAGATTCCCGGTCGCCCATCGAGAGCATCAACCATCAAGCCACTGTCTTCTCCCAACGTCCACTGATTCAGGTGTTGGGAAATCTGGACCGCTTTCAACGCGGCATTCTCGGCAAAGCTTTCACCGGTCTCATCGACTTCGGGAACATCGTCAAACTCTGCGAGACACAAAACTTGAATGCCGTAGGGTTCTAACAAGCCCTGAATTTCGCGCAGTTTTCCCGCGTTTCGTGTCGCGATGACAAGAGAAGGTGCGGCTGACATGTTGACTCAACCCTTTTTGTTTTGCTGCTTTTGTTTCCGAGCCCACGAATCTCTCAAAGAGACCGTCCGATTGAAGACCGGAGTCTCGCTGGTGGAGTCTTTCGGATCGACACAAAAATAGCCGAGTCGCTCAAACTGATAATTGTCACCCGCTTTCGCTTCCGCCAACGATGGTTCCAGTTTGGCGTTTGTGATGACCGTTAATGATTCCGGGTTCAGATTGTCCTTCCAATCGCCACCCTCCGGCACATCGGTTGGGTCTTCCTCTGAGAAGAGATGATCATAAACACGCACTTCCGCTTCCAGAGCGTGAGTGGCAGAGACCCAATGCAATGTCCCTTTGACTTTCCGTCCATCAGGTGCATTGCCGCCGCGAGTTGCCGGATCATACGTGCAATGCAGTTCGGTCACGTTCCCGGCATCGTCTTTCACGAAGTCGTTACAAGTGATGAAGTAGGCGTATCTGAGGCGGACTTCACGGCCAGGCCCCAACCGAAAGAACTTCTTCGGCGGGTCTTCCATGAAGTCGTCCCGTTCGATGTAAAGTTCCTTCGCAAACGGCACTTGCCGAACACCGTCCTCGGGATTCTCCGGGTTGTTGACGGCTTCCAACAAGTCCTCAGGAGCATCGTCGGGATAGTTAGTGATGACCACTTTCAACGGATTAAGAACACCCATACGCCGTTCGGCGGTTTTATTGAGTTCATCTCGCAGGCTGTTTTCGAGACGGGCTAAATCGGTGACGCCATTAAATTTAGTCACACCGGTCTCGTTACAAAAACGACGAATCGATGAGGGAGTGAAGCCGCGACGACGGTATCCACTGATCGTTGGCATGCGAGGATCGTCCCACCCATGAACATGACCTTCCTGCACCAATTCCAACAATTTGCGTTTGCTGGTGACGGTATAGGTCAGATTCAATCTAGCAAATTCGATTTGCTGTGGAGCGAAGAGCGCCAACTTCTCAATGTACCAATCATACAACGGACGATGGTTTTCGAATTCCAGCGTGCAGATTGAATGCGTGATTTCTTCCAAAGAATCCGACTGACCGTGTGCGAAATCGTACATCGGATAAATCGACCATTCATTGCCGGTCCGATGATGTGTCGCGTTCAAAATTCGATACATCACCGGGTCACGCAGATTCATGTTGGCCGAAGCCAAATCGATCTTTGCTCGCAAGACATGTTCGCCATCCTTGAACTCACCATTCTTCATCCGCTCAAACAAATCCAGATTTTCTTCAACGGGTCGGTCACGATGAGGGCTTGGCGTTCCCGGCTTGGTAACGGTCCCACGCAACTGGCGAATTTCCTCAAGCGTACAGGAATCGACGTAAGCGTCTCCCTGCCCAATTAGTTGCACCGCCCAGTCGTACAATTGACCGAAGTAAACTGATGTATAAAACAGCCGGTCTTCCCAGTCGAAGCCCAGCCAGCGAACATCTTCCATGATCGATTCAACATACTCGGTCTCTTCTTTTGTCGGGTTCGTATCATCAAAGCGCAAATTACATTTGCCACCGTACTGTTCGGCCAATCCAAAATTCAGACAGATCGATTTGGCATGCCCAATGTGCAGATAGCCGTTCGGTTCGGGAGGAAATCGAGTGTGTACGCGTCCGTCATTTTTGCCGGCAGCACGATCATTATTGATGATTTCTTCGATGAAATTAACGGAAGGCTTTTTGTCCGCGGTTTCGTCCATGATGAGATCTGTCTGAAGGAACGGTGCAATTGGTGAGTGAGAGAACAATGTCTATAACCAGACACCATGCCCCTCGAAGACGTTCATCCTCTCGAAATTGTGGGAATACGTCAACGGTGCGTAAAGGACTCAGATGATCGTCGATTCGATCAATCCGCTCAAGCAATCCAATCTTTGATGACCTTTCCGCCCACATCGGTCAGACGAAAATCGCGGCCCTGGAAGCGATGGGTCAGTTTGAGATGATCCATGCCGAATCGATTCAGCATGGTGGCATGCAGGTCGTTAATATGCACCGGATTCTCGGTCACATTCCAACCAATTTCGTCGGTGGCCCCGTAAACCTGCCCCCCTTTGAGGCCCCCACCCGCCATCGCCATGCTGAATGAATAAGGGTGATGATCGCGTCCCGTACCGACTTCCTTCTTGCCGCTGCGATTTTCACCCAACGGCGTGCGGCCAAACTCTGTCCCCCAGACCACCATTGTAGAGTCGAGCAACCCACGTTCTTTCAAATCCTTGATGAGAGCCGCGATGGGCTGATCAACACACTTGGCATTGTAGGGCAATTCGTTGGGAATGTTACTGTGATGGTCCCATGAAGCATAGATAATATTAATGAATCGAACTCCCCGTTCGACCATCCGTCGTGCTAACAGGCAATTTCGAGCAAAGCTCTCGAAAGTGTTTCCCTTCTTGCCCCGCCCGTTGAAGTTTTCTGGTTCTTTGCGATTAATACCATACGCTTCGACCGTCTCTTTTGACTCACTCGCAAGGTCGATCAACTCGGGAGCCGCCGTCTGCATCCGATACGCGAGTTCATAAGACGCGATCCGAGCAGCGATTTCTGGGTCACGAACTTCACTGTATCGCTGTTGATTAACATTGCGGAGAACATCGAGTCCTTCACGCTGTAGTTCAGGTGGAATACCGTTGGGGTTGGAGAGATTGAGAACCGGTTCTCCCTGATTACGAAACAGGACGCCAGCATAAGTGGAGGGCAGAAAACCCGATTGCCACAATGTCGCCCCACCCGAAGAACCACGTCCACTATTGAGAACCACATAACCGGGCAGGTTCTGCGATTCACTTCCCAAGCCGTAAGTTAACCACGACCCCATGGTGGGCAGGCCGAAGGTTCCCCGTCCGCACTGCATCATCAATTGACCGGGGTGATGATTGAATTGCTCGGAATGCAACGAGCGAACCAATAGCAAGTCATCGGCAACACTTCCCATGTGTGGTAACAGTTCCGAAAGCTCCATGCCACATTCGCCATGTTTCTGGAACTCGAACGGCGACCCTTGCAGCAGGGCTTTATCTTTTTTGATGAACGCGAACCGCACTTTTTCGAGCATCGATTCGGGCAGAGGTTGGCCGTGACGTTCTTTCAAGACAGGCTTAGGATCGAACAAATCGATATGTGAGGGGGCACCGGCCATGAAAATGAAGATGCACGCCTTTGCCTGCGGATCGAAATGCGCCTCGCGAGGAGCGAGCGGATTGACGACATCGACACCCTCTTCGGCTGCGGCAGGATTCATCAAGCCGTCTTGTGTCAACATCGCACCAAGAGCCGCCATTCCGAGACCGCTGGCCGTCGTGTTGAGGAACTCACGCCGGGTGTGAGTCGCGTGTTGATCGATCAAATGTTGTTGGTGATTCATAGTATTTAATCTCTCACGATGAATTCATCGAGGTTCATGATCATTCGCATGGTAGTGATCCAAGCGGCGTTCTCAGCAGAATCCGTTGCCTCAACAGTATGCCGACTTGTCAATAACTTCGCATCTTCTGTGTGTGAGCGATAATACTCACGAGCCGAGTTGAGTAGCTGCTCAAAAGACTGAATTTCTTCAGCACTCGGAACACGGGCAATACAGAGGCGTAAGCCGTACGTCAGTTTACTGATGTCTGACGAGCCACCTTCAGTGAGGACACGTTTTGCCAATGCTTGGGCAGCTTCCGTAAAGGTGTCGTTATTTAATGTCACGAGTGCCTGCAAAGGTGTATTGCTGGAGTCACGTGCCAATCGAGTGGTGTTGGAGTCGGGACAGTCAAAACTGATGAGGTTAGGGTGCGGAGATGTCCGCTTGAAGAATGTGTACATCCCGCGACGATACTTATCCTCGCCCTTGCTGGTCTTCCAGCTAAAGTTGTTCGCGTAACTCAACTCGGCCACGCCGGGCGGTAACGGGGGAAAGACACTTGGCCCGCCAACTTTTTCAGACAGTAGCCCACTCGCGGCAAGATGCAAATCACGAACAATCTCGGCTTCGGCCCTCAATCGATTTTGGCGAGCAAAAAGCTGGTTTGTCGGATCGATTTCCTGTAACTCTGGGCGATGGTGGGACGATTGCCGATAGGTGGCACTGTTGACGATCAGTCGGATGAGAGACTTCCTGCTCCAATCCAACTCGCGAGGATAAGTCCAGGCGAGCCAATCCAGTAGCCGAGGATGAGTCGGTTGGTCGCCACGGACACCAAAATCATTGACGGTCGGCACGATACCCCGCCCAAACAGATGTGCCCACACCTGATTGGTGCTGACACGAGGTGTGAGGGGATGTTGAGGATCGACGAGCCAGTTGGACAGATCGAGTCGGTCAGCCGGTTGTCCGTCCTGTCGAGAAATCAACGGGTGATGTTCTTCAATGACGGCAATTGCATCTGATCGCACTTCCTCGGCAGGTTGAAGGAAGTCGCCCCGATGCAGAATGTTGGTTTGTCGCTTGGCGGCCGTCATCACTCGGACTGTTAATACGGGTTCCATAGGCGCTTGTTTTTTGAGTTCTGCCAATTGAGTCGCGAGTTTTTTACCGGCGTCATCTAAGGAGGCAACATAATCGCGAATGACCTTCATCATCGCTGCGGATCGTTTTTCAACGGGAACTTTCACCGTTTTGGCCACTTCGGGGGGCAACGCTTTGAAGGGATCAAAACCAGTCATAGTCGAAAGACGGAAATGACCAATCGTGTGTTTCCCGCCGTACTGCTGTTTCAAAATGAACTTGAGGAACGTCTTCCCTTTCAGAGGAACCGGGGCTTTTGTGAAGAACGTAATCTCGTGATCTTTGCCCATTTGTGGAGAGATCGCCCATCCTGTAGAGGCTTTATCGGACAAAGCGTTTTCCGGAGGGAAATTGCCTTGTGAAAAGTCGGCTTCTGCAGAACCGAGTTCGAGTGTGATGGGATCGTCGAATTTCTCATTATGACTGGCAATCACCTGAAACTCACTCAACACAAAGTTTCCATGAGCCGTCCGACCCGGACCTTTTCCGCCCAGCGAATCGTGAACCAGAGTTTCCAATTTGAATCCGGTGAGTGACGAAGTATTTGTCTCGGCTATGATTGTATAGTCATCATTGTCGGGAGATTCCCCTGCCACTAAAATCGATCCAGTATCCTGAATGGTGAGTGTCGCCTTGCTGGTTGTCAAAACTCGTTGAGGATTGAGAGTTTGGAATTCGACAGGTTTAGGGTTAGCCTCCTGCAATGCCTTCATCTCCGTCAGCCAACTCTCAACTTGCGGTTGTAGCTCCGCAACACGCTTGTTGTAGGTATCGGTCGCAACGGCAATTTTCTGATCGTGGGCTGCTTTCTCGCGCTGATAGCGTTCCATTGCGGCTTCGCTTTTCGCGATTTTCGCATTGGCTTCATTCGCATTATTGAAGAACGCAAACAGTTCGTAATATTCTTCTTGCGTGATCTGGTCGTACTTGTGCGAATGACACCGCGCACATGTCATGGTGAGGCCCATCCAAATCGCGGCGGTGGTCTCGGTCCGATCAAAAGTGGCTTCCACTCGGAATTCTTCCTGATCGGTTCCTCCTTCGGTGTTTGTGAGGGTCTGTCGATGAAAAGCGGTTGCCAGTTTTTGTTCGACAGTGGCGTCCGAAAGCAAATCGCCCGCCAATTGCTGAATCGTAAATTGATCATAGGGCAAGTCGCTGTTAATGGCTTGAATGACCCAGTCGCGATAACGCCAGGCGTTCGGACGCGGGCGGTCCTTTTCATAGCCGTCAGAATCAGCATAGCGGGCTTTGTCGAGCCAGTGACGCCCCCAGCGTTCACCGAAATGTGGAGACTCCAAAAGTCGATTTACGAGCAACTCATACGCTTGCGGAGACTTGTCGTTCAAGAACTCATCGACCTCGGCAGGTGTTGGGGGTAAACCGGTTAAATCGTGATAGAGCCGCTTGATGAGTGTCGCTCGTTCTGCAACGGGAGAGGGCTTGATCCCGGCGGCTTCCAGTTTCGCCAACACAAAATGATCGATGGGATTTCGAACCCACCCTGCTTGTTGGACTTTGGGGAGTTCGGGTTTCTGGACTGGTCGATACGACCAATGACTTTCGTATTCCGCGCCCTGTTGAATCCATCGACGGAATAAGTCGACTTCTGCGTCGCTCAACGCCTCACCTTCCGGCGGCATGCGGGTGAATTCATCAGTCGAGGTGATGCGTTTCAGTAGTTCACTCTGTTCAGGATGACTGGGAACGATGGCTCGCTCATCCGATTCGAGTTTCAGCGAGGCATGTGCTTGTGAGTCGAGTCGTAAACCCGATTCCTGTTTGTCGGTGCCGTGACAAAGCAGGCAATGCTTGGCCAACAAGGGTTGGATGTCACGCGAGAAAATGACTTCGTCTTCGGCAAACGAGATCGTAGGAGTGCAGACAACCATGACGGCGAGTAATAGCATGGTGCGATTCATAAGGAATGCAGCCTTTATAGGATTAGTCGAAGCTTCTTAAGGTTTTTGACCGTCGCGCAAGCCGCGACAATGGGGTAAGACTTTCAGCATAAACGATCCCGGATGTGAGGGAAACTATTTTTCAGGATCGAGCAAACCCTGGCTACTCTTTCGGGAGCTTCGCCGTCAATGATTCTTTCATTTTGGTGGCTTCAAGCACGGCACTCTCGGCTTCAGAATTATTCTGATAGAGTTTCAGGATGGCATCGCAAATACTGATCGCGGTCAGCGAATCTCTCTCTTCTGCGGCCTGTTGGGCGCGGGCCAGAGATCGTTCCAGAAAGATCGTCAGACTTTCACCACCCACGCTCGCCTTCTCGATCTGCTTCATGCGTACGTTGACCTTTGCCTTTAGTCCCACATCGCTTTCGTCATCGGACAAAAGCACCTGCAGATTCGCGAGAATTTCCCAAGCCTTTTCATAGTTGCCGATTTCCTGATAGTAATCTGCCTGCTTGAGCAATCGTTCCGGTTCTTTGTCAACCAGCTCGATTTCACTGGTGGGAACGGAAGGAGCAGGCGTCTCCCGCAGAAAATACGCAGTCCCCAACACAACAATAATCAACAGCATCACCAGCACGACGGTATTGTCGAGGAGAGTGCCGATGGTCCCTTTCTGAGTCGCTTCTTCGATCTGAGCCCGCATCATGTCGCGCATCAGAGTCGCGTTGGGGTCGCTGGAGTCAATCACTCCTGCTGCAACGGTGGCCCCCAAGTCTGTATCGCCTGTGGAGTTTTGTGTGAGATCTTTGTTTCGCAGGTTATGTTGATTCAGCTTCTCCTGAATGCGACGTGAGAGCACATAGGCATCCGGGAATCGTTTGTCGGGTTCCTTTTCCAAAAGCTGACAGATGAGGTCATTCAACCAGAGAGGAATGTCAGGAACGTACATGCTGGGTCGGTCGAACTGACCGAACTTGTGTTTTTGAATCACTTCCAAGGTCGTCTTGCCACCAAACGGAGGGCGTCCGCAAATCATGGCATACATCACCGCGCCCAGTGAATAGAGGTCGCTCTTCTTGGAAGCGCGGGTGCCTTGCGCCTGTTCGGGAGACATATACTCGGCAGTTCCGATGATTCCCCCCGTGACTGTCAGTTTGCCGGCTGCAAAAACCTGTGCCACTCCGAAGTCCGTCAGCTTGATGAAATCATTTTTGTCGATCAGCAAGTTGGACGGTTTGAGATCGCGATGCACAATCCCCATATCGTGCGCGGCTTTCAGTGCCGAGCAGATCTGAATGGCGTAGTTGACCGCTTTTTGCCAAGGAATGCGTTTCTCGCGCAGAATGACGCTGGTCAGAGTGTCGCCATCCACAAATTCCATTGAATAGAAATACGTCTCGTCCTGAGTCCCACTATCGATAAATTTGACGATGTGAGGATTGTCGAGGGACTTCATCGACTCGATTTCACGATTGAATCTCGCGACAAAACCGTCTTCTCGGGCCAAGCTCGCGGGGAGAACTTTCACTGCCGCTTGATCGCCGGTCTCTTCATGCACTCCAAGATAGACCGACCCCATCCCTCCGGCACCGATTTTCTTTTCGATTTTCCAGGGACCAATTTGTTCCGGCATCGGCATCCCGCTGGTCGCTGCGGATTCGCCCGTCGGAGGAGTCTCCGAGTTCGGGATCTCAGAATTTTTGGGGATCGTCGGTTGGTTATCGAAATCGCTGTTCACGGCGGGAGTCCCAAGCTTCAAAGAAGGCGAATTGTCGCAGTTTATCGCGGGGTTTTACTTTACCATACAAGCTGTCAAATTACATATCTTTGCTCGGCAAGAGATGGACAAACGAATGATTCGGGAAATAATCATTTGCAGAAGGTCACCGATTAAGGATAAAATTAAAAAACCTCGTGTGATGATGTGTTGGTGATCCTCCTGCGATCCTACTCCTTCATACCAATCCACCTACCTCGATTTTGGAGAACTTTGATGAAATTCCTGCTCTGCTCCGCGTTGCTTGTTGGCTTTGCATTGAGCACCAACTCCCATGCCGAGGATAAAACTCCCCCCGTGCTCGACTTTAAAATGAAATCGCTCTCAGGCAAGGATGTCGATCTTGCGAAATACAAAGGCAAAGTTCTGTTGGTGGTGAACACTGCCAGTCAATGCGGTGCGACGCCTCAATATGAGCAACTGCAAGGACTGTTTGAATCCTATGGGCCTAAAGGGCTGGAAGTGATTGGCATTCCCTGCAACCAATTTGGCTCCCAAGAACCGGGATCGGCCAGCGAAATCAAGGAGTTCTGCACCAACAATTACAGCGTGACGTTCGACATGCTGGCAAAAGTGGACGTCAATGGAGAGAAGGCAGCTCCCTTGTATCAATACCTGACCTCAAAAGAGACGAACTCAGAATCACCCGGACCAGTGAAGTGGAACTTTGAAAAATTCCTCATCGGAAAAGATGGCAAGATTTTGGCAAGGTTTCGGACCGGCGTGAAACCCGACGATCCTAAAGTGATCTCCGCGATTGAATCTGCTTTGAAATAATTGAGGAAGGTATTTCGCCCCCTGAACGTGCGGATCCTGCTCATTGTGAAAACGTCTGATTTCTCCGCTGGAAGTGAAATTCCAGCCGAATTTTTTTAAAAAAATCAGAATTTCTATCGGTTTTCGGTCGTGAGGATCTGCCTTTATTGTTGTAAACTGTTTCCTGCAAGGTCTTTACGCACTACGGTAAGTGCGTTGAAAGTGCCTCAAAAAGCACTATACTGAGGGATTCCTTCACAAAAGCCATTCTCCACGCGGAGTACAGGCTAAATTGTCACGATGTCTACCGATCACGAGGTGAATCAGGTGAGCGTAGCGGAATTGATCGATCTGAAAGAGTTATTAGACCCCAATCGCCCGTTTGGGCTGGAAGAAATTCGGACTCTTTCCGAAGCCATGGCGTCTCAACAGTCTTCCGAAGCCCGTCAGTATTTGACGGAATTAGGTGGCCGTTTGGACGATGGTGAAAGTCTCTCGGACGCGGAATTATTCCGCTTGGGGATTTTGAATTTCCTGTTTGGTCGTCACGAACGAGCCACAGACATTCTCTCGGGATTGTCGCACGATGCCTTGGCTCCTTTTTATGCTGCACAGTCGATGCTTTCTCAAGAGCGTTATACGGAAGCAGCACAAAAGTTTGAAGAAGCTGGCAACGCGGGTTACGACAAGGTCGGATGCACCTTGATGCAAGCAGGTGCCATTCGCGCTGGTGGTGATGTCGAATCTGCCGAGCAAATCCTCAAGCAAGTGGCCGGCGAAGCTGCCAGTCGCGCTGAGTATTCTTTCCAGATGGGCTGCATCATGGCCGATCGGGGGGACACCTTTGGTGCTGTTGAATACTTCGAACGAGCCGTCGATATGGACCCGCATCACGCACGGGCTTTGTTTTGGCTGGCTGCCGAGAATGCTCTGCACGGCAACGATGAAGACGCGATTCGTTTGTATGAACAGGCTCTCTCCAAGCCACCTTACTACATGGGTGCCTTGTTGAATTTGGGATTGCTCTACGAAGATTGCGAAAACTACCTTTCAGCCGCTTACTGTTTTCGTCGTGTGTTGGAGTACGATCCGAATAACGCTCGTGCCGAGTTGTATCTGAAAGATATCGACGCCACGAAAGACATGTACTACGACGAAGACTCCGTCAAACAAGAGCAAAAACTGCAACAACTGCTCGGTAAGCCGGTCACTGACTTTGAACTTTCCGTTCGCAGTCGCAACTGTCTGACCAGCATGGATATTCACACATTGGGTGACCTGACAGAAGTCAGCGAACAAGAACTTTTGGGAGGCAAGAACTTCGGCGAAACGTCATTGCACGAAATTCGTGATTTACTGTCTGCCCATAGCCTGCGGATTGGTCAAAACCTGCATCGTGCAAAACAGCAGGAAATGATTATCGAACAGGAAAATCTGTCGCCACAAGAACAGGCGATGATGAACCGACCTGTGACCGACCTCAATTTGTCCGTCCGGTCCCGCAAGTGTATGTCTCGATTGGGACTCAACACAATCGGTGCACTCTTGCAAAGAACGCCTGATGAATTGCTTGCGAGTCGTAACTTTGGTGTCACCAGCCTGAACGAGATTCGTGCCAAGCTGACAGAAGTCGACCTGAAGTTGCGAAACGATTGATTGTGATCAGAGACTGAAATCAAAGAATCCTCGTTCCGAATAATATCACAGGGACGAGGATTTTTTTATGGTTTCTCACAGCGACACGATATGATCATCCTCGAGGTCATTTTACCTTGGGAACGATTATGATGTTGTTGCGCCAATCAGTTTTGATGTTTGCTGTCTGTGTGATGGCGATCGGCTCTCTTCCGACTTTCGCACAAGACCAATGGAAGATCGACCTCGAAAGACCGGGAGATCGAGATTTCATCGTTGATCGTGCCGATCTCCTCACTTCCGATCAGGAAGAAGAGATCCGGTCCGTGGCCAATCAGCTACTCACCGACAAAGCGGCTCCGATCATTGTCGTGACAATCAATTCGATGAACGAGCACGCACCGGGTATCGACAATATCGAATCATTCGCGATGCTGTTGTTTAATCAATGGGGGATCGGTTTCTCGGAAGCAGAAGGACAAAAGTCGTGGAACTACGGCATCCTGTTGGTCGTCTCGCAAGGAGACCGAAAGGCCCGAATCGAGTTGGGAGCCGATTGGGGACGCGAAAAAGATAAAGTCTGCCAACAGATTATGGATGACCTGATTGTTGCCAAATTCAAAGAGGGCGATTTTGGAGGTGGCATCATGACGGGGGTCAGTGCGCTCGACAAGATGGCTCGCGGCTTGGAAGTCCCACAACCTCCAAAACCAGCATGGTATTATCCTTCGATGGCAATCATTGTTGGCCTGTCGATCTTTACCGCAATTTCACTCTATCGACGAGGTGCCAGCGGTTGGGCATGGTTGTTTTGGGGAGTTGTCTTTACTGTATTATTTGTAATATTGAAGGGACTTGCCAGTGGCTCATCTAGCGGAGGCGGAGGTTACAGTGGAGGTTCGTTCGGCGGTGGATTTTCTGGTGGCGGAGGTGCCAGCGGAAGCTGGTAGAGAATTGACAAATTTGAATCAGAGGGTGTAAAGATGAGTCTTCTCAACATGAGCGAAGATGATCGTCGCGCAATTAACAAAGCGGTCGCCGATGCCGAATCAAAAACGGCTGCGGAAATTGTCCCCGTAGTTGCAGAAAGTTCGGGGCGTTACGACCGGGCCGAAGACATTTGCGGTTTATGGTTGGGACTCACCTGTATGGTTGGGGTGTGGATTCTCTTACCTCCACCCATTCGCGAACCGGGAAGCTGGGGAGGACCGTCGCTATTGTGGTATCCGGTTTCGCTTGTCGTGTCTGTGATCGTCGGGTTTATTGTGGGCGTCGTCATCAGCCATTATGTGCCTTTTCTCCGACGATTGTTCACTCCCAAAAGTGAGCGAGAGCAGGAGGTTGGTATTCGCTCTCGTCAGGTGTTTTTCGATCATCGTGTCCATCATACCGAGGGGCAAGGAGGAGTGCTGTTGTATGTTTCGTTATTCGAACATCAGGCAGCCATCATGACCGATCAATCGGTTCTCGAAGCGCTCACTCAAGCAACGATTAATGAATTGTGCAATCAATTCACACTTCGCTTGAAGAATGACACGTTGAAAGAGGCATTTGCAGAAACGATCAACGAGATCGGAACTCTGTTGGCTGAAAAACTTCCCGCCACAGAAAACAATCAAAACGAACTGCCCGATGCGTTGGTCATTCTCGCAGGAGTATGAACTCCCACACCACGACGACTCAGTTGTCTGTCCCCTAATCCCCTTTCGGAATACGATGCAGCGTGTAGTGTCCGGTTTCGGGCCAGAGAGAATCTTCTCCCGTTTGCAGATTTTGGGCCGTGACTTCATAAACAAAGCCTTCGCGAAGGCCCTCCACCTTCAGCCTCACGAAGAGGCCATCTGCCGACACTGCAACCAATTTGACCTCAGCCCGGTGTCGATCTTTGTCGGGTGTCGCATAACTCCCACTCCATTCGCGGGTGTAACCGGAAATTTGATAGTTGCTGGCGACAATCGCAGCAGACGGGTCGACAGACTGAAAAAAGTCGATTTGGAAGCCATCTTTGGTGGCGGTCAGTTCTCGGATACCGTTCGGCATCGATTTCTCGGGAGTCAGCCTGGCGATGGCACCGATGTTTTGTCCGCCGAGCCAACCGCTGTCCAGAATGCTGCCGACATAAATCTCTCCAGCTTTGGAAATCGCGACCGAAATCGGACCGATGAAGTTGTCGGGCGTGGCCTTCTCAATCGGCTTCGTGAAGTAGTAAGTCGCACCCTGCATCACTCCGTCCACTTCTTGCAACGTAAAACGTATGAGCAGGCGAGAATTGTACTCTGCACCGAGTCCGTGACCGGCCAGAGGTGCCAACGTCGGGAGATCATCGGGAATAAAGGTAAGTCCGTTCACACTGCGGACCCACGGATGAGGGATCTGAATTGCGGGCGGCGTGATTTCGGCATCCCGCTTTTCTTCATGTCGCGATGGGACGCCGTAATAATGGTCGTCTCGAATGTGGTTCAGTTCGTTGAATGTGTTCTGGACACCCTGGTTATCAGTGGCGAAGAGTCGCCCTCTCGGATCGACAGCCAAACCAGTGGGATATCGGAATGAGTGAGCAATCGGCTCGACCATCCCGTCGTACGTCACCCGCAAAACACTTCCCCGCCATCGAGACCGGTCTTTCGGACGATCTTTCTGGGAATAATCGCTACCGATTCCGATGTAGAGATTCCCATACTCATCCTTGGCAAAGCCGCAGGTCCAGTCGTGATAGTTGTCGGAGTGCCCCCAGCCGTCGGCAAAAACCTCTTGAGTTTCATAAGTCCCATTCTTATCTTGATCGCTCAGCAACAGAAGTTCCGGTTTGTGAGCCACTAACAATCCATCTCTATGTGCACTGAATTCCCCTTGATGTTGATGATGAATCACGCCATAGGGAGCTGAAAGTCCTTCTGCCAGCAGTTCGAGATGATCTTCGATGCCATCGTTGTTGGAGTCAGTCGCTCTGAAGAGATCTCCCTTGAGCGATGTGAAGATCAATTGTCCTTTTTGATCCCAGTTGATGCCCGTCGGCATGATGTCACCACGAATGGGCAGGCGAACGCCTTTGAATCCCGGTGCGCTGGTGATGGGCGTTGCTTCGTTGATGACAAATGGTTTCGGTTTGGGAGCAAGAAACGGTTCCGACTCGGTTTTACGATACGTGATGGTTAATCTCTCACCCGACAGCTCATTCCCAAGTTTGGCAACCGATCTGCCGTCAATCTCGGTCAATTGATCTTCGGGATGGACCGATACTTTTCCAGATCGATTCAATTCTGTGTCGGGAAGCAAAATCACTAGATTTTGATGGTTCGGGTTTTTGAAATTCACCCAGATTTGACGTTCCCACCCAAGCGGCGATTCGTGAACTGGATTCCATGCCTCATTCACTTCGACGAAACGAGCCCCTTTGGCTTCATCAAAACGCAAAGAATAACTGAAGACAATCCCATCGCCTGATGGTCGGTAACTGAGCAATCTTCCAATTCGAGACTGTTCTTTTTTGGGTGAAATCAACTTTCCATCCTGTAGAAGACGAACACCACCTCCGCTCGACTTCCATGCTTTCACCGGTACACCGGCCATATTCCAATACCAGCTTTTTCCCTCTGTCCGCTGTCGTGCAAAATCGCCATACGTCCAAAGACGCGGCTCGAACAGATCCAGATCAAACAACACGCTGTGCTGATTATTAAACCCAATCGCGAACGCACGGGGGATATACCCCTCTCCGGTATCGTCTTTCAATTCAAAGACATCGCGGATGATGCGGGCGGGTTGATCGGGAGCCACGACCCAGAACTGTTCGACTGATGCCGGGTCGGTCGGAACTGTGAATTCTGGACTGTTAAGACCTTTCCAGATGACGGCTAATTGTTTATCGCTATCGCCATCGAGGAGATCTTTAATTGGCTTTTGACCAATAGAGGGCATTTCCATACCGGGGACAATACGAATGGGAGAACGAGTCCAACGGATAAAGTAAGAAGACCGCATCCGGTCGCCGATATTGAGCAGGTTCGAGCCGCGTGTTCCGAGAGCCACATTTCGTGGTGTGTAATCTCCGAGTGAATGGCACGCCACACAACTGAAACCACGAGGGCCAACCAGTGTGTTGGCTTGCAACAGTTCTTCCGAAGTGACATGTGCATCCTCGGCGACTGAGAAGATGTGCGGATCGGGAGCACCCTCGGGAATGCGATCTGTCTCCACGAGAGTGGTGACAAGAGTCTCGGATTCTTTTTCCGAGTGCGAGAATTTTGGCATACGCACTTCGAGCCAGTCCATGCGACGGGGCTGATCTCCCTTCACGGACTTCAAAAGATATTCGGTTTTCAGCTTATCCCCGACTGCATCCAGAGAAGGTGGAATGAGCCTTTCGCTTTCTCCCTGAAGCGACTTGATAGTCTGAGAGACTTTTCCGGCGACTGGGACTATGCCTTGTGATTGTCCACGCGGATGACATTGAATGCAGTTCTTGGCTTCCAGAAGTTGCCAACCGATGTGCTGGTCTGAGAATTTTGTTTTCGTATTCTGAAATGCCTTCACAAAATGTTGCGTTGCCGGAATCTCGATCGCTTGAGTTTTGTAGCTCGGCTTCGTTGGAGATAACGTCCGGTCGAGACAGCCAGTTTTGTCAGTAAGATTGGCCCATTCGGGAATTCCATTGAGGTCAGTCTTATGTCCGGGAATTTCATGACAATTTGCGCAACGGGCTTGAGAGACCAACTTTTTTCCGTGTGTCGCATTTCCAGCTTTTTCTCGAGTTTCAGGGCGAGTCGCCGTTGATGATAGATAAACGGCTAGTTGACGCTTTTCACTGTTTTTCAGTTCAACTTTGGGCATGCGATGATCGGCATTGAACGACTTGGGATCATCCAACCAGCCATAAATCCATTCCGCGACTCGCTTCTCACCTATTTGATCCAGAGCCGTCCCTGCAAATTCATCTTGATTGCCAAGGCCATTCATTTGATGACAGGCGAGACAACCGCGAGCGTGAAACAAAGTCTTGCCTGAATTGATCTCGTCGGCAGGCTTTTGCTTTGTTTTCGGTAACGACTGCAATTTCACTTTTGGAGCAATGGACTCAAGATATGCAGTGATATCCAAGGCATCTTGTTTGGAAAGATCGAAGTGAGGCATGTTGCCCATAGAAGAAGCATCAGGATCGGTTAACTTGGAGCGGATCCAGTCTGACGAAATGAAACTGCCAGCCAGTTTCAGTGAAGGAGCAGCAAGTCGCGGGAGATTGAGGTCGCTTTCATGGCAATTTTGGCATCGACGAGAGATGAACATTTTTCGTCCGATGTCTTCCAACCTCCCACTCTGTAAAGGTTCTTCTCGGAAGAACAATTCGCGCGGAATCGGTTCGAGGGGGAACGCTGCGGACGACCAATACAGTTTGATCGTGGCCGCTTTACCGGTCTTCTGAAATTTCAGTTCAAAGTCATGTTCTCCAAATTTGAGATCGATGGGATCACTCTCGAACCATAGAGGAGTTTCTGCGGAAACATTGATCACGGTTTTTCCGTCGATCAATAGCTCAGCGTCTCCCTGCACATAAAGAGCATACTGATAAGTCGTGTTCTTGCGGATCAGTTGTAAGGCAGACCAGTTCGCCGAAAAGTTTCCTGCCGAAAGCCGTGGATCAGGAGATTCTGATCCCCAATCGAAGGCGATCCGAGGATCGACTCTTTCGATGGTGTGCCCCTTTGAGGTGTAACGCCCCAAGAGTCCGGGGGGGAATTCATCTTCCTGCGCGTTGGCTGGGTTCGCGACAACGGAAAGAGATAAAACAAGAAGTGGAATCAGCAATCGTCTCATGGCGGAATATTCTTGGCAGGACACAGAAACTCGAAAAGATGAAATTCAGTTTATCCTAAGCGATCCCGCAGCCTATTTCCCGGATTTCTCGTTCGGAGCGTCCGTTTTCGGAGAACTCTCTGGAGGAGCCAAATTTTCTCGCCCCCGCTCTGCTGCCTCCACAATTTGAGAGATGATGTTCTGAGTGATGTCTTGGCTGACGGCCCCTTCCGGCGAATAGAACACAAATGAATCTTCATTGACGGCTACATTTTGTTCAACATTGACAAAATCGAGTGTCATCATGGGCTGATACCCATCACCGATTTTCTTCAAATACAACAAACGTCTGGGAAACAGAGATTCTTTGTCGAAATAAACGTGAATGCGATCGGGAATATGTGCAGGAAGCGGTGTGTCTGGCTTGGCTCCTTTGGGGCGAAATTTTTTCAGCAGTTTGTCATGCCAGCTTCCAGCGACCAGAACAAAATCTATCCCTTGAATACTTTCATTCCGAAGGACATCAAAACGGAATGAAATTTGAATCGAAGCCAGCAATGCCGGTAACCCACCCAGTCCTAGCCTGGCTTTCATCTGATCCATTCCCAGCGAAGGATGTTCCTCGAGGGCGGTCAAAATTTGTAGAACGTCACGACGACTCACTTGAAGATCGCTACCAACTTGATAACTGGAATGCATCACCTCGCCATTGCTGACTTGTAACAATGAGGCTTCGAGTGGCTTTCCATCAGCTCCCTTGATCGAAAATTCGAAGGAGAGACGTAATTTGTTTCCTCGTGTCTGCAAATACTCTCCCTGGGCCTGATATCGGCGGGTGCCGAGGAGAACCGTTTCAAGCATATCCGCTTTGATCGAATCGTAACCTTCAATCCGCTTTCGAGCCTCAATCAGAGTTCTGGCGGCTTGCCGATAAGTTTTTTCCGTGTTCTGCTCCGCTGCCGAGGTCTCAGAAGCAGGATTTTCTGCTGAGGGCGTATTTTCTGTCGAAGATTTCTCTTGAGCGGCCAAAGAGCCCCACACGCTACAGATACAGGCTGCAATGGCAAATCCTCCGCGAATTTGTCGTGCGAGCGGGATGGTCCGGTTAGGTAATTTGTTCGTCATGGTCGGAATATACGAGATTTGTCAAAGAATCAGTTCGGATTATACCGATGTTAACAACGAAGCATTCGGGAAGTCCGGATGTTCGGTCGATGATCGATCCCATCAGGGACGATCTCCCTACCGAAAAGTTACCACAATTCGTATTCCGTGTGCACCTCAAGATGGGCCAATGTTGGTCACATCAGACATTCACCGCCGTTGGCCGGTCCCAATCCGGTCGTCCTGAGGCGGCTCGTATCGTCCCGGGAGACTACTAAGGGGGCAAGATGAAGTACTACTTTTTTGGACTTGGAACAATGATGGCCGTTTGCGTGGGATGTTATATCCCATCGGGCGGAAACTCCATTGAAAAGAACAAGTATGTGGCCCCTCCGGCGGCGATGATGCAGCGTCCGGGGCCGATGGTGGATGGGCCGGGGCCCGGCGTTATGCCGATGCTCAGTCATCCTCCTGCACGGTCATTCGCTTCAAAGACGACGCAATTGCGTTTTGTCGAACCGAAGGCCATGCAAATTGGTTGGCGTATTCGTGATGGCTATGCGGAATCACAGATCACCGCACCTGGCCGTTACAACTTCACACAAGGGGCCACTTATCGTCTGAAGATTTCAGATGTCCCCGGTCGTGAAGGGTTGACTCTCTATCCGACGTTGCAGGTCTATCCCGCTCACCCGAGCACGGATGCCTATCTGTCGCACAACTCGATTCCCATCGCGTTGACGACCGAAGACCTCAACCAGATCGAGAGCAACAACTTTGTCACCAAAGTGATCTACCTGCCGGATCCAAAGAATCAGGAACTGGCGATTGCTGGTGTGGAAACGATTGTGTCCACACGACTCGATCCCGGTGTCGATCCGGTTGCCGAAGCAGATCGTCGCGGAACTGTGATGGTTGTGTTGCGAGCCGGTAACATGAATCTGGAAATGCCAGGTGCCGACCTCGACATGACAGGCCTCGACAGGAACGGTAATATCAAGCAAGTTGTCCATCTGGACGGCATGCAAGGTCAAACCGCTCCACCGATGCCAATCGCAGAAGCCGGCGTTGGACTTCACGGAGTTCCTTCACCAATGATCATGGGTGGCAGCTCGATGCCCGGTCAACCGGCCATGCATCCTGTCGCAGGAATGGGACCAACACCGTCATGGGGAATGCCAATCACGGCAACACCCATCGGTTTACCCGGTCCTCCACACATTCCATTGGGTGGACCTGCTGGACTGCAATCGCACACGGTTCGTAACTTGACCTCTGTGGATATCGGCCAGCCCGTCGATCATCTGCTGATCGATGTCGAGCACGATCCTGGTTACCGATTGCCACATCCTGTCAAGCACATTCAGTACAAGGAAACGCATCCCAACTTTGCTCCGGGTGCGACAACTTTCCCGAACTGGGCCGTGCCACAAGGTGCTCCGCAACGTTGAAGATAATGAATTTTCCCGGTTGCCTGCGGGTGACCGAGATATGGGGGTGAATGACGGGTGGCGGTTGTGTTCGCTGCAAGCGCCGCCCTTTTCCCCTTCCCTCTGAATGTCCTTTCTATCGGTCCTGTCCTGTCTCTTAAACCTGAAGGAGTCCAAACCGTGCGAACGAACAACTGTTCCACAACCTGGGTCACTCGAATGGTGACAGTCGCAGGATTCCTGATCGCTTTCGGGATGATCGTCACACAAACGACTCAAGCTCAACAGCGATACTATCCACTCGATCAAACAACTCCTCCCGGCGTCTACGGAAAATGGTCTGCTTATCAGGTCCCCGTTCGCCCGCATGCGTTGCAACCTGTGAAAATTGAACTCCCCGGCACTGGCCAGGTGACGTTCTTTTCCCATGCACGCTCGAAACCAATTGTGGCCGCTGCACCGGCTCAAGCCGCCATCGCACTGGGTCATTCTTATCGACTACAGCTTAGCGACCTTCAAGACTATCCCGGCGTGAATCTTTACCCGACAATCGAACTCGTCGATGTTTTGCATCCACCCGCCGGTCAGGAAGATCAGTTTCCGATTCCAGTCACGATCACCGAAGATGAAATTGATCAGGCGATTTCGGGAAGGCTCATCACGAAAGTCATCTATCTCGAACCAGCGGCTGAGGCCAATCCTCTGCTTCTGGATCGGAAAAATCCGACACTCACTGTGGCTCCTCAGGAAAACGTCATCAAGGAGGCCGATCTTCGTGGTCGCCCGATGATCATCCTGCGACTCGGCAGCCGAACTCCGGTGATCAATGAGGATCCTGCCTTCTTCGGAAACGGCGCACCTCTCTCTCCGACTGCATTGCCGAGGATGCGTTAATTATGAATACAACAAATCACATCTTCAAAACTGGTCTACGACGACTTCTCGTCATCGTAACGATTTGCAGCCTTTCGGCTTGCTCGTCGATGTCGCGTCAAGCGGCCACCAGTTCGGTGATCTCTCCGAATCAAACATTGGAATCGAGTACCAGCCGTAAAGCGGTCGGAACTGCAACGGTCTCATCAGGACCAATTGTTCCCCCCTCAGTCACTCCGAGTTTTATTCAACAAACATCTGCCGTGGTCGATCCGTCGACAAATCAGCCTTACGCGGTACCGGTTTCACGAGTGAACAATTCGGCCATCAGTTTCTCAGCGGCTGAAGCACGTGCTGATGTGCCGGTCCACTTACAAGGCCATCCCAATTCGATTCATCCACATCATACGGCAACAGTCGGTGATCCCTGCCGTATGTGTCAACTTCATGGCACGATGTGCGATGCCTGCTTGAGTCTTTCCTTTCCCGATGAATATATCTCCGATGGTGGAGACCGAGGGCTGCCGTTTCATTATGAAGACGGCAGGTATGCCGGGTTTGAAAGCGAAGACACAATTGTCGAGTACCAGGACCACACTGGTGAAGCAGAAGTCAAAGTGACTAACCGAGTAAGTGTCTATTCACCTCGATTTGCGGCGGTAAGAACCGTCAGCGTTCCCTCTGAAGGCACGGTTTCTCAATTCGCATCCGGAGCCGACAAAACTCTCAAGCTGCACGACATCAACTCCGGTCTCGGTTCCACTTTGCATAACGAATATGCCTCAGCGGGTGGTGTCCGAATGCGATCACGTCCGAGCGGTCTCGAAGGCGAAAGCGATCCCGATACAGTTGGGCAGATCACCACAGCCGGTCGTAATGACAAGCTTCAAAACATCTTTCAAAACTTGCTGTTCCTCAGCACTGGCCGATTTGAACAGTCTGAAGCAGCCACCCTTGCAGAGCACATGAATGCAGCAGAGCACTGGACTCGACATCTGAGTCCAACCATCACCGCTCATAGTTCTTCGGGGAATCAGGTCGAAGCCAGTTTCAAACCGATGGAAATTGTCGGTTTGGAAGACAGTCGCAAAACACGCGGCGACTTGCAAATCGTCAAATTGGCCGACAAAAAAGTGGCCGTCGCGGGTGACGTGATCACGTTCACTCTTCGCTACGACAACCTCGGCGACTTTGAACTCAAAAGCATACGCATTGTCGACAACCTGACACCGCGTCTCGAATACATCGAAGGCTCAGTCAGCTTTGGCGACCGAGAAGGGACTTTACAATCCTACGACAACAATGAAGGCAGCTTGATTCTCCAATTCAAGCTGAACGAAGACTTGCCCGGTCACACCGGTGGCGTCATCACCTTCCAAACACGCGTTCGTCCCTTTGCGAACGAAGCCGAGTAACGGATTCCCCGCAAATCCGGACCCGTCGGGAGAGCCCAAACTCTCTCGACGGGTTTTTTCATGCGCGGTGAAATCCTCTTTCTCAATAAAACGGATTGCTTCTCACGCTCGCACCGGTCACGATGAAAATTCAGTTCATCACTGCACTCTTCCGGGAGCCCGCCATGCAACGCCTATTTCTGTTACTTTCTCCTCTCATGATTGTCTTGTCGCTGACCGTCTCTGCTCAGGAGCCGATTGAAATTGGCAATCGGCGGGAATTGTTTGTTGACGATTTTCTGATTGAGTCACTGGAAGGTGACGCAAAACAAACCGTCCAACAACCGACGCCTCAGGAAGTCGTCCTCGTCACCGATAAGCCGTGGGAAGGCAACACCTGTGCGTATTACTCGATCTTTCAAGACAGTGATTTGTACCGAATGTATTATCGTGGCAGTCATTGGGACACTGACAAAAAAAAGGCGACGCATCCCGAAGTAGTCTGTTACGCCGAGAGCACCGACGGCATCAATTGGAAGAAACCCGAACTTGGGCTTTTCGAGTTTGATGGTTCGAAAGCGAACAACATTGTCTGGGATGGGATCGGTACTCATTGCTTCACGCCGTTTCTCGACACGAATCCCGACTCCCCTCCCGCCGCAAAATATAAAGCAATTTCTCGCGGTCGTCCGCTGGGCAAGAAGGGGTTGTATGTGTTTCAGTCGGCTGATGCCATTCATTGGTCATTGATGCATGACGAACCCGTCATTACGCAAGGTGCATTTGATTCTCAGAATCTGGCGTTCTGGGATCCCGAATTAAAAAAGTATCGATGCTATTTTCGCGACTTCCGCAAAATACGAGACATCAAGTGGTGTGTGTCGGACGATTTCATCAACTGGACCGAACCTGCGTTTCTCGAATATCCCAATCAGCCTCTCGAACATCTCTATACTAATGCGATTCGTAATGACCCTCGTGCCCCTCACATCATGATCGGCTTCCCCACACGTTATCTTCCCAAAGAAGGCCAGCGTGTCGAACCGACATTTATGAGTAGCCGAGACGGATACACGTTCCACCGTTGGTTGGAACCAGTGGTTCCCGAGTCGGCTCCCGAAGACCGGACCGGAAACCGCAGTAATTACATGACTTGGGGGCTTCTGGAACTCCCCGACAAACCGCAGGAATGGTCGGTCTATGCAACCGAAGCGTATTACACCGGTCCCGATAGCCGCGTACGGCGATTCACTTATCGAAAAGATGGCTACGTGGCGATTACCGGCGAACAAAAAGGGACACTGGCGACCAAATCACTCTCTTACGATGGTTCTGAACTTTCCCTCAATGCCAATGTCGCCAAGGGGGGACGTGTGGTCGTGGAAATGCTGACAGAATCCGGCCCCGTTTGGGTTTCCGATCCCATTACCGGTGACAACCTCGATCACACAGTCAATTGGCCTTCAAAAAGCCCCATTCAGAAATATTCGGGCCAACCGATCCAGTTACGGTTTCACCTGAAAGATGCCGCGCTCTATTCCTTCAAGTTTCAAACAGAGAAGTAAGTTTGAGAGAGAATAGAAAAAGCACTTCCAAGCACCTCTCATTCCCGAACACTCAACCGCCTTTTCAAGATGTCAAGATTTGGAGATTCGGGGACACACCTTGACCGAATCTTGATTCCAAATCTTGTGTACTCTTGAGCAAGTTGTTGGCAGCGTTAATCTTGTGTCGATCTTCATTTTGTGAAGGCGTGTCACTTTTTCTGGGTGCGCATTTTCCACGTCACGCGAAATCGCTCTCTTTCTCACGTTGCAGTGGTCGTCATTGATGAACAATGAATGACACTCG
>Ga0222718_10000330_pt1 | contig 51811 bp, 75 predicted proteins | sample C33_27DmetaG_FD_165045 | JGI IMG/M metagenome (GOLD analysis project Ga0222718, IMG submission 165045) | Estuarine water microbial communities from San Francisco Bay, California, United States - C33_27D | ecosystem: Environmental > Aquatic > Marine > Unclassified | place: USA: California... | reverse complement strand
AAAGCCCAACACTAAAGATTAGATATCCTAACAGACTTCCTATCATTTGTCAGCCCCCACATAGTAGATCTCGGCAACATGGCCCTCGGTGATTTCACCTAAAAAATCGGCAGTAATTGCATTATAGGCGTCATAGATTTGATCCGCAATGAAATCAACATTGTACAGGCATCTTGCTGTTTCGCATTCCAAATCATCGTAACCATTTCGGATTTCTTCGATTTGATCTGTAGTAAGATCCAATACAATATCTTCTAGCAGTCCTTCCATCGCGTCCGCGTCAATGCTATGAATCCAATCAGTGACATTCAAACCAAACGTATGTCCATGAGTTGTTACATATTTCATTTGTTTAACCCTTTCCTGGCTTCAATGATTTGATTTTTCAAGGCGGTATACTTGCCATTGGTGAAGCAGTAATCATCGCTCATTTCCAAGCAGCGCAGATCACGTTCAAGCTTACGGATATATTGTTTCAATTCATATTCGGTCATTGGTTTAATCCTCCAACCATTGGTCAAAAGTCTTCGGCATTTCATCCGTACACATAACATAAATCATGTACCTGTCAGAAAGCGATTTGTGGTAGTGTGCGAACTTGTGCTTTTGAAGATCAATGAACCGCCGCTTGGATGCGTTTGTTTTTAATGTCATTTGTTTACCCTCAGTGTGTTATAAATGCAACAGATTTGTCTGATGTCCAGCACAGACCGCAAGTATCACAGCCCGATGTCTTACCCGTCTGAGCGGGACAGATAAACGCTTGCTTGGCTTCAACCTTAGCAACAGTGCGCGGATCATCCATTGATAGAGCGGCAAAGGATTGCGATTGATCGCCACTCCAACGAATAGCAAAGCGTAAACCATACTTTTTCTTCAAGCGTTTTAATTCGGATGTTATTTCGTCGCCGTCAATCCGCGCAGTGTAACCAAATACAGACATGTTGGGGAACATTTCCAGCCATGTCTCCCATTGCTTGACATAATCCACAGAGAAGAAGTCGCCCAGGATATGCAACCTCACAAGGAAACCTTGCGGATGTTTTGCCGCATGTTGGAACAATGAAAATTCAATCTGAGGGATCAAGTGATCATCCACAGCATAACGCGTCGCTAAGTGAAGATTGTTACCATAGCAGGTTTTCCAATGAACACATGACGCTGGACACGTTGCCCGTTCTTCAAGCGTTAAGGTTTTGATTGAGTAACCTTTCAACCAACCGCGCTGGACTTTCTTGCCTAGCTTTTCATTAGTCGAATGTTTCACGGCTAATTCTGTTTTGCCCATGATGGCGGCAGACTTTACCCGTTTATGATACACGCTGCGACTGTCAGCAATAGCCTGTTGCGTTTTGGTAAGCATCATTATCTCCCCTGATTTGATACAAATAATCTAGCATGGACTATCAACGATAGTCAATAGTCCATATTAGATGACTTATTTCGCAAACAATTTATACCAGTAATCCTCAGTACACTTTAAATGTGGGACACGAGATCGACCTTGAAAAGTTCCGACACTCAGTAAGGCTTGTCCGTTATCAATTTCGACAGGAAATCCATCGTCACGATTATAGAGAAAAGGGTTCATGGCTTGTGGCGCAGCGTGGACCTCAATTGTGTCACCTTGTAATTTTACGCGCATTTGCAGTTCCTGAGAACCGCCGTCCCACCAACCCGGTACGGTTTCATGGTCACCTGGTGACACAAAGCTTACAAACATTTTGCGCTTGCGAGAATCTACGAGCTTTAACATCTTGGCAACTTGTGTACCAGCTTTAACCTGTACTGTAAACATATCATTTCCCTTCCGTTGTTTTGATAGTGTCCACAATAGCCCCGCACCTCTGATTGATACGGGGCTATAATTGAGACTATTCTTGTTCTGGTGATTTTTTGCCTCTGGCAATGTCTCTGGTTTTTTGCAATTCTTTTGACAGCTTGACCCAAAAAATAGCCATTTCCAAATTGTTTTGGCGCAAATAATGTCCTGCCCTTTGGTCATATTCCTTGATATAGTGGTCGAGTTCAAACCAATCAATTTCTACTGTTACGGTTTTTCTTTCGGTATTTGTTTTGATGATGTTCATAACTATCTCCCTTGGTTTGTGTTGTCGATAATTAGTAGCCTATCAATGCCTACATATTTTGTCAATAGGCATTGACAGAATACTAACAGGCAAGGCGATATCTTCACACAATACCGCTTCGCCTAGTGTGTTGGTTTTACCGTGGAAATCGGGTTACGCTGTTTTGCAGCTAGTGCATCTTTCCGCCTTGCTTTCTGCTTGGCGATAGATGGATTTCACCTGTCCCTGAAGGTTCCACCTCGACCTATATTGGTTGCTCCTTTATAGAGTCGCGGGTTCTTATGGCTTGCTTTTGCGGCGCGAGGATTGGCGGCAGGTGGCAAGTCACCCATGTCTAGACTATCACACTTTAACGTCAGCGTCCCTAGTTGAACCTCGACGGTCGATGTCCCTTTTGGCCCTAAGGTTCGTCTAGGTAAGAGTAGGATTTGACATACCTACCTAGCGTTCACCCGCTCTCCGCGTGGGATCGACATTGCGAGTATCTGTTGGTTACACCTCCTTTGGTTTCTGTGTTTCAGTGTCTCTATCGTTGCATGTCTCAAAATTTACGTCAAGTCTTTTTTATTCGGTCCTTGTCTTTTTTCTTCTGTGTAAGCCTTGCCGGTCATTAACCATTCAACCTACGTATCGTCTCTCTAAGACTAGGATGCCGTGGCGATCCGTGGCGTCTCTTTGTTTCGATGATTAATAATTGCACGTTTTCTAAAAGCGGTCAAGAAAAAAAACACAGAAAGCGAAAAAAAATTAAGGGCCGAGATAAAGAAAAGAAATAGCAAGAACCATGCCAACAATAAGTGGGGATGTACTTTTTAGCAAGTATGATTGGCGGTGTGGTTTTTGTGTCACTTTCCCCGATCTTCCAGATTGACTGCAATTAATAATCGTTCTCAATCTATCTCTGGCCGCATGGAACAAAAAGAGAACATTCAGCTACTGCGAAAACTGCGGTTTTCCTGCGGTTTATTAGTAGGCCTGGCGGTAGCCAGTACCCCCCTAGCCGTATACGTATATGTGACTATACAAAATTATAGAAAATCAATGTCAACACATGAGGCGGGGTACAGTTTGATTACCTAGACATTATCCTGTCAAGTAAATTATTTGTATATTAGATATAAATTACTATTGACATTTGTTTCGGGATATGATACTATCTACTTGTTAGATAGATACGGAGTATCAAAACGTAGTATCGTATCTAATATATGATTTGTGGGGGAAAATGTTTTTATGCCTAAACGGCTAAGTAAGAAAAGAAACAGTAATAGTAATAATACGTTATTCACTACTAAAAGTATTGTACCTTTAACTTATAATCAAGAAAAAACATTTACTGAATATACTATTAATAATAAAAATCTTGTACTACATGGAATGGCAGGAACAGGTAAAACCTTCTGTGCTTTATATTTAGGTCTTAAAGATGTTATAGACACTATTAATGACATTCATAAGTTATATATTATCAGATCAGCTGTGCCTACTAGAGATTTAGGTTTCTTACCAGGAACCTTAAAAGAAAAGATTAAACAATATGAGTCACCTTATAAGAGTGTCTGTGCAGAAATCTTCAGCCGTGGTGATGCATATGACATTCTTAAAAGTAAAGATATGGTAGAGTTTATGTCTACATCATTTATACGTGGTGAGACATATGATAACTGTGTATTGTTTATTGATGAGATGCAGAACTTAACATTCCATGAGTTAGACTCTGTGATTACTAGGGCTGGTGAGAATACACGACTAATCTTTTCAGGTGATTTTAAACAGTCTGATTTAGCTAAGAGTCATGATAGACACGGGCTGTTAGACTTTATGAAGATCCTAGATAACATGAAAGAAGACTTCAGTAAGATCCAGTTTAGTATAGATGACGTTGTGCGGTCAGGACTTGTCAAGTCATATTTAATATCTAAAGATAAATTTTTTGCTTGACAAGTAGTTTTGTATCTGATATAATGTTTTTTACAAAATACCCGTTGGGTTATTTATCTCTGTCTTGCGGGGCATGGGTGGATAAATAAAAACCTAATCTGGTTCGGTGATTGCAGAAACTAATTCAAAGGGGGCGTTTCAAATCGACGGGTAGCCCCTACTTTTTTTGGGGGAACTGATGGCTATTACAGTTAGGGGTGAGACATTCTCAGGTTACAATAAACCTAAGCGTACTCCTAAACATAAAACTAAGAGTCATGCAGTTCTAGCAAAAGAAGGTGATAAAGTCAAGCTAATTCGTTTTGGACAACAAGGTGTGCGAGGCGCTGGTAAGAGTCCTAAGACAGCCAAAGATAAGGCTAGAAAAAAGTCTTACTATGCTAGACACGGCGCTGCACCTAAAACTAAGTTGTCTGCCAAATACTGGGCGCATAAGACTAAGTGGAATGAAGGAGGCCCAGTGCTATGAGTAGCAAAAAACCGGAGTTCCGAAATACAAAAAAAAGTAAGCAAAAATTACCTAAGTCTTTTTACGGACAGGTGGATGCTTCTGGAGGATCTAAGAGATCACAATCTGGTACAAGTGTCGGTGGCGGAGCGTCCGGTAAAGTAGGGTTTCGTAAAGGGGACTTTAGTATTGAAGCTTCAGGAGATACGGGCGGCAGCATTTTTTTGCCTAGCGATGCCTTAAAAAAGTTTGGTGTAAAAAATCAATACGACCTCAGTAAACCAGCGTTAAGAAAAATTGAGGCTGGTATTAAAGATGTTTTTAATCTTGGTCGGGATGACAAGTTATCTATTAGCTACACTCCTGACGATGATGGAATCATGTTTAATTATGGGATAAGGTTTTAGACAATGAAATGTGATAGCTGTATTGAATGCAACTGCAACCCAGAAGTTTGTAGATGCGACTGTCATGAACATAGGAGTGATGGCAATGGCGATGAAGAAAACAATGACTAAGAAAACCACCATGAAAAAAATGGGTGGTGGTACTGCAATGATGAAGAAGAAGACGATGACTGCTAAAAAAGGTAAGATGGCTAAATACTAATGCCAGTTCTCACTGAGAACATCCCGTTTGAACGGGTACTCATCCGGCGTGAATATACAACGGGTGATAAGAGCGGCCACGGAGAATATCTGAATGGCTTTGTTCATGCAGTTACGAGCTATATGGGAAGGCAGTTAAGTTTTCAGGTTTGTTTTACTGAGCCTGGATACGGAGGGTACGGTTGGAGTCGTATGCCTTTACGGGCCATAGTCACGAAGGAGTGTGATGATAACTGGTCTGATTATGAGATCCAACCTTGGGACTGCGGCTCCTTCGAGTTTTCTGTGGTCAGATTTGAAATGTTTCGAGACTTGCCAATGTTCGCATTGATTAATGGGGAAAAGCATGAAGGACGGTACTGGTTCTCGATTGACTACTATAACAGCCAGTATGCTGACGACCATCGACAAAATAAGATTACTCATCTGTGTCGCCTTAATTGCGGTCGCATTGTCGGGGTTCCTAATAACCGTAGTCAGTTTTATGATCCTGCTTTTTTCGAGCTTGGCGATGAGCGACCTGATTTCGCACCTATTCACCGACAGTTCTCTTCAGAGTCGGAAGAGTATAGGGAATTAGACGAGATCTACGATAATTTCCACGGGGGATACGATGTCAGCGAAGAAGAAGAAACCGACGAAGAGCAAAGTTAACGAAGCTGGCAATTATACTAAGCCTGAGATGCGTAAGCGTCAGTTCAATCGAATTAAGGCTGGCTCTAAAGGGGGCAAGCCTGGTCAATGGTCCGCTCGTAAAGCCCAGATGTTAGCTAAGGCATACAAAGATGCTGGTGGTGGGTATAAGGCCAAAGGAGGCTCGTAAAAAATGAACTTCGATAACAAAGTCCCCATTGCAGTTATTGTCACTGTCATCCTTCAGGCAGTAGGTCTTATTTGGTGGGTATCTCAGCAAGCTTTTACAGTTGATAATCTCAAAGAAGAAGTAGGTGGTCTGTCGTCTAAAATGGCGATTGAGCAAAACGTTAACCTTCGCCGTGACGTTGCCGAGCATGACCGCAAGATTAAAGCTATTATGGAAGAGCTAAGAGAACATGCTGCTATGGGTAGTATGATGGCTAAGATGATGCAGAAGTCCGCTGTTATGCAGAAAGATGTTGAGCGTAACATTGAAGAGCTTGAAGAACTATGGGATGCTATTGAAGAGCATGAAGATATTCACAAGCTTGATTCACGAGGACGTTAATGGCTCGTACTCCGCGTAACTATAAAAGAGAGTATATTAGACGTAAAGCTGGAGATCCTCTGTATAAACAGAAAGATAGAAGTCGCCACGCAGCTAAAAAGAAAATGAACCCGCCTAAAGGGTTTCAAGTTGATCATAAAGATAACAACCCTCTAAATAACAAGCGTAATAATTTAAGGATTGTAACAAAGCAACAGAACCTACGAAAGCCCAAAGGGCCAAGAAGGAAAAGGTGATGGCACTTAAAAAATCACAGCAGAGTCTGAAGGATTGGACTAAACAAAAGTGGCGTACTAAGTCTGGCAAGAAATCGTCAAAGACTGGTGAGCGTTACTTACCTGAGAAAGCTATCAAAGCCCTTAGTCCAGCAGAGTATGCAGCTACGAGTCGTGCTAAACGCAAAGGCACTAAGGCTGGCAAGCAGTTCGTAAAGCAGCCTAAAAAGATTGCGGCTAAAACAAGGAAGTATAGGAAATGACAACGGGTAAAACAAAAGTACAACTGGGTAGAGAGTCTCGTGCAAAAGCTGCGGCAGATAAAGCTTTGAGAGAGGCAGCAGCAGCGGCTGAAGCGCAAGACTATCGTGCTGCTAAAAGAATTATTCGTAGAGCACAAAAGGGTCTGAAAACCTATGGCATGAAAGAGATTCCACCAGAATTAATTCCAGTAGCGGATCTTTCTGCTGAGATTGATGCTATTGCTCAAGCACCTAAAGATAAAAAGAAACCTGCTTTTGCATCCTTTGATAAAAAGATGGATGCTCTAGGTAAAGAAATCCGCTCCTTTTTCTCTAATGTACCAGCGCAAAAAACACCAGTATCTAAAGAACAAAAGAAATCAACCGTGCAATCAGCAGGACAAGGCCCAAAACAAGCTGTACAATCAGCAAAAGATAAAGCAGAGCAAAAAGCCAGACGGTCTAGGTTACTAGACACAAATAGACAAAGTGCTGACTCAGAAGTTGGAAGAACTGGCGCTGCTAAACCTAGACGTAAGACAGCTATGCCAGGAGAAAGTGGTGTTGCCTTTCCTAAAGCAACTAAACCAAAGGCTCGGCCTAAAACTGTAGATACTAAGTCTAAACCTAAAAAGACTACTCCTGTTGCTCCTATTACAAAAACAAGAGAGCTTGGATCTACACCTGGAAGTCAGTTGCGTGAAAATGCAATTAGTTCAGCTCGAAAATCTGAAGCTGCTTCTAAAAGAAAAGCTGCTGATCGTCGCGCAGAAAAAGATAAAGGCTCAAGAAACACTAGGACTAAGACTAGACAACCAGGACGGTTTAGCGAAGAAGCGGCTAAAAAGTTTTTTAAAGAAAAATTTGGGATCGACGTAACCTACGATAAAGGTGATGACCTTGATCCGTTGGTAGCTCGTGGAGAAGAGCCTGGCCGGAAAAAAGGTGGCATGGTTCAGTTTACTAAGCGTGGTGGGATGTATAACAAACCAGCGAGGAAAAATTCTAAAGGATGACTGAGCAACAGGAAAAATTCCTTAATGCCTTGTTTGGTGAGGCGCAGGGTAACTTTAGGGAAGCCATGAATATTGCTGGCTATGCTTCTACAGAATATCCTGCCCGACTAATCCGTAGTCTAAAGTCAGAGATTATGGAACGGGCTGAATATATGTTGGCGGCTAATGCTCCTAAAGCTGTGCTGTCCATGTCAGGTATCTTAGATGATCCTAGTGCTCTAGGCAACAAAGATAGACTAGCAGCGGCCAAAGAGATTCTTGATCGCGCTGGTATTGTAAAGACTGAAAAAGTAGAACATAAAACAAATGGGGCGGCTATTGTTATTTTACCGCCGCTAGAGGAAGAGGATGGCACATCCGAAGATTAATCATCTAAGATCTGAAAAGTACAGAGCTAGGGGTAAGTTACCTTTTGGTTTTGACAGAGAAGTAGATGAAGACGGAGTAGGTTGGCATGTTCCCGATCCAAAGGCGTTAGAACTTTTGGGTGAGGCTATTGAGCATGTTAGATCAGGACGTTCAGTTAGATCTGTTGCAGCTTGGCTGGAAGCAGAAACGAACCGTAAACTATCTGGAACTAGATTACACAAACTTGCCTGGACCGAGGAAGAGCTTGATGACAGACGCAAGAAACGTCGTAAGAAACTTACTCCTGAACAACGCAAGCTTGAGGATCTTAAAAATACTGAGAAGCAAACTCGGATTAAAGCAGAGCAAGCTAAGCGACGACTAGATAAAGCTAAATCTAAAAAAGAACAGTCCATCGTAGAGGGTCTTGATTTTGCAGATGAGCCTATTGAAGATACTAGAGAAGTTGCATTCCGCCCTAATTCTGGCCCCCAGACAGACTTTTTATCGGCTAATGAACGGGAGGTATTTTACGGCGGGGCTAGAGGAGGGGGTAAGACTTACAGTCTTCTTATTGCTCCTCTACGTTTTGTTGACAAGCCTACGTCTCGTGCATTACTAATTCGTAGGTCAATGCCTGAATTGCGTGATGTTATCTTTCAAACGCAACAGATTTATCCAAAGGTGGTCCCTGGTGCAAAGTTCAAAACTCAGGAGAATACTTGGCACTTCCCATCCGGTGCTCGTATTGAGTTCGGATATTGCGAAAATCTGCAAGACGTTTTGCGTTATCAAGGTCAATCGTATTCTTGGATCGGCGTAGACGAATTACCACAGTACGGTTCTCCTGATGTGTGGCACTTCCTAAGATCCTCTTTACGGTCAGCGGATACTAGCATACCGCTTCACATGAGGGCTACAGGAAACCCTGGTAACATTGGCTCTCGTTGGGTAAAAGAATTATTTATTGAGCCAGCAAAACCTAATACACGGTTTGCAGAAAAAGTAGAATATGAGTTAGAGGGTAAGACACTTTCTACTGAGATTACCAGAAAGTTTATTCCTGCCTCAGTTTGGGATAACCCTTATCTAACTCAAGATGGCAGTTACATTGCTATGCTGGCATCGTTGCCAGAAGTCAAACGTAAGCAGTTTCTTTATGGAGACTGGGATGTTGTTGAAGAAGGCGCGTTCCCTGACTTTAACAGAGCTACTCATGTAGTAGAGCCTTTTGAGGTTCCTCATGGTTGGACTAGAATCAGGGCTGCTGACTTTGGGTTCTCTTCTCACTCTGCTATTTTGTGGGGTGCTATAGATTACGATAATAATATATGGATTTATAGAGAGCTTTATGTCAATCGACTGACAGCAGATCAACTAGGTCGTATGATTAGAGAAGTTGAAGAGGGTGACGGACGAATCCAAGATGCAGTATTGGATAGTAGTTGCTGGGCTAGACGAGGTGACAGAGGACCGTCTATTGCAGAAACTCTAAATGCAGAGGGATGTAGATTTAGACCGTCTGATAGATCGCCGGGATCTCGTGTAAGTGGTAAGATTGAGATTCACAAAAGACTAATGGTCGATGAAGATACTGATGAACCAGGGATTAGATTCTTTGAAACGTGTCCTAATGTAATTAGACAGTTAGCGTCTATCCCGTTAGATAAAAGAAACCCAGAAGATGTAGATACCCATGCTGAAGATCACGCTTATGATGCACTGAGGTATATGGTTTCTTCTAGGCCAACTAACTTACGAACTGCTTACGAAAACACACCCAAAACAAATTGGCGTCCTTCTGACAACCGATTTGGATATTAACAGGAGTTACTATGTCCGATACCTACGAAAATGATATTATTAATGTTCTTGATGACGATGAGGAAGATAGAGGTTCGTACAGTAACATTGTGAGTTACGTTGAAGATAGATTTGAAAGAGCAAAGGATGCAAGGTATCATGATGAATCAAGATGGCTACAATCGTATAGAAACTATCGGGGCATCTATGGCCCAGAAGTTCAATTTACTGAAACGGAAAAGTCGCGTGTGTTTATTAAGGTTACGAAAACGAAAGTGCTGGCGGCGTATGGTCAGCTAATTGATGTACTGTTTAGTCAGAACAAGTTTCCGATTAGTGTAGATCCTACTACTCTACCTGAAGGCGTAGCAGATACAGTTAACATAGATCCTGCGGTAGAGGCAGCCGAGCAAGAATTAATAGATCGGTTTGGTTTTGAAGGAGATGACAAAGAAGATATTTCAGATAAACTTGGACCTCTTAGAGAAGATTTAAAAGATTTTAAAAACGTCCAAGAAGGTCCAGGTGCAACTCCTACTTCTTTAACTTTTGAACCTGCTATGGTTGCTGCTAAAAAGATGGAAAAGAAGATTAAGGATCAGTTAGAAGAATCTGCTGCTACTCGACATCTACGACATAGTTGTTTTGAATGTGTGACGTTTGGCACTGGGATTATGAAAGGTCCGTTTGCTTTTGATAAAGAATATTCTAATTGGGGTGAGGACGGTGAGTATAACCCAATTATAAAAACAGTACCACAGGTAGAACATACATCAATCTGGAACTTCTATCCTGACCCTGATGCTTACAGCATGTACGATTGTGATTATGTTGTCGAGCGACATAGAATGACACGCTCTCAAGTTAGATATCTTAAAAAGCGCCCTTACTTTAGAAACGATGCAATTGAAAAAGCAATTAAGTATGGCCCAGACTATACTCGTGAGTGGTGGGAAAACGATCTTGATGACAATCAAACTGCTGAAGGTAACTCAGCTTACTCAGGCACTGATATTGAAAGATACGAGGTTTTAGAGTTCTGGGGTACGATTGATGCCCAGATTGCTCGTGACAATAATTTGGAGATCCCTGATGATTACAAAGATGAAGATGAAGTTCAAATCAATTGTTGGGTATGTAACGGCGAAGTTCTGCGCCTTGTTATCAACCCTTTCACGCCTAAGCGTATCCCTTATTTTGCGACCCCTTACGAAGTTAACCCATACTCTTTCTTCGGCGTGGGACTCGCTGAGAACATGGATGATACGCAAACTCTCATGAATGGCTTCATGCGATTAGCAGTTGATAACGCTGTTCTCTCTGGGAACCTGTTAATCGAAGTAGACGAATCCAACCTGACTCCTGGTCAGGACTTAACTGTTTATCCTGGTAAGGTTTTCCGCAGACAAGGTGGCGCACCAGGGCAAGCAATCTTTGGTACGAAGTTTCCTAATGTGTCTGGTGAGAACATGATGCTCTTTGATAAGGCGCGTGTTCTTGCTGACGAGTCTTCTGGTCTACCGTCGTATTCTTATGGACAGACAGGTGTTCAAGGTACTGGTCGAACTGCATCTGGTATCTCCATGTTGATGGGTGCTGCGAGTGGTTCTATTCGTACTGTGATTAAAAACTTAGATGATTTCTTACTTCGTCCTTTGGGTGAAGCTATGTTTGCATTTAACATGCAGTTTGATTTTGATCCAGAACTGAAAGGTGACCTAGAAGTTAAGGCTCGTGGAACTGAAAGCTTTATGCAAAATGAAGTTCGGTCACAACGACTCATTAGTTTCCTACAGATTGTCAGCAATCCTACCTTAGCTCCTTTTGCTAAGTTTCCATATATCATGCGTGAGATCGCAGCTACAATGGATTTAGATGTAGATAAAATTACTAATAGTCCAGAAGAGGCTATGAGACAAGCCTTGATGATGCAACAGATGCAAAAAGAAGCAATGGGTGATCCTGCACAAGCTGCTGTCGGACAAGACCCAATGGGTACTGGTGGCGGAACTATTGGTACTGGTCAAGCTCCTGTTCCAGGTGAGCAAGGTGCTCCTACAGGTGGTGGAGATCAAAGACCACCTCAACAACAGCAACAAGAGCTTCCCCCTGAATTATTACAAGCACTTCAACAAGTAGGTGGGTAATGGATACTAAACTTGCTAAACAAGTTTTACCTTTAGTTAATACAGCACGTTTTACAGAGTTACTAGAATTATATTTGAACGAGAAGATTAATGAGCATCATCGTGTATTAGAACAGTCTGATGATGCAGCGACTCTGCATAGGGCGCAGGGTGCAGTTACTGCGCTAAAAAAATTAATGCACATGAAAGATGAAGTGCAGGGATCAGCAAGAAGGGATTAATTATGGCAGAGATGACTGAGAAGCAAATGGAGATGCTGCTCAAAAGTGATGCAGATCGTACCAGAGGTTTCACTCAAGAAGAGATGGACGAAATGCAACAGGAGCTTGACAGGCAAAATTTAGAAGATAAGCAACGTCAAGACGAGGAGATGAAAGAAGAGTTTTCTCCTGGCTTAGAGGAGGATAGAACTGCTCCTCTTAAAGAAGAACCAGAAACTCGTAAAGCATCTGCTGATATGTCTGTTGGTGAGTTTGTTGCTAGTATGCTAGGCGATGATAAAAATGAAGAAGTTGTTACAGCAGCAGAGGGTGGTTCAATTGAAAAAGAAGCTGATTTTGTTAAAGACGACGATGAAGAACCTGCTGATCCTCCTCCAGGCGCAACACCAGAAGAAGTGGCCGACGATATCCCAGCGTACCTGTCTACCGGAGAGTATGTGTTACCTGCCAATGTTGTAAGGTATATTGGCCTACAACAAATTGTAGCTATGCATAAAGGTGCTTTATCTGAACTGCAACAAATGGAAGATCTCGACATCATCGAAAACGTAGATGAAAATGGTATGGTTGAGGAAGACGATGATGAGATGGATTATCTAAAAGAACCTAAAGGTGTCGTCAAGACTACTCTTGTTGTTGCCAAGCCACACCCTAGCGGTATGATGGCTATGCCTTTTGCTCAAGGCGGTGCTCCAGGTGGTCCTGATGATACTGGCGCTGCTTCAGAAGATGAAGAAGATACTTCTATGGAGGGTTTTGATTTAGATACCGGTGATAGATCTTATGGTGATCAAGGTTTTGGAACAGGTCTTGATGAAGGGGGCGAGGATAAAGACGAAGATGACCGAGGTCTTATGGGAAGACTAGAAGACGCTGCGTATGACTTTACTAATCCAAGCAGTAAGACAGACATGCCTGGTCATGTAGCTGCTCTTCTGGGGCCAATAGGGCTTGCTGCTAAAGGTATATCCTCGATAATGGGTAAACTTTCTGATGCAGGATATGATATTGATCCAGACTCGGCTGGGCCTGACGTAGACGATACAGAAGTTGGTGGCGGTGAACCAGATGACCCCATTACTAAGCAAGCTAAAGAAGATGATGAAACAGAAAAGACTAAAAAGTTAATTGAAGAACTAGAACGCTCAAAAGGCGGTAAAAGATATAAAGTAGATCCTGTAGAGGCTCTTAGATTTGGTCAACTAGGAGAAGAATACACTAGAGGTTCTTTCTTTCAAAGATAATTTCACGAGGGCTACTTTTTACCCCTAACATGGTGTTAGGCTACTAAAGACCCCCAATAAGGAGAAGACCATGACTATGGCTGAAGTACAAGAAGATCGCGTTGCTACTATTAAATATAAGCGAGATAGAGTTTCTGAAGATGAGCAAGAGATTGCAGAGTTGGAAGCAGAGCGAAACAAAGATGTAGAAGCTCAACGCGAAGAAGAAGCAGAGCAAGAACTAGGTGCAGAGGAACAGACATACAAAAAAAGATATGGTGATCTACGTCGCCACACTCAAAAAATTCAAGATGAAAATAAACGCCAGCTACAAAAGCTTCAAGATCAAGTAGAGGCTTTAACTAAGAAACAAGTTAAACTACCTAAATCTGATGAAGAGCTTGAAAAGTGGACTGAGCAATATCCTGATGTTGCAAAGATTGTAGAAACAATCGCCTCTAAAAAAGCTATGGAGGCTAGTAACGACGTAGAAGAAAAGCTTCGCCGAGTCGAAGAATTAGAACTTAGGATTGAGCGAGAGAAAGCTGAGACTGAATTATCTAGACTTCATCCAGACTACGATGATTTACGACAAGATAAACACTTCCACGACTGGGTTAATGAGCAACCTAAGTGGATTCAAAGTGCTTTGTATGAAAACGACACTGACTTCTTAGGCGCTGCTAAAGCCATTGATCTGTATAAAGCTGAAACAGGTAAGAAAGCAAAGAATAAAGACACGGGCGCAGCTAAGTCTGTAAGGACCAGTAAGCGTTCTGAAGAATTAACAGAGGGTAAAAACTCTTGGTCAGAGTCCAGAGTAAGACAATTATCTGGTGCTGACTTTGAGAGATTCCAAGAAGATATTGAAAAAGCTATCCGTAGCGGTAACTTTGATTATGATCTTTCTGGTGGCGCTCGTTAATTTTTTACTTGACAAACAAAATTCACTATGATATAATGCACTCTTAAATTAAGTAAGGTGCCTCCGTTTAGGACTACCACCTGACATTTAATAAACTTAGTGAGGGGAGTAATGATGCTCCCCCACTTTTTCAAAGGCTAACCCTAGCCTTCAACTACCTGATAATCTAGGCCGGATCTTCTTCCCACCCTATCCTTGTCAGCCTTGAAGTGTCCCTCGTTAGCTCTTTTATGCACTTTCTTAAAGGAGAAAACTCATGGCATTTAGAAGTGCGGCAGGATACGCAAACCTTCCTAACGGCAATTTTTCGCCGATCATCTATTCCAAGAAGGTCCAAACTGCCTTTCGTAAAACCTCCATCTGTGAGGACATTACTAACAACGATTACTTTGGCGAGATCGCTAACTTTGGCGATACCGTCCGCATCATCAAAGAGCCAGAAATCTCGGTTTCTGCTTACTCGCGTGGCACTCAAGTTGTTCCACAAGAACTGGATGACGAAGATTACACCTTGGTCGTTGACCAAGCTAACTACTTCGCTTTCAAAATTGATGACATTGAAGAAGCACATTCCCATGTGAACTTTGAATCATTGGCTACTGACCGTGCCGGTTATCGGTTGCGGGATCAGTTTGACCAAGAAATCTTTGGTTACATGACGGGCTACAAGCAATCTTCATTACATACTAATGCAGATACTGCTCGTGTTGCTGCTGACAAGTCCGGCACCGATCCTATTAGCACAGTTGCTGCTGATGGCCTTCTGGCTTCTATGTCTTTGGACTTCACCGACTTCGGTGGTGGTTCGGCTGACTCGATTCCTGTTGGCGCTAACACAAACGCCGTCTCGCCTCTGGCGGTTATCAACCGTATGGCCCGTAAACTCGACCAACAAAACGTTGATCGTGACGGGCGTTGGCTCGTTGTTGATCCAGTGTTTGCTGAATTGCTCAACGACGAAAACAGCAAATTGCTGAGCAACGACTTCGCTGGTCGCCAAGACGCTGGTGATATCCTCCGTAACGGTCGTATCATCGACGGCATGGTTCGTGGTTTCCGTATCTATATGTCTAACAACCTCCCATCATTGGGTACAGGTCCAGGCACTGTTGATACAAACGGTTCTGCAACCAACTTCGGTGCAATCGTTGCTGGTCACGATTCGGCTGTTGCTACAGCTTCACAAATTGAAAAAGTCGAGACTTATCGTGATAATGACAGCTTCTCTGATGTTGTCCGTGGTCTGCATCTGTATGGTCGCAAATTGCTTCGTCCTGAAGCGGTTGTTCGTGCCATCTATAACACTTACGAATAAGGGGGGTATAGATCATGGCTATTGATATGACTGTAGGTGGTGTTGCTAATGGCGCTGCTACCTCCACTAACCACAAAGCCCGCCTGGGCGCTCAGATGCCTTACGCTGTTGAGTTTACTCTCGACTTTGCTGAGGCCACTACTGCTAAAGGTTCTGCCTTGGCGGCTGGTGACGTTTTCCAAGTAATTGATGTCCCAGCTAATACGATGATTCATGGTGCTGCTGCTGAGGTAGTTACTGCCGTCAACAGTACAGTTTGTACCCTCGACATTGATATTGCTGAAGGTGATAGTTTCATCGACGGTGGTGATGCTACCAGCACGGGCTTCTTGGCAGTTGGTACTAACGGTCTTGCTCCTTTTGGTGCCAATACCGTTAACCCAGCTTCTGCTATTGACACGATTGATGTCAAGATTGCAACGGCTGGTGATACTGCTATTGCTACTGGGCAGGTTCGCGTTATTGCGTTCTTCACTGATATGACCGCAAAACTTGGTCCTAACGAAGTTGATCGTGACACTGCTTAACTAAACCAGGGGAGGTCTTAACGGGCCTCCCCGACTTTACAGGAGTATCCATGGGAATTATACTTAAATGTTCTATTGATGATGAAACATTAAAAAAACATTATGAAATAAATAAAGATCAAAAAGTTCCCTGGATCTATAAACTAAAAAATAGTGCTAGAAAAAGAAAAGACAAAGTTTTAATTTGTGCTGGCGGTCCTTCTATCAGGGAGTTCCATCCTCTTATCCAAAATTGGAAAGGGGATATTTTCGCATCTAAGACCGTAGAGTATTTAGAGAACATAGGCGTTACACCGCATTACTGTATCCATGTTGATGCGGGTGATAACGAACCTAACAGAGTTTGGAAAAATAAAAAAACAAATTACTTGTTCTCAACTCAAATTAAACCTGAAGTATTTGATGTAGCTAAAGGCTGCAAAGTTTTTAAGTTTAATACTATTTCTTCAAATGAGTGGATGCCTCCTAATTTAATTGCAGGTGGTTCTAACTCCACTGCCCAAGCCCTATTTTTATGTGCATGGTTAGGGTACAAAGAAATACATATTGTAGGATTTGATTGCGGTTTTAAAAAAGATCCTGACGGTAAAATGATTTTAAATGTAAATCGTAATAACTTTAATAAAGATGAGAATCCTATAGTCACTGTAAATAATTCTAAATTAGGCATGACATTTCATACTGATTACGAATATATGGGTATGGCAGAAGAAGCCACTAAAATTATTCAAATTTTATCTCGTGAAAAAAAGATTAAATTTAATGCATATGGCAACTCTGTATTTACATCGACTGTAGATAATGAGATCTATAAAACATCTTATTCATTAGGTCCAGGTGTGCCACTTAAATGGTTGAAAGCAGCATAGATGGCAACAACTTTTATCACACTTGTTAATGATGTAGCGAAGCGCCTCAACGAAGTTCAGGTGACTACTGCTGATTTTTTAACAGTGGTAGGCTTTCATTCTCAAATTAAAGACTCTGTAAATGTTTCTCTTCAAGAGGTAGGGCAGGAGCAGTTTGAGTTTCCATTCAATCATGCTACAGCTAATATTACAACATCTACAGGCACTGCTGTATACGCCCTCGAAAGTGATATGAAGTCAGCAGATCTGGATACATTTAGAATCCGTAAGAGCACTGCTGATGGTATTGACGCTCAACGACTCAGAGAAATTAACTTTGATACGTTTATCCAAAGATTTTATGAGCGTGATGAAAATGCAAATGTAGGTGACTTTGATACTCCTAACTACGTTTATAGGACTTTGGACAATAGAGTTGGCTTTAGCCCCGTCCCCGATAAAGCATACACAATCTCCTATGATTATTTTAAGTTTCAAACTGACTTGGTAAATCACTCTGATACGATGGCTGTTCCTGATAGTTTTAAAAACGTCGTAATTGATGGTGCTATGTTCCAAGCATATATGTTTCGAGATAACTCTCAACAAGCCGCAATTGCTAGACAACGATTTGAAAAAGGCGTAGAAAATATGCGGAAGTTGTTAGTTAACAGATTTACTGATGTAAGAGATACGAGAGTAAGCAGGTTAATTAATTACCCGCACGGTGAAAAGTAATGACTGACAATCTCCGCGATGCCACCATCATAGCGCGGGGCGGTCTTTACACTAACGAAGATGCGCTCACACTTGCTGCTACTCAACCAGGATCAGCTATCCGACTAACTAACTTTGAGATTTCTCAGTTTGGTGGTTATAGACGAATAAATGGTTTTACTGCTTTTGACTCATCTAATCCTACAGTTCCTGGTACTGGTGCAGTCTTAGGTCTTTGGATTCACAAGGATAAAGTTTACGCTGCTAGACGAAACGCTGTTGATTCTACATCTGCAACTCTCCCTGCTGGAGCTGTATCAGTATCATCAGGTAGCACTACAGTAACTGTTGTATCTACAGCACATGGTCTATCAACAGGTGAGTTAATTTCTTTTGTTAACGTTAGCACTCTAGGAAGTTTAACTTTTACAGGTAAAGAGTTTCCAGTTGCTACAGTTAGTAGTGCAAATGGTTTTACCTTTCTATCGTCTAGTGCAGCAGCATCTACGGAAGTTAGTTCTGCCGCTAATATTAGTTATACAGTAAGTAAATTCTATTCGATCTTTGAACATACCTCAACATCTGGCTGGACTAATATTTCTACTGCCTCTAGTATTCATACTCAGTCAGCCATTGGAGTAACAAGGTTAAGAACATCTGATCATAGTTTTACTGGGAAAGAAGTCTTAGTAATCGTCGATGGAGTTAATAAACCTATTCGACAGAGCACGGCAGATTTTTTACAGATTTATGATCGGCAAGGTACTTCAGCTACCGACACAGAAGATCAATTAAGCAATCCTTTTACCACCAGTAACGGTGATGCTACAGTAACTGTTGACCATGCAGATCACAGATTATCTACTGGAGACACGGTAAGGTTCACAAATATTAACGTTGATTTAGGCGGGCAATCAGCAAATAGTTTAGACTTCACTGTAGCAACAGTAGTATCCACGGGATCATATACATTTGAGTTAGCTACTGCTTCGTCTGTTTCTAGTCAAAATAATGTAGGCGGCACGGCAGTAAATTGGTTCTATATTCACGCAACTAATCAGTTTGATATCGAAGGCGCTTCTCTTGTTGATGATTTTAGGAATCATACTTTTTTTGCTGGTATGAGCGCCTTTCCTAACTTTTTAGTATTTAGTGCTCCCAACAATGACTTAGATTACACAGCAGCTTCAGGTGGTGGAGCTATCAATGTAGGGTTCCCTATTACTGCTATTGTTAAATTTAGAGATTCATTATTTATATTTGGTAAGGATAAAATTAAAAGAATTACAGGGAATAATGCTACTGATTTTGTTTTATCTGAAGTTGCAAATAACACAGGATGTATTGCAACTGATAGCGTAATTGAAATTGGCGGCGATGTGCTTTTTTTAGCTGCTGATGGTATCCGTCCCTTACAAGGCACTGCTCGTATTGGTGACGTAGAATTACAAACAGTGTCTAAGCCTATTCAGCAACTTTTAAGAGCATTACCTTCATCTTTTGATTTATCATTATTAAATAGTGTTGTAGTTAGAAATAAGTCTCAGTTTAGATATTTTTTCCCTACCTCTACTGTGGCTCAGGCAGATGCTCAAGGAATTATCGGAGGCTTACGGTTTGCAGATAACAGAGTGGGTTGGGAATTTGGAGAACTTTTAGGTATAAGATCTTTTATCGCCACCTCCGGGCTAATTAATAATATCGAAAGAGTTTTACACGGCGATTCTAACGGCAATGTTTTTGAACAAGAGTTAGGCAGCGACTTTGCTGGAGAAGATATTCTAGCTGTTTATGCAACACCCTTTTTCTACTTCGATAGTACAGAGAAAAGAAAAACATTTCAAAAGGTTTCTATTTTTACAAGACCAGAAGGAAGCGCAGATTTTAATATGGCAGTATACTTTGACTGGGACGATCCCGCTAAATTAAACCCAGGAAGTTACAGTTTATCTACCCAGGGCGCTTTATTAAGATACTTTACTACTGGCGGTACATATGGATCTAGTTTTACCTTTGGTGGATCATCTAGCCCAGTTTTAGAAAAACAACTTCAGGGATCAGGCCGAGCGATGGGCCTTGTTATTACATCGTTGGGAACTCAAGCTCCTTATAGTATTCAGGGGTGGGGCTTGACTTGGCAACCAGCAGGATACAGATAAATGGCAGGTTATAGTAGACAATCAGCGGCTCAGATAGTAAACGGTGAGATTGTTTCTGCACCACCGTTGAACGCTGAGTTTAACCAGGTTCTTGCAGCTTTCAGTGCAAGCACTGGCCACAAACATGATGGAACTTCTAACGAAGGCCCACCTATTGCATTAATCGCTGATATTAATAGACAGACTGAAATTTTTATTAATGCTTCTTTAAATCAAATTGATTTTAAGATTAATGTTAGCTCTGCTGCTGTTACACAATTTTCTTTAGTTGATGGTGCTATTCTTCCTACTACAGACGATGATATTAGCTTAGGTTCTAGCACAGCAGAGTTTAAAGATCTATTCTTAGATGGCACTGCTAACATTGACTCTCTCGTTGCAGATACTGCCGATATTAACGCAGGTACAATTGATGGTGTTACAATCGGTGGCAACTCGGCAGGTGCAGGTACATTCACTGTAGTAAATGCTTCATCCGCAGACATCGACTCAGGTACTATTGATAATGCAGTAATTGGTGGGACAACACCTGCTGCTGGTACATTTACCGCACTAGGTGCAACTAATGTTACTGTCACTGGTAGCGCATCTAGCATTGGTTCTGTAGCATTTACTTCAACGGGTGCTACTGTAACGGGTACGCTAGATGTAACTGGCGCTTTTTCTGCTACTGATGTAACAGTAACAGGCAGCGCATCTAGTATTGGTTCGGTTGCTTTCACATCTACATCGGCTACTGTTACTGGTAATTTAACAGTATCTGGATCTGTAACAGCCTCCACGATCTCTGCTGTTAATGTTTCTGTGACTGGCAGCGCATCATCAATCGGTGCTGTAGCATTTACGACTACCTCTGCTACCATTACTGGGAATCTAGTAGTCTCTGGATCTGTCACAGCCTCGACTATCTCAGCAGTTAACGTAACTGTCACTGGTGATTCCTCTAGTATTGGTGCAGTAGCATTCACTGAAACTACAGCTACTGTTACAGGTGATCTGTCCGTCTCTGGTTCTATCACAGCCTCTACCTTATCTGTAGCAGGAAACATTAGTGCATCTACTATTAGTGTAAGTAACATTACTGCTACAGGCAGCGCATCATCAATTGGTGCTGCTACTTTTACTTCTACAGCAGTAACAATTACCAAGATGATTTCCGGGAATGTTGATATTACTGGTGGATCAATCACTGGCGTTACGAATATCTTTGATCCTGGTTCTGCCATGTCCTACACATTTAGTGGGGCAACCGCTGATGCAGACCCAGGTAACGGTAATATTAGACTTAACAATGCTTCATCAACAGCAGCAACAACAATCTTTATTGATAATGTAGACGCTCTCAGCAGTGCTGATATGACCGCGTTTATTTCTTTGCTGTCAGGTGGCAACAATCCGTCTGGTGTCCTCGGTACTGTCACGCTCCGTAAAGCTACCTTCCCAGAAGTATTTGCCCAGTATAGTGTGACAGCAGTTACAAATGCTTCTGGTTATCAAAAGTTAACTGTTGCTAATAAGGGGGCAAGTGGTGTTGCACCATTTACAAGCGGTGACTCTCTGTTAGTAGACATCGCTTTAACTGGTGACAAAGGTGATGCAGGTGATGGTGATGTATCTGGCCCAGGTACTGCAACAGATAACGCAGTTGCGCGATTTGACGGTACTGGAGGTTCAAACTTAAATAACTCTGGTGTCATCATTGATGACTCTAACAATATCACTGGTGTTAATGCACTTACTGTAACTACTAACATCACAGCGTCTAATATTACCATTGTTGGCAGCGCATCTACTGTCGGTGCGGTAGCCTTTACTAGCACATCTGCTACAGTGACAGGTGATCTTACCGTATCTGGTGCTATTACTGCAACTACAATTGGTGCAACAAATGTTACGGTTACAGGCAGCGCATCGTCAATCGGTGCGATAACGATTACGACTACAGGCGTAGGTATTAATACCGCAGCAGTTACAGCAGGCACTGCGCTAGAAGTTACCGGCAATATGCGTATTACAACCACCGGCAATGGCTTAATCTTTCCCGATGGTTCTAAACAAGAATCAGCCGCTTCAGGCGGTACAGGTATCGCAATTGCAATGGCAATAATTTTTGGATAAGGATTAAAAGATGGCAAACCCCAATATTGTTAATGTAAGTACAATTAACGGTGAAACGGCAACAGCTACATTAACTACAAGTGCTGCAAGCATTGTAAGTAATGCGGCTTCGTCTGGAAAAATTTTCAAGATCAATACAGTCCTCTGTTCTAATATAGATGGCGTAAATGCAGTGGATGTTTCAATAGCTATTAACTCTGCTGCTGCTGGCGCAGGCACTGACAAATTTTTTGCCAGGACTGTTGTGGTTCCAGCAGATAGCTCACTTGTCATTATTGATAAAAATTCATCTCTTTATTTGTTAGAGGATAAATCAATTACTGCTTTAGCGTCAGCAGATAGCGATTGCGACATTGTTATCTCTTATGAGGAAATTAGTTAAATGGCTCGAATTATTGGAGGTGTTGATCCTGCGACAGATCACCAATTTTCGTCTGTTTGGAATTTGAACAGCGACGTTGTTTCTCAATCTTTCAATGACAATGTTTGGCCGACAATTCCCAACATGACGATCAAAGCTTGGGGTGCTGGAGGTGGAGGCGGATATTTTTCCGATGGGGGAAACGCCGGACATGGCGGTGCAGGAGGATTTTCAAAAGGCGGCATATTTTTAGCCACGGGTACGTCACTTTATATCGTCGTTGGTTCTGGCGGTCTTGCTTCCTCGGCAGCTTCAGTAGCACCTTCAGCCGGAGGTAATGGAGGGGGCGAAGGCTCCGGCGCTCATATTGGAGGCCAAGGAGGCGGCTTTTCCGGTGTGTTTTTAGGAAGTTCATCCTCAGATGTATCCCAGGCAAACGCCGTGTTAATTGCAGGTGGTGGCGGTGGCGGCTCATCATTTGACCGCAGTCTTGAGGACGAGAGCGGCGGCGGCGGCGGGGGAGAACAGGGCGCAGACGGCGTGAATCCGCCAAACGCTGGTGGTGGCGGTACTCAGACCGCAGGTGGCACAGCAGCTTCCGGCGTCAATGACAATGGTGATCCTTTTCAACCAGGTACTGCGCTGCAAGGCGGCGCTGGTGTTGGGGGTCTTGGCATGAGAGCCGGTGGCGGTGGCGGCGGATATTTTGGAGGCGGTGGCGGCGCAATCACTGGCAGCAGTGACGCTGAGGAAACAGGCGGTGGCGGAGGTGGGTCAGGCTTCGTCAAAAGCACGATGTCTGCAACAGTTAATCTGGTTGGAAATTCTGGAACCGCAGGAACCGGAACAGGTCTTCAAGCAACCATCAATGCCGGTGCCGATAGCCCGAATAACGCCAGTGTTGGCAAAGGGGGCGGTTCTCAGTCTGATGGTTTTCGAGGCGAAGTAGTCATTATAGACGCAGTGGGCACCCGTACATTTACAACTTCGCAAACTATCACAACTCGTTAAAGGCCAAGGTGCTGGCGGGCCGATAGCAAAGTGTTTGATCACACAGTTAGCTAAAAGCTGATGATTATCTACGTTTTAATTCAAAAGGATTTTTAAAATGGTTATGTATAGCACAGAAGGGAAATACCCCGTAATAAGTATGCCGCGTCGGGTCCGCAGAACAAATGGCCTCACCTACACTGCCGAAGCGGTGCTTGAAAATTTGAGTGACCCAACGCATCCATACATTGAGGTTGTTGATCCTCCTTCATATGATAAGGAGACTCATAATTTAGAATGGACTGGCACTGACTGGTTAATCACTGAAAAACCTCCTGCTCCTGTAGTCGTTGAATCTACAGCCGCTTCAGTCGTTGAATCTACAGCAGCAACAACTGAGACAGAAGGTAGCTAATCCGCTACGGTTAATAGGAATATTTAATGGATATCTCACCTGTAATATTTTGGAATATTGTACTAACTTTAATTATTGCTCCAGCGTTTTGGGGGTTCCGTAGTTTAGTAGCTGAGATGAAACGTATTGATATACTATTAAATAAAACTCGTGAAGAGTATGCTACCCGTACAGAAGTTAGAGATGATATGCGACAGGTTATGGATGCACTTCATCGTGTAGAAGATAAATTAGATAAAGCATTAGAGAGGACAAGTTAATGTATCAAGACATTGGCGATATGATGGCAGATCAAGAAAGAGTAGCAATGCAACAAGGTGGTATGGTTCAGATGCCTGGATCTATGACTGCTGCACAAGCTAACCCAGCTAACCCTGGTATGAGTGGTATCATGGCTCCGGTTACGATTGATCCTGTTGTACCACAAGCACAAGTCCAAAACAATCCAGAACAACCACAACAAATGATGCAGATGCCTCAGATGCAACAGTCGGGTCAAATGGAATTAGACTTAGGCGAAGCTCCTGTTGGTATGATGTCACCTCAACAGCAACCTGCTGTAAACGTAGCAGAGTTGCAAGCTGGTGGTATGGTAATGGACAGTCCAGAAGAAGATTTCCAAAGAATGGGTGATCCTATGCAAGTCCAGCCGATGAGAAATCCTCTGGCTGTTATGAACCCGTTAATGAATCCAGACTTGCGGACGGCTTAATTTAGGATAGTAGAATGGCTTTTTCAAATGAAGAACTGGCAAGGATTACAAACTACACTGGCCAAATGGGTGAAGGTAGACATGGCGTTCATGTAACAAATTTAGGCGAGAAAGTCAAACAGGGTGATCAGGATGCCTTTAACAGATTAACTCAGATGAATGAATATCTTGGTTCAGTGGGTTATGAAAGTGCTAAGTTTGATATTCCTCAACTTGGCGAACCGTTTGATAAAGCTAAACTAGCTCAGATTAGTGGGTATGATCAATCTCCCATGTATAGAGGCTTTGGTGGTACAGTTGACACTGCAATGGGTCAAGGTCGTCATGGTAACTATGTGTTTGATCTTTTGGCGGCTTCTCGTGGTGGAGATACAGAAGCCACTACTAAACTAAATAATATGAATGCTTATTTAGAAAAGACGGGTCAAGGCAACGCTGTATTAGATATTTCAGGAGCTTCTTTCTCTGATAAGCCTGTCAATAGAGAGTTAAGACAGGCAACAGGTTACACTGGCTTTTTTGGACCTGATGCAAAAGAGGGTGAAAAGTTTGGTGATTTTGTTCAGAAGCTTTCAGATAATAAAAATTTTGATGCTGTAGCAAAAGTTAATCAAGTTTTAGAAAAGTATGGATATGGTAGCATCCCAGACTATGCTGAATTTTATAAACCTAAACCTAGTCAAACTCTTGCAGATGAAGCTGTTGAAAAAGGATACTCAGGAGATTTAACTGATTTAGATGCTATTGGTAGATACCTGTCAGCTACAGGTTCTAGGTCTTCATATATTGATGCTTACGGTCAGGTTACTCCTACAGGTACGCTAGAGGCTAGACGAGATGCGCCATCTTTAGCCCCAGGCACTGAACTTTCATTAAGTCAATATGAAATAAAACCAGGAGAGCTTTTAGATACTCAAAGCTATCTGACAGACCCTACTAAGTTTAACACCCCTGTTGCACAAGCTGCGACAGTTGCTGCCGAACAACAATCAAAAACTGTTGCTGGTAGTGTATCTCCAGTTACCGCTGCGGAAACAATTGCACAAGCAAAGATTCAAGGGGCAGAACAACAAGGATTATCTGATTTAGTTACTGCTCAGACTGGCACTGTTTCAACAGAGTCTACTGTTCAAGGACAATTAAATAGTCTTATGGCTCAGTTTGAAGGTGGGCAAGTACCAGCATTTGCTGCCGGTGCTATTAGGACTGCTGAACAACGTCTAGCTGCCAGAGGTATGGGCGCATCTAGTATGGCTGGCGCTGCATTAGTTCAAGCTGCTATGGAAGCTAGTATACCTATTGCTGCTGCTGATGCGGAGACATATCGTCGTATGTCAGAGTTAAATCTCAATAACAGACAGCAAGCAGAAGTTCTTAACTCTCAAATGACATTGCAACTTGATTTGCAGAACTTATCTAATGATCAACAGGCTGCTGTTATTAACGAACAAAATCGTGTTCAATCCATCTTTACTGATCAGGCTGCTCAAAATTCTGCTAGGCAATTTAATGCTCAGAGTGATCAACAGAACGATCAATTCTTTGCTAACTTATTTAACTCTACCTCTCAATTTAATGCCGCTCAACAAAATGCTATTTCTCAATATAATGCAGGGCAAGAAAATGCAATGAATGAATTTAACGCTACCCTTAGCTCTAACAGAGAACAGTTTGAAGTAAAAAATTCAATTGTAATTGATCAAGCTAATGCCACATATCGCCGTGCTGTAAACACAGGTAATACAGCCTTGCAAAATGCAGAGAATGAGTTCAATGTAAGAAACTTATTTAACATTAGTGAAGCAGCATATGCAAATCTTTTGCAACAGCATAGAGATGAATTAGCTTTTGCTAGACAACAGTATCAAAATAGAGATCAATATTTTTCTAATCTAAGTTTAGCTTCTATTCAGCACGATAAAAATATTGATCAATCCTTTATAGATTCAATGGGTTCACTTGTTTCTACAGTAGGAACTGGCTTTTTGTTTAAAAATCTAGGTATAATTTAATAAGGAATTAGAACATGGCTATCTCTAGCAGTAAGTTTCATCAAATGGCTCGTAGAGTATCACAAACTCGTGAGACAGCAAAGTTTAAAGCTGCTCCTGTAAGTTTTAATAGTATTATGGGATACAATGACAGAGTTAACAAGTCCAGTGTTACAGCTAAGTCTGTTAAATCACTGCAAGCTGCATACGAAAATTCGTTAGATGCATTAGGTAGTGTTATGAGAGATGTCGGTGACACAGGCGATTTATTTGGAAAGAAGAAAGGGTAATCATCGTGGAAGAAATGCAGCCTAATTTCAACGGCCCTATTCCTGGGGAGTCCTTAACTCATGAGTTAGGTAGTCAGCCCGATGAAAGACCTGCGGAAATTACAGATCCTACGGATGCTTATAATTTCTTTGCTAAAAATCTAGTTGAAGAAGAGTCTTTAAAGAGATTAGCTTTGGCAGCAGAGCTAGGTATGCCGGTTGAAATGCTAACCAGATCACTTCTCTTTGCTGCATGGGCAGAAGGTAAGATTACTTTCGATGCTATGTACTTAATATTTAGTCCTCTGTTTTCTTATATGATGGAGGTTCTTGATAAAGTTGGTGTAACTTACGTTGATCTTGTACCGCGCAACGAGACTGATGAACTTGAAGAAGTTATGGAAATGCTACACAAGCGTAAAGATTTCTTTAATGAAGGTAAAGCAGAAGCACCTGTTGAAGTCGAAGAAGAAGAAGCTGATGAAGCCGAAGAGGAAGAAGATGAAGTTCCTGTTGGTGGTTTGATGGGGAGGCCCGAATAATGTCATTCTTTAAAGCATTTGTATCTTCAGTTGCAAGAGGTGTGGATGAAGAAATTAAAGATAGAAGAGACAAGCTTGAGGATGTAGCTTTTGAAATCTCTGAAAACTTTGATCGTGCAAAGATCCAAGCGCAGAAAGCTGTGGCTAGTGCTCAAATTCTAGATGAAGAGTATTCTGATAAAGCAAGGTTCGTGCTTTCTAAATCTGATGAGGGTCGTAAGATTCTTGAATTAGCTAAAGATTCTCCAGAGGACTTAAAAATTATTGGTCAGAACTATTTAGAAGATACCCGTGGTGTTAATCCAAAGCAAATTGATTTTAAAAAATATAATAAATCGTTAGCCTCTAAATTTTTAACTGGTCCTGTAGGTGAACAAAAGTTTAGATCTCTTGCAAAAGCTAGGAAGCAACCTATCGCTGAGATGCCAGAAGTACCAGAGTTTTCTCAGACTGCTGAGATCATTGCAGGTATGGAGAAGCCTAGCTTTGAAAAGCTTCTGTCAAGAGTTGAAGATCCTAAGTTGCGTACTGCTATCCAGAATATTCGTGGTGGTATGCCAGCTACAGAACAAACTAAATTCCAAGGTCTAGGTATTAGGCCAGAAGAGTTTGTTAAGGTTACTGAAAAATCCAAAGTTGAAAACTTTTTCGAGGGTACAGAGAGCAGAAAACTAGCTGAATCTGCTATTGTTGTCGCGCTCCCACAGAAGTTTGAAACTCAGATTGATAAAGCAACGAATCAACGAGTGTTGAATGCAGTAGGCGGTGCAAATGATAAGGATGTTCAAAGAGGTACTTTAATAATATCGTTATTTGAACAGGATAAAATTAAAGAAGGAACTGCTGAGGAAAGAAAATTTCTCCCTGCTACGTTGAAATTTTTAGAGTACCTTAGAAATAAAAAAGCTACATCTTTCCAACAGCTTCCAAAAGAAGATAGGGACAAAATTATTAAAGATGGAATTATGAAGTTTGCTTTAGGTCTACCAGATCCGGCAAATACACCTGTCCCGCTATCAAACCCTATGGGGACTAATACTTCAGGTGATTCTAATGATACTGGGGATACTGGGGATACTGGGAATCCATATGCAATTGGTCTTAATTAGGTGATACATAATGTCTGAAAATCAAACTCAAAAAGAATATAAAGTTCAGGATTTAATTAATGACTCAGGTGTTCGTAATACTCTTATCAAATACAATAAAGATAGAGGTAGGGGAGATCTAAGTGCTGAAGATGCTGTTGAAGAATTTTTAACAGACATGCGTTACATCAACGCAGGTAATGAAGTATCGAGTATTAAATTTATTAGTTACCTTAATGATCTTGAAGAAAACACACAAGACGATATTAATTATAAAAAAGCATTAGCTCAAACATATCAATTAGTAGATCAACAGGTAAATGTTGTCACAGGAAAAGATGTACCTTTTTTAGAAAGAGCAGAGGCTGTCGGTGATTACTTGATAGGTGGTATAACATCACCACTTAATATTGCCGCTGGACTTTTAACTACGGCTACGTTAGGAACCCTTGGCGCACCCGCTATTGCTGGTAGTGCAGCTAGAACTGCGGGTACTCGTGCAGCCATCAAATCTTTTATTTCAAAACAAATGAATAAAACTGCATCTCGTCTTGCACTTACGGCAGGGGTTGCGGGTGCTGTAGAGGCTCCATTAGCGGGTCTTTCTGAAATGCAGCTACAAAGGGCAGAGCGTAAGCTTGGTGTTAGAGATGAAACTGATCAATGGTATGGATATGATTGGAGTGATATTGGACAATCCGCCGCTATTGGTGGTCTAAGTGCAGGAGCTTTTACTGTACCATTTAATATACGAGATCCCTACAAAAAGTTTAAAAAGCTTATACAAGAGGCGGAAGAAAACCTAGAGAAAAATATTCAAGGCACGGCAGCTAAAAGTGAGTCTGTTGCTGAAGCTCTGCCAGAAATAGAAAGCTACGCAGTGGATGCTGTTGATCGTGTAGAGACACTAACCCCAGCTACAAAAGAACCTGAAGCTAAAGTTATTTCTGAAGCAGAGCCTGTTGAAACACAAGCTAATAAAAGGCTCATTAGAAATAAAATGGTTGAAGGTCTGTATGTTAGAGCAAGACCTGGAGCAACTGCTAGAGTAGCAGATGATGTATTTGAAGAACCTAGCCAGCTACAACTAGATTTAGGCGAGGTTTCTCCTCGTCGTATAACAGAGGTTCCTGAAGATTTTGCAGATAAATATGATCCTGTAGGTATGATCACGAGTGTTGATGATGAGGGTATGGCTACTGTTAGCTTCTTGTCTAAAAACTCCCGTGATCCTTCTTACCCTTCTCGTTTAACATTAAGCTATGATTTAAAAGATATTAAAGCCCTCACTCAAAAAGAAAGCTTAGAAGCTGTTCAATCGTATACAGAAAATTATGGTAAATTTCTCGATAGAGATTTAGTTAATCTCGGTAAAAAAGAGATTGATCAGAGAACTGCTGAGTTAGGATTAGATACTGTTGATTCGGATCAGGCTTTTTCTGATCTAAGAAACTTAGATACTATGAAAGGGATGTATCAAGTTATCAACGATATGATTGAAACTAATCCACAGCTAAAAACTAAAATTGATAAACGTATGAGATTGTCTGAAATGGGTGCAGTTATTTTAAGAGAGGTTGATTCTGATGCTTTACCAAAAGACTTAGGCGAGGCATTAATTAAGAATGGTTTGACGTTAGAAAGATTTGGCAACGTACTTCGTGCAGATGCCTCTCTCGCTGGTGAAACACTAGCTGCTATTAAAAATATAGCTAAAGATACACCTCAACTTGCAGGTGCTAAAAGATCAGCATTAGGCGTTTCTGAAGGTGCTATTGAAGATGTTCTTACTGAAGGGCAGAGAGATTACTTAAAACTAATCAACAAACGCCGTCAACAAGAACTTACAACAGCTAAAAAGTTAGGACTTGCCGTTGATCTTTGGCGCTCCGCTTTGGTTATACAACCTGCTACAACGATGCGTAACATCTTTGGCTCTAGTGTAGCTGCTCCAGAAGTGGCTATTAAATCCGCTATAAGTAATGGTTTAAGACAACTAGATGCTAATTTAAATGGCGTTGCACTAGATTCAGTCCCTGAAAATATCTCTAGGGAAGAGTCTCTCGCCATACTTAGGAGATTGCTTGTAGGTGTAGATACTGCTCTAGTTGCAAAATTACTAGGATCTAAAGTACCCGCTATTCAAAAACAATTGCTGGATGTGTTTGATGAAAACTTAGGACGAGTTCCTGATAAAGGTGTCTTTGCTCAGTTATTTAAATTGTCTAACGCGGCTAACGTGCTAAACCGTATGCAAGATCAATATTTTAAATCTGCGGCTGTATTAACAAGCTTAGACGGTCAGTTAGTTAGGCAAAGAAATCTAAAAAATAAAGCTCTATTAGCGGCAGAAAAAGAGGTGAACGCTCAAAGAAAGCTAAATAAGGAATCACCTATTAAATTAGACCGAGTTGAAACTTTATTAAAATATAATAAGGCAGACTTAATTAGTGATGAAATGGCATCTAAATCAATTCAAGATGCTATGAATCTAACCTTTCAAAATAGAAAGGTAGGAGACAAACTTTTAATTGGTGGTGATCTTGTAAACTCTCTTCAAGAAGGTTTAAATAATTTTACTTTAATCAAAGCAGCTTTTCCCTTTCCAAATTTCTTTATCAACGCTCTCGTTTATATGTTTAACAGACCAATTGGTGGCGCAGCTAAAGCTCTAGTTAGAGGCGGTCAACTTGACTTTAAAAGAAGAAAAGGTGTAGAGGTTGCCAGAGCTAATAGAGAAAAGTTAAATGAGTTACAAGGTCAATTAGATGATATCTTGAAAAAACCTCTACAACAAAGAACTGCTGAGGATAATAAAGTTATTAACGAATACGAATCTCTAACTAAAGGTTTTCAAGATACAGAAACTCAGTTTAGACAGTTTAAAGAGGGTTTATCTGAAACACTTATGGGTGGGGCGCTCTTTGGCGTTACTTGGGCTTTAATTGAACTTTATGGCGGGTCAACTTATGACGCTTTAGTCACTGATGAAAACGAAAAAGAAACCACAATGGAAGCCAGCTTCCCGCTTATTGGCCATATGTTTATGAAAGACACAATTGACAGATTGACAGATGGTCGTCCTCGTGGTGAAGATTGGCAAGAAAACTTTTTAAAAGTTCTAGGTGGGCCTAGCATTAGAGCAGGTGCATATGGCCAAGTTTTAAAAGCTATAGGTGATTACTTAGAAACAGAGCCTGAAGACGGCGGTGGAAAAATAATTGATCAATTAAGAGATTTTGAGAATACCGCGTTATGGGGCAAAATAACTGGAGATGTAATGGGGTATTTCTTGAGTTCTGTTGGAACACCCTTTAGAGTCGTAGAAGACTTTGTGAAATATTTCTCTGATCCCGAAAATCTACAATTAAGTGACAGACGACTCCAAAAGAATTTGTTAGGTGATGACTTTGCCATTAATAATCCTGGCTGGAATGCTTGGGTTGATTCTTTAGGCAGTGAAATTTTAAGAGGGACTGCATTTGAACCAGAAGCCCCACCAAAGTTTGATCCCACTGGTGGTGGTGTTGCTGAACGTGATCCGGACACTGCTCAAAAACAACTTATGGGCATGACTGCTAGAAAAGCTCCCTCGCCTGTTCGTGAGGAAATGAACATTATAGGTGTATCTCGTAGGGCTGGTAAATTTAACACCGAGACTGCGGAATATAATAACATCGCTAACAGAGAAATCAATGCCCTAACAGATGAAATACTACTACCTATTTTAAGTAGCGAAAGATATCAAAACCTTTCTCCTCAACAAAAACTAGAGGCTTTAAAGAACGCATACACAGGAAAAGTTAATGAAGAAGAGCAAACCTTAGCAGCAGAGGTTATAAGAAAAAGCAATGAAAGAGTTGAAAGACTTATTGGTCTTCCTCCTAAACAAAATAATTTAAAAAGTTTAACTCGTAAACTTGTTCAATATAAGTATCCTATCTTACATAAAACTAGAAACTTATTAAAAGAAGGTAAGAATAATGTTATCAAAGCTATAGCTAACGCAGTAAATGATATGAACTCTAAAATTCGTGAGGGAGATCAATTAGAACTAGCTAAAATTATATTTAACTATGAAGAAAATTATGAAACTGAAAGAGCTAGTTTTATAGGACCGCTGTTAGATGAGGTACAAAAATATCTACCTAAAGAAACTCAAGCTTTTGAAGATCCACTTAAAATTCCTGGCGGATTTATAAAAAGACAACAATAATATGAGTAAACTACCTATGTTAAAAACAATAAAAGATCTTATCATCGTAATCTTAGTTGTCGGTGTGATGATCTTGCTTGGCGTAATCGTAGCAGGAGACTACTATATCGCTCTAAAAGAACATAGACCACCAGACGAATCTGTAATCGTCTTACTAAAAATGGCTCTTACTGGTATCATAGGCGTAGTGGCTGGATACATTGGTAAGGGCGATTAACTGCAATCACCGAACCACTGCAATCACCGGACAAAAAAAAGCCCCAGTTGGAGAAATCCTTCTGGGGTTAAGTTTAGGGAGAGAATATATTACGTCTTACTTCCTGATGGCTCTGAGTAAAACGTACCTGAATTACCTTGATCCACAGGACAAATTAAATTAGGTTTGTCTGGAAAAACAAAACCAAATCCGAAGCTACCAGTTTCTTCATTATAGAACATCATAATCATGTGACCTTCACTAGATATACCTGTAAACTTTAGTGCCTCACCATGTTTACGATTAAGATATTCCATTGCCTTGTCTAAAGGCCCACAATTACCCATAGGGTTAGCATTTACTGTGCTGATACCCAAGGCTGTAATTAATACTGTAGCTCCTAAAATTAATTTCACTGTGATCTCCTATGTAGGTGTTAAAAATAGTTGTCTCTCTGCATATCTTCTTTTGACTAAACCTTTTAATTTACGACCTCCAGCGAACACCCAGCGAGGAAACTCCTCTGCTGCACCCTCATAGTCTTCTCTGTTAACGCGCCTTCTGAGGGTCGATTGCTGAAGCGCACCCCCACCGAGATTAAAAGAAAATGAGGTCAGAGCGTCAAACTGATTCTGGTTTAAGGGTGCGGTAATAAGTCTACCAACGGCTCTTTCAAACTTAGCGATATCTAACATCAACAGTTCTAGTCCTTCTTCTTCTGTGATAGGTGGGGAGTCCATCGTGATACCGTGTGTTGAGCCATATCCTAAAGTAGGAACAGACGCTGGACACAAATATACAGTAGGACTAAACCCCTCAAAGTGTTTGATTAGGTCTACACCTTTTTTACCTATCTTCATTTACGATTCAAAGCCCTTGATCCGAACCAAAAAGAAACGACTGCTGCAAGCATGGCTTGAAAGTTTTCCGAGTTGATGGCCATGATAGCTTCATATATTGCTGCACCTTCAATTGCAACTAACATATAGAAACCCGCTGCTTTAATACCAATAAATGTCAAGATCAGAAGGTAGGTTACGATAGGTCTAACAGATCCACGTAAATTGTCAACCCATGTAGCTGCACGAATGCTAGTATCATGCTTATATATTGCTTTAGTCTCTGCAATATCAGCCTTAGCGTTGATTTCTTCTAGTTTTAACGCAGATCCGAGCTTCATCTGCTCCATTTGACGGTCAATGATAGCTAACTCGTGTGCTCTATCAGCTCTTTCCTGGAAAAACTCAAACACCTTAGGTAACATGGAGCTACCAAATCCTAATAAACTCCCTAAAATGGTTAACATATTACACTCCTTCTTCTGTCAAAGCTGTCCAGCTATACGGAAACTTATCCATCATGATCTCATCCCACATCCACGCTAGATCTTGAATCTCTTTCTGGGCATCCGACCTAGATCTTAGGTTAAATGCTCTAGCCCAAGCATACAAAGAACCAGTCACATAGTATTCTGTGTAGGTAGACTGTGGTAAAACCATACGAGCCTGTTCTGGACAGACACCTTTCCTGATAAGCTCCTCATAAGTCCACAAAGCTTTATCTATAAACTGATCATAGATGTTTACCATCTGACCTCTAGGATTAATATCTACCTCTTCGTCAGATGAACCTTGTTTCTTATCAGCAGCCGCCTTACGCCATACATCAGGTGTGTATGTTTCTGGTGTATCACTGACATACCTACGGCTCACCTCATTATAGCTAAACCCTATCGTATGTTTAAAGCGTTGTCTAGCTACAAAGAAAGGAACTTTTTCTCTTACCGTAATAGTGCAGTGAGTAAAAGGAGTAAAGTGATTATGACTGGCTAGATAGCTAATTAGTTTTTGATCTCGGTTCTCAAGGTTAGCAAAACCATCTGAGAAGTTATATAAAGATTCTTTGTTGAAACTAACCCGTGCTGCATTTACCACAGTCAAGTCAGTTCCCATTACATCAATCAGCTTTGCTTCCATCGTCCATCTCTTCTAAAAGTTTTTGATAAAACTTACCTACTTTAATTATCTCATCTGGTGTTGCAGAAGATTTTATCAGGTTAGCTTTCATGCTTACAATTATAACATTACCTGGCACATAACCTTTTTCTGGTATAATCTTATCTATTGATGGGGAGTTTACATTTTTATTTTTTATCCCTACTTCCATTTTAATACCCAAAACTGGACATATCATATCATTAGGGAATGCTTTTTTTATGTCCTCCTGAGTTAGTTCCATAGGTATATTGTTTCTCTTTGATCTTTTTCTTAGATTTGTAAATGCTGAAATTTCAGGATTTTTTTTATGGAAGTCTTTTTTTAGAGTTGACTCGCAAGATTTGCAGCAGTATTTTCGTCCGTCATAGCGCCCTCTTGATATATAAAATTCTGTAATAGGTAAAACTTTTTTACATACAGGGCATCGTTTTTCGTCAAGAAGAAAACTTAACTGCTCGTCTTTGGGCGTTGAAGTATTCATGATTGTAACCTCTCTCCCATTCACGGTATCTATCAGAGTGTGGTCGAAAAGGGTTCACAGTGTTAGTGCGAAACCCCTTCCGTCCTTCTGCAAAGATATCCCGCATTGGGAATGGATATCTTCTAGGAGCCACAAGATCCTCCTGTTTGAGAAATGTCACAGATATCATGAGTCTCAACGTGCTCTTCAAACTCAGTACCTAGTTTATCTACAGCCTCACTGTAAGGTACGACTGACAAAGGTTGCCCACCTCTAGCGCCATCAGGGTAACAAGTAAAGCCACGGAGTCTGTGGGCATACTTAGCCAAGGTGTTAGCAAAGTTCTCAACTGTGTCTTCATTGTTTAACTTTGACCCCCATTGAGGTAGGTTGATTGTTGAACTAATAGACATATCAACGTAATCCTGCACATCAGCTTGGAACATCATACGACGCTCATAGTCTTCTGCCAGATCCAATGCGCTTTCAATACTTTCTGGATCAACGCCGTAGATATCAATCAGTTCTTGTGCTGCGCTATCAACAACATACTGATACTTCCATCGAGTACCTTGTGTAAGGTAACGCCGCTTGTAAGCTACAGCAAAGAGAGGTTCAACACCAGTAGTAGTCCCAGCGAGAATGCCAATCGAACCAGTAGGTGCAATAGCACGATTAGCGACTGGCCTTGATACAGATAACTCATCTGCAAATTCCTTAGATACTTTATCAGACATACCTTTATAGACCGCCAACCAACGGTGTAACTCAGGCGTGACTTCATACTTAGAGTCGCGCTTGATAAGCCATTCATGCATACCCATCAAGCCCAACCCAAGACGACGATTCTTTTCTCTAGTCTCGTACACTTTAGCGTAAGGTAGGTGCGCTCGTAACGTACCACAGATTAAGAATTTAGTGGCAAGCTCTACGATGTCAGCAAATTCGGATACCGACTCAATGCGGCCCATGTTAATGCTGCCCAAGTTGCAGACATCACTGTCATCAGCAGAGACAACTTCAGTGCAAGCGTTGCGTAACGTATCATTTTCATCCTCCATAAAGTTAAAGGAGAACCCAGGCTCCGCAGTTCGTAGTGCCTGTTTGATGTTGTTAATGAACACACTGCCTACTTCACCAGTCTCCCAATATTTAAGCAACCAATCAGTGTCATAGTTTACACTAATGTTGGTCATATCCAAAGGTGCAGGGAAGTTAAAATCCTGCTCCTTGATTTGTTTTAAGGTGAGGCCAGTGTTTCCCACAGGCATTGTGTCCCAATCTTTAGCTTTCAAAAAGGCATCAACATCACCGTGTTGCCAGTTTAAAGAGGCATAGATTGCAGAACGACGAGAACCACCCTGCATAACTCGTCGCCCAATCTCGTTAATCATTTGCATCTTGGGAATAGGTCCACTGGCAGTTCCACCAGTTCCGTTTAAGACCCGTCCTGATTGTCGGTATACACTGTAGTCAATACCGATACCACCACCTGTCATCAGGCAGGACTCGGACTTCCAGCTAAGGTTAGCCCAGTCTTGTCGGGTATCTTCTTCAGCTTTAAGAAGGAAACAGTTATTGTAAAAACGATTCTTACGACCGGCGTAATAAAGGTAGCGTCCCCCAGGAACAAACTTTAGATCAGTGATATATATCTTCAACTGATATAATTCATCATCGGTCAGAAGTTTTTCTTCATCGCTTCGGAGATTACCACATACATCGTCTACTAGCACATGAGCTAGTTGCTCCCAGTCATCACAGCCTGGATGCGCATACTTTAAATTAAAAATGTCCTCACTAAACTTTGAGCGGAACATTGGATTCTTATTTGATTTGAAACTACTCATCTATTTTTACACCAATCACAGTAATAAGCGCACCATCAATACAATTTTCAATGGCTTCTATAATTAATTCTTCTGCCTCAGAAGCAGCGCCGTGAACCCCATCAGCAGGAATCCACGACGCATCCTCATCAACAGTAATATCAAGACGGACTTTAAGACGCATTAAAAACCGCGACCAAAGAAAAACTGTGAAGTGCTCTTGCTTCTAATCACGCTATTCATCTCGATCAGATAATTCTGTTTAGCACTCATGAGTTTCTTGTAAGCATCTTGATAATTCTCTTGAGCAGCCTCGTATTGTTTTTTGGCTGATTCGTAATCAGAATATTTTAAGCTACTTAATCTATCTTCTTTCTCTCGAATTTCTTTTTCGAGTTCTTTAATTTCAGTCTCTATATCTTTTTCAGTCATCTTCATTTTCTCCTGCTAGTTCACCGCCAATGGCGCTATATCCCACTTTATCAATCCAGCTATCTGCTAGACCTGGACTTTTTAAAGCTCTACAAGTTTTAACCCAGTCCATTGCCAGGGCCACTTCATAGGCACGGACCTTTCTGTTAAAGATAACGGACCAACCTTCAGCAATATCTTGGAAGTTTTTGTTAGGAGGTCCGTACTCATTCTGTCGATCACCATTAATTATATCTTGTGCTGTTTCTATTACAGAGTTTCTACTCGTCATTAGTTCTTCCTATTTAAATTAGGGAAAGGAATGACATTATCATTTCCTTCCAAGGTTACATTAATCTGCTGTTCAATATCAAAGTCAGGATCAATAGCAGCAAACCGTTGCATTGCTTCCTCAATAGATGTGCTCAGTTCATTAATTATCAAACCCATCGCATCATACTCACGAGTGCCAACTAGGTTCTCTGAAACAAAATCTCCAACATCAACCTGTAGAGTCTCGTTCTCAGCATCACAATGCACAAAGATTGCAAAGGTATTATCAGGTATAAAGACTTTGTGAGCTACTTCAAAGCTTTCTTTTTCGTCCACCTTTTTCTTCTCCTAAGTTTAATCCACTGTTCTGGGATTAGTTTATCCGCATAAATGAAGTCGTTCTTCTCACACCACATTGCGTAGGTTGTCTTACTTCCCTTGCGAATCTTTGCATTTGAATTACTAAATACAAATCGGATGTCGAGGTCTGGGCATTGCTCTTTAATCCAAAGATGCTTCTGCCTATCCTCTAAAGAAAAGATCCCCTTCGTTTCTATGATGATGCCGTTAGGCAATAGAAAGTCAGGGGTATATGTGCGACGTTTTTCTGGTTGAAGGTATGCTACCTTTGTAACTTCGTAACAGTTTGTTATGCCTAAGTTAGACAACTGTAAAGCTACATTATCTTCAAGACCAGATCTATATCCTTTAGCCCTAGCCCTATACCTAGAAGATTTAAGCGGCTTCTTCTTCTTTATAGTGCGTGTAATATTCATACGCATTTGCTGCTTTAGACTTTGCTTTTTTACGATACTCTAAATTAGGCCAGCAAGAGTAACGATAATCACAGAATGAGCAAGAGCTGGCTAACTTACGGTTACCAGTAGGCTTCTTATACCAAGTCTCTTCTACGTCAGAAAACTCTCGACTGAAGTTCTTTTCTTCAGCCTCTTTGTATCGCTTGATAGTCCTGACAATATTAGCGTGATATATTTCTTCATCAGTAGGATCAACAGAACAGACCTTCATCTCTCCCGTTTCTTTGTTGATTGCTATCCAGCCACCTGCTTTTATATCAGGATACTTTGACCGCTCTGCAATAGTATACCCGAATAACTGACTAACGTAACCAAAGCTATCGCCTTCTTTCATAGCTTCATACGATTTAAACTTGTGCTCGAAAGCAAACCTAGATGCAGACTTAATATCCCACATCGTAAGGTTACCGTCATCATCCTCAATGATTAAATCAAACTCGCCATACAGATCACCCTCTGTAGTTTCTAAGCGTGTTCTCTGATTCAAAGCAAAGATCTTTACACCGGCAGCTTCAAGGATAGCAACCGCAATTACCTCAGTCATATCACCATAGGTCATTTTAATTTTAAAGCTGCGGTCTTTTGGTGTTTGTGACCAGTCTAGTTTGTTAGCGTGTAACTGGCAAAAGGGTTTGCCGATTTGAGAAAGTGAGGGAAGGTTTGACTTCCCCCTTGGTTTAGAATTAAAACGACCAAGCTTATCGTTGAAGTTCTGAGATGCCTTGAAGATAAGATGTTGTGGTAACTCAGGTGTTCCAGATAGAAAGTCGTCTATTTTAACTTGTAACCAGTGCATGTCTTCAAAATCTGGGAACGACATTTACGCCTCCAAGATATCATCAAAGGATTCCACTACGCTGTTACTGTTATCCCGCATACGACTTTCAACTTGAGCATCTTCATAGGCTTTTAATTGTTGAAAGTCTTGTGCGAGTAGTTGATAGTCACTGTCCAACTCAATGATGTTGGTCATGATAGGCTTGTATTTTAAAGTAAACCATTTATTAGAGCCGCGTTTCTCCAACTTAAAATCTAATTTAAGTTCAACCGCAGCAGGATTGATATCCTGTCTAATAATTCCACCCAGAACATCCCCAATCAACATAAAGTTTGAGGGGCCAAGGCGCATACGAAACGGAACATTATCTACTTCAGCAGGTTCATCTAGCCCTGGTGAAACAGGGTCAACCATACGGATAGTTCCATACAGATGTCGATACAATTTCACCTTGCTTGCATTGGCAAACGCAATCGGATCTTCATTGCGTAGCTTCTCACGAGCCTTTGATGGAATCCACCCACACTTATCACCACCAAACCAGTCTAGTGCTGGCGTAGAGAAAGAGTGAAAGTGCTTAGACATATTAGTGTACTCAGCTAAATCAGAGTCAAACACAGCAGTCTGCATGGAGTCTAGGTAGACACGAAGATAAACATCGTTCGAGAAATACTCTTGATCGTCAGTATCTTTAAGAGCAATGGACGGAGCAGGTACAGATTCCATCTTATCATTGATCTCAACAGACGCATCACGATTGATACGGGCACGAGCAATAACAGGCGCACTTACAGTTGGTGCAGAGTATAGGGACGAAAAGTCTGGGGTGTTTTCTAATAGTGCAACTTCAGTCATAGTAAGATAGCTCCATAAATAATTTGATATGTCTTGTAGCACATCATTACACAAATGTCAAGCAAAATCTTCTTGTTCCATCCAGTTTTTTCCTTTAGACATTTCAACGTCTAACGGGATAAACTTATCAAGTCCAAAACGCTTGTGTGCTTCTGTCTGTGCTTCGAGTAAGCATGCGGGACCAATATCTTTAATGATGTCGATCTCGTCTGGGTGCGTGTCAATCAGCACACTATCATGCACTGTGTTTATGACACGGCTTTGTAGTTCTAGCTCAGTAATCTTACGGCAGAGAAGGATTACACCAAGGGGTACAATCTCTGCTGTTGCTACAGACTGAACTGGATAGTTAACTATTTGGGTTTTAGCACTGGCATTTCCTTGGCTATTTCTGTAGCAACCTGGAAAATCGAACTGTCTTCCTGTGGCTGTGACAACTCTTCCTGTTCTGATTGCTTGCTCTTGGAGTTGCGTATGCCAGTCGAAGATCCCTCGGTACTTTCCGAAGAACTCTTGGAAGTATGCCATCTGTGCTGGAGTGCCAGACGTTCCGCCGTAGAGTGGACGGAATGTGCTTGACTTAGCTGGGCCTCGTTCAGTTGGCTCACCATGCGCTGTGAGAACTTGAGCGGTGTAGGCGTGAACATCAAATCCATTTTCAACCTCTTGCTTAATCTTAGAGTCTCTAGCCAGCGTACCAGCTACACGAAACTCTAACTGTGAATAGTCAATCTCAATTAACTCACCCTCATCGAACCTACTGACAAAGGCTTGTCGTACAGGAAACAGCTTACCCTTCGGCATGTTCTGTAGATTAGGGTTGCTGCTGCTCAAACGACCTGTAGCAGTAATACACTGATTAAAATTAGCGTGAAGTAAAGCATCGTCTTTAATACCTTTCTTGATACCTTCAATAAATGAAGAACGATAGGTTTCAATTGCTGACAATCTGACGATGGATTCTAAGAACTTACGAGAATCTGGATCACCAGCACGATTAAGTAGAGCAGATAGGGTAAGCTTGTCTGTCTTAAATCCACCTGCTGCGGCTAGTGCAACAGAAGGCTTAATATTTAAACCCGCTCTTTCATTCAGATCTTGATAGATAAAGCCCTTCCCATCACAAGCAGGACATTTGGTAGGCTTCTTAAATTGCTCACCACTCTTCTTCATCTTATAGAAGTGTCCTCTGCCTTGACAGGAAGGGCATTGCAAAGCCTTGGTCTTGTATGACCTTTTAAAGCATAGGTTCAGTGATTGCTTAAACTCTGCAAGGGATAGCTTTGGGCGACGTTTGGGTTTACCCCTTTCATCTGTACCAATGTTCATGATCTCTTTCCACTTGTTTTTATTGACAAGCTTGCAAGAGTACACAACCTCGGACATCTGTTCAGGGGAGGATAGGTTAACCTCGGTGTCGCCCATAAGCTCATGGGTCTTACGTTTCAGATACGACTGGAGTTCCTCCTGCTCCTTCTGATAATCCTGATCTACCTTATTAAGTACATCAATATCAATTGCCATACCTGATCGTTCAATATCTGTTAACACGGAACAGAACTCACACATGAGGTCGCGCACAGGGACAAGGGAAACCCCTTCAGCGTCCTCGAATTGTTCCTTCTGCTTTTGATATATCTCAGCCGTAGCTTTAATATCGTGTACCAGATACTGACTACCAACCTCTCGATCTAAGTCCGAGAAGTTTTTGCCAGCGTCTATGGCATCACCAAGCGTGCTTAATTTCTCAGTGACACCATAGTGCTCGGCTAGTGCTGATAAGGACAGGGGGTTCCTCACAGCACGATTAAGGACATACTGATTAATCATAGTATCAATCACTTTGCCCTCACACTCAAACCCCATCTCACGCAACCAAGACAGGTCAAACTTGGCATTGTGGGCAATAAGGTATTGAGCATTCTGTAGGTGACTACGAAAACTTTCTAAGCCATCCAGATCGTCTGGCCAAACAATAACAGGCTGCTCGTCAATGTCAATACGCATATAACCTATCGCAGCCAGTTGATTAGAACTGTTATAAGGTGTAGGGTCTTTACGATCTCCGTACAAATCAATCTCTAAATCAACAACCAAAGTGTAATTCTGCATCGTGCCCTCTCATCTTCTCGCCAGTCATCTTAACTAATACGCCATGTTGGTCCTAACACAAGTATCTTCATAGTAATATCTCCTTATATAAATATATATTAATATATAATATATAATATAAATAGATTATCTCCCAAACGGTATCGAACCTAATATCATAGCTTTCTGGATTTGTCAAGCTTTTTTTAATCGTGATACCTAGAAATTGCAGGTGCAATCTTGACGATGCATCTTCCATGTCTGCCTCCTACCTTATTCTTAGACACGGTTAAGTAACGTAAGAAGTTATCCTGGCCATTGTCAGTTGCTTCTTTACCTAGCCCAATGATGTAGTCAGCCTCTGCTGGCTTACCAATCTTACTACCGCTCATCTGTGTGAACCTTAGACTGGTTCTACCATCAGCACTAGCATCAGCTTGTGTAACAGCAATAACAGAGCATTCATTCTTCTTAGCTATCTCACGACCACGACGATAGATCTCTGACAACTTTAGATCATCGCGCGCAAACTGTCCGTTGATGTTAAGCTTGTCCATCTGGTCAATCACAACAATGTCAGGCCGATACTTCTTAACCAAAGCTTCTAGCTGCCTGATCTCTGTTGTCTCATGAAACATTACCTTGTCTTTAATCCTACGCCACATATCAGCAGCCGCATGTTTGTTGGTCAGTAGACGTTGCTCATCAAAACCAGTATGGCTCATGACAGCCCTAAACCTAGTTGCTTCTGCTGGTTCTTCATTGGCAATATATAAAACCTTAGCACCTTGTTCTGCGAAACCGTCAGGACCAAAGCATAGGGAGATACCAAAGGCAGACTTACCAGACTCGACCAGCGCAAACACAATACCAAAGTTACCAGGACCAACACCAGGAACCATGTTGCCAAGGCTGGCTATGTTAAATGTCCAAGGCAGCTTGTCGTTGTTATAGTCCATGATGTCTTCAAACTCAGAGGACAACACCTCTAGTTCACGATCAGGAATAAAGCCACCTTCATACTTGTCTACTAGATCACGCAGTGTAGATAGATCTACTTCTTGACCGTCGATTAGACTCATGCCAATCTGAGCTACAGTCTGTCCCATATGCTCTCTGAAAGATGCTCTTAACACCTCCTCTGCAATCTCTTCACCTATCACTGGCTTGATAGTTTCAAGCAGCTTCATATACATAGACTTCTGAGATGCGGTCAGGAGAGGATTGTTGGCCCATAGCAGGGCTTCTACCTCTGGCAATGTCAGGTCACGCTTATATTTATTATGCGCGTCTGATATAACCTTGTAGATCTTTTTACTCTCAGCCTCAAAATAATCTTCACCAATCAGGAGATTGTTACTCTCCCAAAAATCATAGCGTAAGAACAGGCCGAGGAGGAGGTTACTGGTATTATCAGACATGATCTTCACTGTCCTCTTCGTGTTCAGAGGATTCTTCTACGTCCTCTAGGAAAGATAAAATCTCGTGTATTTCTTGCATTGCATCGTCATCATCACGATCACGCAAGTGAGAAAAACGCAAGGCATATTGTTCTGCTTGATAGGGACTCCAACGAATGGTCACTCAATCACTCCTCTCGGATAAACTTTCGGATCATCTTTTAATATCTTCATGGTTGCAGTTGTAAACTGCTTGATGCGTTTTGTCAAGTGCAGTGCTTTGTTAGTGGCATCACGATCTAAAGCCACAGTGACAGAGCGATAAGTTGCTATAACTTCTAGTGCTTCGTCTGTTAGGTGAGTGCCAAGCAACGCTATACCTGTCCCATACTTAGAAACAGCAGCAGCAGATGCAGCATCTTCAACTATAATGGCATGATTAATGTCTGTTTTAACTACGAAAGGTTGTTTAGATTTACCATAGCGATGCCACTTAATACCTCTAGCAAGCGCCCGGCCCACAGCATCAATAGTTTTACCAGAAGATTTGATCATAAACACGGCACGGTTCTGCACTACGTCATGATACAACTCAACTCTGTTATCTTTCCAGGCGTCAAGCACATTATTAGTTTCCATGTACTTGATCATGCGGTCAGGGAAGTTCAATGTAAACGAATCAGGTATATCAAACCTGTCTACTTTTTTCTCTGGCTCCATCCTGCGAGCAAACTCTTCACGAGAAAATGGAGCACCAGTAACACCTTTGATATTACATGAAGCCTTATAGCAGTTCCACAAAAAGGAGCCAGAGTTTTTAGTTACAGTAAATGTATTAATCCCACCACAAGCAGGGCAGTTCATGCGCTTAGTTTCACCGTTCTTCAGGATCAAATCGTCGATCAAATCTTTGATCATCACGTTCCTTTCTGCGCTTGTCCTGCACAATACGGGGTTTATACTTTGTCGTCATCAGATCCTTGGCGATAGGATTCGATTTCTTTTTCTGTTTCTTGGTCCGCCTCATTGAAATCTTCCCACGCTCTTAGATCAATATGATCCTCGACAATTGATATATCTGATAGGTTTAATTCAACAGATAAATCTAACTCTGATAGTTCGCTATCCCATTCCCATAGTTCTGGAACTTCGGATGCTTTTGAAAAAATAATATCTTCTGCTTCGGTTGCGCCTTCATAGTCGTCTGACATATTAATATCCTTTAGTGGCGCTCCCTGCAAGACTCGAACTTGCAACCCTCAGATTAGAAGTCTGATGCTCTATCCATTGAGCTAAGGGAGCGCGGTCTTCGCACCGCTTATTAGCGGTAATCAGAGGGTAATACTTCAAACCTCTGAAGGTAGAAATGTTTAGTAAGCATCTCTAACTTTTCATCATATTCCGCCAGCTTGCCCACTTGATCATCTAACGTCTCGATGATGTCAGGGTGTTCAGCCAAGCCAACGTGCTTTTCTAAGAGCACAGTTAAGTTAGCTCTATGCTTGACAATCTGTCCTCGGTAATGCTCTGCCAATGCATCAAGTAGATACCTTTTTGTATCCATTACTTCTTACCTCCGTTTAATTTGTTAAGCATGTGTAGCCGCATCCATTCATCTTCCCAGTCCCAATCATACTCAGGCTGGGAACTTTGTGATGAACTCGTTGAACTTTTTGTAGATGTTTGTGGCTGTTGCTTTTTCCCAGGCGTATTGTTTACTTTCTCCTGCAAATTCATATGTCTCACCTTTCTTTACACCTAACAATCTTTCCATACCAGACTCGCCTTCACTCTCAACTACTTTTGGTATAGCATCGACAGGCAGAAATTGCAAATATTTAGATCCTGGCAAGAAGAAATTAAGAGCAGCAGGACCACCGTTATGACTTACGTTGTAAGCTGCTAGATCATACAAAGCTAGTCTCAACTCAAGGTTGATCGGCCCTGGCCAATAGATCTTCATGTCCTTCAAACCAGTATCATCATGAAGCATGGCTTGCTCAGTGTCCACAAGAAAAACAGGATGCCATCCATCCTTTTGAATATTCTTAGCAAACCGTTTCCAGCTTTCAATATTAGTATTACGATCAGGTTCTACATCCCATTGTCGAACAGTGATTGTAACAAGTTTATTAACATCAACGTCATTAGTCTTACACCATTGTAATGCTTTATTTTTTCCAACTGCACTAGGCACTAAGCAGTCCGGTGTAACATCTAATTCTTGATCCTTGCACTGACGATATACATCCATCACTTGCTCTAACATAAACATAGATGATGGATTGTTGATATGATACTGCGGCGGAAAGATCATCTGCGGTATCAATGCAGCCAGTTCTTTAGCAGCTTCGACCCTATCAAGGTAGATAGAATGACCAGCGTAGGAGGGTATCATTTCAGCGATAGGTTGAATAATGTTTCTAAGGCGATACATTTTATCTTCAACGGATAAGGCTTTATCTTTTGGTGTATGCATCCGCCATTGTCGTTCAGCATTTAATGTGAACACAAAGTGAACGTAATCAAATTTGTTTGCTACTCTAGCCATCTCTGATATCACAGCAAAATGCATGAAGTCAAAAGTGATAGGTGCTATGGCTAAATCATACACACAGTACATGGTGTTGTTAGGGGTTCTATACATCGTCTTGGTCGTCCTCCGTTTTCTTTTTGTTCTCGGCTTTATAGAATAAGCCCACTGCTAAACCAGTACCAAAGCAGATGACAACAACGATGGATATAAACAATGCTGATATCATAGCTTATCCTTCCAGAATTTATCTACCTTGGTAATGATCCCATATTTCCACAGGTGGTATTCTTCCCAGAAATGTCGATCACTATCAGAGTATTTGGTTTGAATGTCACGCCAAACCATGCGCTCTAATTTAGAGAGATATTCTTTCATCGCTTATCTCCTATGCTCTGCGACTGGAAGGGATGTATATCTCACCCTTAAAGTTCAGATCTTCAATGATTTTTTTCTTGATAACGTCGGCATGAAGATAGCACCCAATGATGATTAAGTCCAGCTCCGATACGTTAGCTTCACTGGGTTTGACAATTGGTACCGCACCTCCTGAAACTGTTGGGATATACCAGTAACCATTTGTCAATAAGTCATTGTCATCAAACACATATTTAGCACGGGACTTAGGGCCAAGGCACTCTACTAGATTAACTGCCACGGCTGTTGCACCGTAGACTGCAAACGATTTACCTAAAGTTTTCTTTTGGAATAGCATCTGCTGATCTAAGTGTGATTGCCACCAACTATCCGGCACTATTGTTTTGCTTGATGTCTTTCCTAACAGCACTGCAAAGTCATGGTTACTGGCCGTCGGCATCTGTTTAATGATATGCAGCCCAGCTCTTTTTGCGGCGAGCGTTAAGGTATCAACAGAGAAATAGTGTACGTGGGGGTAGTGAAAATCACACCACAAACTATCCTCAAAAATTGCTTTTACATTCGGCACCTCAAGATAAACTTTAGCACCTGGTGTCATGGACCTGCTGATAGCTTTCAAGATGTCTACCGGATCAGCAATATGTTCTAAGGTTCCACGCATAAAAAACAAATCAGCTTTTTTGTCGTAACCCTCAAACATCCGGCGCTCATGGGTGATGCGATCATGGTTGATTTGGGTTTGATTAGGTTCAAACACTACAACCTCTTTGGCTAGTCCAGCCATCAGCATAGACATATCACCAGAACCACCACCTATTTCTACAACTCGTTTGTCTTTTAGATTATCCTCACCAATAAATTTTATGACTTCATTAAAGCGTCGGTGCGCTGCTTCACTCATGGGGGCATTGCTTGCTGGCTGATCTTGATAAATAAAACCAACATCCCCAGGGTCAAATGCCCTATTCCACACATGACAACAGTTATCACAGCAACATATATTCAACGGCCTAGCCGTAGCCCCATGCTCATTTGAATAGGTTGATATAGGCACACTGAATTTGTAGATAGCTGTGTGTTCTAGGCTATCACAAACCGGGCAGTTCAAGAGTTCCATATTTATATCCTCCTTTTCAAGGCGATCTAAATCAAAACCAATAGAACATATTTCTATTTAATTGTCAAGCCTTATCTGCTATACCGTGTTACTATTCCTTATGGGTATGCATATTAGAGAAGGGCTTATGGTTATCCATATTTAGAGAAGGCTTGGATATTAATTATGTTCCCCACCTGGGTCATTATCAGGCAAGTCATATCGTTTACCATCAACCCACATATACTTTCTAGCGCGAGACATTGTATGATATCCTTTGACCAGTACAGTAGGATTATGACTAGCTGTTGCAAATGTACCTATCGTAACAAACAATGCAGCGATCAACAAAGCATGAGCAATCGCACTGATACCAAAGACAGTGACACTGCCTACATAGAATGAGAATACGATACACCACATCCAAGCCAGCACCTGCATGACAAGATGTCTTACTCCATGATCAGGAATCCTACTGAGTGGATTGATGCTACTATCCATGATGGTTTCGTATGCACCCACAATAAATTTAATCATCTGTTCTCTCCTCTTTTAGTTTGCATATTTTCTAAGTTCTTTAGGTTTCTTTATATCTTCCACCAGGTCTTCAAAAAAGTCTGTATATGCTGCATGTTCACTCCAAAACTCCCGTTTCTTCTTTCTATCCTCCCCGGCTATCTGTGATTCCTTGCCATACTTGAATGCCACATAGAACTCCATCATGCCATAACTTAAATCAAACACCATGTCGTTCACACCCAGTGCTAGATCTTTTAATTTTACTCCGCCAACCTTATATCTTTTGCAATTATTAAGAGTTTTTATTTCTGCTTTTAGTGTCTTGATCTCATCTTTAAAAATGTCTACCTCATGTCTCAAATTTTTTGTGACCTCTGTAGACCACCGGGAATCCTTATGCACACGTTTTCTATCCTTGTTGATAGTTTTATACCGCTGTTTATTGTATTTAGGATTCAAGTCATGTATCAATTCTTGTTCTAGCTTCTCTGCCGATTCTCTATTTTTGCAAGTAACCCAGTGACTAAATTCTACTTCGTAATACCAGCTTTTATCTGTCTCATGCTGACCTGCTCTCGTCATGGCAGACTTAGATATGCCAACATATAACAGGTTCATCTTGTTATCATAGTACTTATAAACGGTGTATCTTTTATCCATCTACCTGATACCTCCGATTTCTGCAATAGCCATTGCTAAAATTGCTACGATAGAACCACCAACAAATAGCTTGAGTACGTTATCCATATCAGGATCTTTTGTGGGATCAGTGGTTGCCCCTGGTATTCCTCGCAACAGAAAAGATATAATAGAACCTATTAATTTCATCCTGCTTTCCACTTCCCTAACTGCCGATCTTTACCTGCGAACAATCCTTTACCAAACCCATTGGAGTAGCCGCGCTTTACACCAATGAGGTAGCCGATGACCAAGCCTAGAGCAAGGCCACCAGCAACCAATAAGAATGTCAATGAACTACTCGGAAGCGTGGTTGAAACTTCTTGGTGAAGGTATGAGTATCCAGAGATAGACGGCCCTGAGATTCACGCTCTGGTTTCTTCTTGGCGTGATATACCTTAGCCAACCGCAAGCAATCCTTGATGCTCACTAGGTTATGATAAGTCACCCGACCACCAACACCTGTAGATAGAGGATAGCCACCTTGACCTACATGGATACCGGCAACATGATTACGCCTCATCCATGAATGGATAAGATGTCTTGATACACCAACAAGCTTTGCTGCTTCCTTCAAAGTCACGAGGTCATTATTCTGGAATGGTTTTACTTTGTTTCGCATTGCTTCTATCCCTTTTAATTTGACGCATGATGTCGCGTCGTTCTGTTTTAGTTAACCCTGACCAAGCAGTTATCTGAGCCAAGGTGCGGTAACAAGTATTGCACTTGTCTATAGTAGAATTATAATCGCATACCCCTTTACATGGTGTCAAGCTTTTTTTATCATCATCAGCCATATTTTTTATGTAGCCCTTAGCCCATTGAAAGTATGCATCATTTTTTAGAATGGACAAATCAAATCCCCGTCGCGTTCTGATTCGCGCTCAAGTAATCTGGCATCCTCTAACACCTTGTCGGCCTTGTCCCAGTCATCCATCCGCATAGCTTTATCACGTAAGATTTTGGCAAGCTTCTTTCGGCTAGGCCAGGATTTAACTTGCCAAGGGTTTACATTATTTGACATATAAATTACCTTGCGTAATAGTTTTGATAGGGTCTGTTGTGATAGGTCTGATATCCACACTATCTTGTGATTGAATAGACAACCTGGAGACACAATCTTTAAGCATCTTCAAATCACCTGACCACATCAAAGGCGTGTTATTTACATAAATCATCCAGCCTTGCATCAGCTTGCCCTCCGAGTTTTTCTAACGGGTTTGATGATATAATCATCTGTACCACTACGCCGTGTAATTCTATACAAACGCTCAGCTAATCCAGTGTGATGTTTCCAAGATAGCATATAATATTCAGACCTTAACCCCATATCAAACCGTACAAAGTTTCCTTTCGGGGTGATATTAACCGACCAACCCTTATCCAACTGAGAACGCTCTACACTTTTCCACAAATGCAGCTTGTCGATCTTGCGGGTATACCACCTATCAATTTTAACGTGTAATTTCTTCAGCATTTTCTTTTACCTCTCTGAGTTTGTCTTGAACATCTGGCGATTGCAACAGACTGTCCAGGTTGTCATCATCATTGGATTGGGTATTGTCTATCATCCTCAGTAGTTCCGAAAATGTTTCATCAACCTCCAAAAGTTCAGATATAATATCGGCTTCAATCTGTCGCGTGTCTATCATTTCCAAAAGTCTCCCCGATTGATTGCTAGTAGCTGGTCAATAGCATATACCGCAATTCCAAGCAATGCTACGCTAAAGATTAGATAGCCCAGTAGGTCGCCTATCATATCATGCACCTATGCAGTTGTAGTAACCTGCGCCTTCGACTTCATAATATTCTATCCCCTCGGACATGTAAACGCGGACAACCTCTAACGGAGAACCAGCAAAAAATGATGCGGCATCCTCATACTCGCACATCTCGGCTGCCGGAATAGTGGCTCGAAATGGCATCTTCCAGTTGTCAACGTCTTTAGTTAGATGGTTAAATCGTTCACCTCTTTTTAGTGCGTCTAAATCAAGAGCTGGTTTTTCGATACGGCTCCCAGCAGATACAGGCATAACGTCGCTTAATTTTACTTCAATCATTTTTCAACTCCGACATAATAAATCTCGGCAATGTGGCCCTCGGTTATTTCACCTAAAAAATCGGCAGTGATTACATTATATGCATCACAGATTTGATCAACGATAAAGTCCACATTGTACAGGCATCGTGCTGTTTCACATTCCAAATCATTGTAACCATTTCGGATTTCTTCTATTTGATCCGTCGTTAAATCCATCACGATATCTTCTAGCAATCCTTCCATTGCGTCCGCGTCAATGCTATGAATCCAATCGGTAACATTCAAAGCGAAGGTATGCCCATGCGTTGTGATATATTTCATTTGTTTAGTCCTTTCCTAGCTTCAATTATCCGATTGTTTAAGGCGGTATACTTGCCATTCCTGTAGCAGTAATCGTCTGACATTTCCAAGCAACGCAGATCACGTTCAAGCTTACGGATATGCTCTTTCAGTTCGCATTGCGTCATTGGTTTAATCCTCCAGCCATTGGTCAAAAGTCTTCGGCATTTCATCCGTGCACATAACATAAATCATGTATCTATCAGAAAGCGATTTGTGGTAGTGTGCGAACTTTTGCTTTTGAAGATCAATAAAACGTCGCTTTGATGCGTTTGTTTTTAATGTCATTGGTTTATCCCTCAGTGTGTTATAAATGCAACAGATTTGTCTGATGTCCAGCACAGACCGCAAGTATCACAGCCCGATGTCTTACCCGTCTGAGCGGGACAGATAAACGCTTGCTTGGCTTCAACCTTAGCA
>Ga0222718_10000329_pt1 | contig 51835 bp, 69 predicted proteins | sample C33_27DmetaG_FD_165045 | JGI IMG/M metagenome (GOLD analysis project Ga0222718, IMG submission 165045) | Estuarine water microbial communities from San Francisco Bay, California, United States - C33_27D | ecosystem: Environmental > Aquatic > Marine > Unclassified | place: USA: California... | reverse complement strand
ATCTATAAATAATAATATAGGTTTTGGTAATAGTTTAATTAAAAATCAAATAAACGAAACTCAAAATTTACAATTTTCTAATTCAGGAAGAGGTGGTAATGTTTTAGATGATGATATTGTTTTTCCAGCATTAAAGCGTGGTGCTAAAGCAGTGGACAATGTTAGCGATTTTATAATGAATAAAATGTCTCAATACACAGATTTTTCTGATATATCAAAAGAGAATAAACAGTTTATATTTGATAATGTAAGACCCTTGAGTTATCCAAACATTACTACTATGACAACTACAATGATTAGTTTAATGGGTAAAAAACTAGGAATAAACAACACAACTCCTCCTTCTTTAGATAAAGATGGTGACTATACAATAGGTGATGAAGCTTGGGCTATGTCTTTAGGTTTAGAAACTAAAAATAAATATATTATTAAGCAAAATAAATACAAACCTACTAAATCAAAAAACCCTAATGCTAAATATTATGCTTTAAGTGATGATGTTATTGATTATAAAAAATTATTAAAAAAAATAGAAAATAAAAAAGTAGGTGATACTGTAAATATAGAAGGACTTACTCCTTATATACGTGAAGGTTTTATGGATTCTGATAAATTTGAAGGAATAGATCCACTCCAAAATTTTCAAGTTAGTGTTGGATATGATAAAGATAAAAAACAAAAATATATATCTATATATGATAAGTATGATTTTAAAGGACCATTAGAAAGTATAGTAGATGAATTTGAAATATATGATAGAAGATATATAAAAGAGGAAAAAGGTAAGTATAAATTATCAAAAAAATAAATGGAAGAACTAGATCCTAATATACTTAAATTATTAAAAAAATTTAAAGCCAAACCAAGGTTAGAAAGATCTGTCAATTCATTGTTAACTAGAAGAATTAACAAAAACAAAATACCTAAATACGAGGATAAAAGAATATATTTTTCTGATAATATAGATTTTGACAAAGCGCCCACGCAAGAAGAATATGAAAATTATAAAAAATTTTTTCAAAATACTGGTAATTATAAGTCAACTTTATCTAATATAAACATAAAAGAATCTAATAGATTAAAATTAGCATTAAGATATAGAGATTTTTTTAATAAAGAAGGTATAGAAAAAAGTGAGAGCATAGAAAGAAATGATCCTAAATACCCCACATTGGATAAAAAACTAAACTTTAATTTAGGTGAAATAAAAAACAATGCATTAATTGAAAGATTTTCAGCAGAAAGAAATAAAAAGCTTGTGAAATTAATAAATGAAAATGTAAATTTTGATACATATAGTGCATTATCACAAGGGTCAAGGGGTGGAATTTCGTATGGTAAAATAGATAGTTTCATTAACATTAGAAACAAAATGAAACCTAAAGATTCAGTTCCTAATCTAAAAAATTATTCTTATTATAGCGAAGAACATGAAAATAGGTATCAACCTCAAAATTCTCAGACTTTTGATTATGATAAATTTTATGATAGATATTATCCAGAAAATATTTATAGAACCGTTTTAGATACAAAAGATAAAGATTTTATAAAAGTAAATGAATTAGATGAATCTAGAGGAAGATATAACACAGATAAATATTTATATCATGCTAGAGATTTTAATAGATATAATTTAGAGGAACAATTGAATTTTGGTTTATCAAGACCTGCTTTTCATGATGAAAAAAGAAATTTTACAGGCCTTAGCGTTAGAGCTGCATATAATGTTCCTACAAAAACAATTCATTTAATTCATGAAATGGCTGAAAATCGTGGTACAGGTTCGATTTATACTAAGCCTTCAACACCTATTAGCGAGGTTAAAAGTTTTATTTTTCACGAAGGTACGCACGCGTCGGAGTATCCTGTAGGTAAAAAATTCTCAAGAACTAGTCAAGGTTCAAAAGATCCAACAAACCCAACACATCTTTCTGGTTTAGATGCTATTTTAGGTTTAACCTATAAAACTAAATTTACAACAAGAGGTCAAAATGATTACAAAAACCAAAATGCGGAGTTTGGCGCGTGGTTTGAGCAAGAGTTGTTAGAATCAAAAGAATTAGGTAAATTTAAAGGATCCATGCTTTTTAGAGGAATAGACTTCGAAGAAGAAAATAAAAAAGAAAATCTAAGATTAGCTAAAAGAAATAGAATTAGTTTTTTAAAATCAATATTAGATTAAAAATGAAATCAAAAGGTTTAGGAGATACTGTAGAAAAAATAACAAAAGCCAGTGGTATTAAAACTATTGTAGATAAAGTTTCTAAAGGTTTAAATATACCTTGTGGTTGTGAAGGTCGAAAAAAACGTTTAAACGAAATGTTTCCATATAAATAAAATAAAATGAGTGATAAAAAAAAGAAATTTGCACAAACTACTGTAGGTAAACTTTTATTCGGTGCTGCATCGTTAGTAAACCCTACTTTAGGTAATTTAATTAGTGGAGCTTCAACACCAGCAGAAGCTATAGCAGCAATAGGTAAATCTGATGCAAGTAGTGAGGATAAAATAAAATTACAGCAACTTATATTTGAACAGCAAAATAAAGAAATGGAAAGCATCACTTCGAGATGGCAAGCAGATTCTATGTCAGATTCATGGCTTTCAAAAAATGTACGCCCTCTAGTTTTAGTGTGGTGTATTGTTATATTCTCATTGGCTGGAATATTAGATAGTGTAGAATCAATACCATTCCATATAGGTGAAACATGGAACGATACTTTTGAAAAAGTTATGATGTCAGTTGTGTTAGCTTATTTTGGTGGACGAAGTGGAGAAAAAGCAGCGAGTATATTTAAAAAATAAAATATGAATTTAATTAGAAAAATAAGTGTAGGTAGAGACTATAAAGATTCTGCAATGCACTATGCGGTTGGTCAAGAAGTATATGGTGGCCATATTATATGTGATATTATTGAGAAAGAAGAAAAATTTAGTATATTTATAAAAAAACAAGGTGAAATACTACCTTGGAAAGATTTTAATAAAAATATGGCTGTTAGTGTAGAATATAATTTAGAATATTAATGCAAAGTTTATATGCTTTTATTGTTGAACCTATTAAATCAAGATATAATAATATTAAAAAAGTAGGTGAAAAAAACTTAATATTAAACACTAAAATAGAAGATCACAGGTATGTTAATAGAAATGCAATTGTATTATCTGTACCTAAAAACATAAAAACAAATATAAAAATAGGAGATGAAGTAATAGTTCATCATAATATATTTAGAAGATATAATAATATAAGAGGTGAAGAAGTAGATAGTTCATCTTACTTTAAAGAAAATAAGTATTTTATTTATTTAGATCAAATTTTCATGTATAAACAAAATAAAACATGGAAATCAATTGATGATTTTTGTTTTGTAAAACCTATTGAAAAAAATAATTTTTTTTCTACAGAAAAAGAAAGTGAATTAATAGGTGTTGTTAAGTATATAGAAAACAATAAAATTATTAAAAAAAATACACTAATTGGATTTACTCCAAATAGTGAATATGAATTTATTATAGATAACGAAAGACTATATAGAGTTCCAATTAAATCAATTTGTATAAAATATGAACGTCAAGGACACGAAAAAGAATATAATCCAAGCTGGACATAAAGCTGTAGATGAATTAATAAAAGTTGCTAAAGAGCCTATAGTAGATTCAGATGATGATATATCTGCTGATAGATTAAAAAATGCTGCTGCTACAAAAAAACTAGCTATATTTGATGCTTTTGAAATACTAAATAGGATACAGGAAGAAGAAAGTTTATTAGAAAATAAACCTATAGAAAAAAAAGAACAAAGTTTTAAAGGTTTTGCTGAAAGAAGATCTAAATAATGTACGAACAAAGTTTATATAAAACAATAGAACCTATTAAAAAAACTACTATTAATAGATTGAATAAATCAAAAAAATGGGAGTATGGTTATAACAAGGAATATGATGTAGTGGTTATAAGTAAAACAGGTGAAATAGGAGACGTGTATAGCATACAAAACTTAAAAATAGCTTTACCAAAAACACAAAAAGTTTCTAATGAAAACAATAAATGGCAACAACACGAATATCCTAAAGAACTAAAAAGAATTAAAAGTATATTTGATTGGAAAGAACTACCAAGTGAATTTAAAGAAAAATGGCATAGATATATTGACAGAGAGTTTACAAGACGTGAAGAAGGTCATTGGTTCAATAACAAAGGTAATCCTACTTATATTACTGGGACTCATTACATGTACTTGCAATGGACAAAAATTGATGTAGGAAGACCAGATTTTAGAGAAGCAAACAGATTGTTCTTCATTTTCTGGGAAGCATGTAAAGCAGATAAACGATGTTATGGAATGTGCTACCTTAAAAATAGACGTTCAGGTTTTTCATTTATGGCATCAGGAGAAACAGTTAACTTAGCAACTATATCTTCTGACGCACGTTATGGTATATTGTCTAAATCTGGAGCTGATGCTAAAAAAATGTTTACAGATAAAGTAGTACCAATATCAATTAATTATCCATTTTTTTTTAGACCCATACAAGATGGTATGGATCGACCTAAAACTGAGCTTGCATATAGAGTACCTGCTTCAAAATTTACACGTAAAAGACTAGAATCCAAAGATAAACCTCAAGAAATGGAGGGATTAGATACAACTATTGACTGGAAGAACACAGGAGATAACAGTTATGATGGTGAAAAGCTTGCACTTCTTGTTCATGATGAAGCTGGAAAATGGGAAAGACCAGAAAACATATTGAATAACTGGAGGGTTACAAAAACAACCTTAAGATTAGGTAGTAGAATTATAGGTAAATGTATGATGGGTTCAACAAGTAACTCTCTTGATAAAGGTGGAAATAATTTTAAACAATTATATTATGATTCAGACGTCACAAAAAGAAATAAAAATGGACAGACTCGCTCTGGATTATATAGTTTGTTTATACCTATGGAATGGAATTACGAAGGATTCATTGATACTTATGGATTACCTGTATTCGACACACCAAAAGAAGCAGCTATTGGACCTCATGGTGAAACTATCGACATCGGGGTCATTGAACATTGGGAAAATGAAGCAGATGGTTTAAAAAGCAATCATGATGCTTTAAATGAGTTTTATAGACAGTTTCCAAGAACAGAGGAACATGCTTTTAGAGATGAAACAAAAAATAGTATATTTAACTTAGTTAAATTATATGAGCAAATAGATTACAACGAAGATTTAAAAAGTAGTGGTATTGTTACTAGAGGTAATTTTCAATGGAAAAATGGAGTTAAGGATACTGAGGTTAATTTTTATCCCGACATGAAAGGTAGATTTTATATTTCATGGATTCCAAAAATGAATTTACAAAACAATGTTGTAATGAAAAATGGTTTTAAAAAACCAGGTAATGAACATATTGGTGCTTTTGGTTGTGACTCTTATGATATATCAGGTACTGTTGACAGAAGAGGATCTAAAGGTTCTTTGCATGGTTTAACTAAATTTAGTATGGAAGATGCACCAATAAATACATTTTTTTTAGAATATGTTGCAAGACCACAAACTGCAGAAATATTCTTTGAAGATGTACTTATGTCTTTAGTTTTTTATGGGATGCCACTATTAGCTGAAAACAACAAACCTCGTTTACTTTATTACTTAAAAAGAAGAGGTTATAGAGGGTATTCTATGAATAGACCTGATAAAACATATAGTAGATTATCAACAACAGAAAAAGAAGTTGGTGGTATACCTAATACAGGTGAAGATATTAAACAAGCTCATGCTGCTGCAATAGAAACATATATACAGCAACATGTAGGAATAAAACCTGATGGATCTTACGGTTCTATGTATTTTAATAGAACATTAAATGATTGGTCAAAGTTTGATATAACAAATAGAACAAAATTTGATGCTACTATAAGTTCTGGATTAGCTATAATGGCTTGTAATAGACATTTATATACTCCTAGAGCGGATAAAGTAGTTAAAAAACTAGATTTTGGATTTAAAAAATACGATAACAGAGGATTTTCTTCAAAAATAATATAATTAATGTCAAAACAAATAACAAAAGGACGGTTTCCTAGCCAATCAGCTAGTGATGGTGAAAAATCTTCATCTACATATGGTTTAGAAGTTGCAAAAGCTATAGAAGCTGAATGGTTTAAAAGAGATTCAGGTTCTGTTAGATACTATGCTAATAGAGATCAATTTCACAGATTAAGGCTTTATGCTAGAGGAGAGCAGAGCATACAAAAATATAAAGATGAATTATCAATTAATGGTGATTTATCATATTTAAATTTAGACTGGAAGCCAATACCTATAATTCCTAAATTTGTTGATATTGTAGTAAATGGTATATCAGAAAGAATGTATGATATAAAAGCTTATTCTCAAGATCAAGCTTCTATAGATACAAGAACAAGTTATGTTGATTCTATTGTTAGAGATATGAAAAACAAATCATTATTTGATGAGTTACAAGATTCTTTTTCAATTAACATGTACAATAATGACAGAGAAACTTTGCCAGAAACACAAGAAGAGTTAGAACTTCATATGCAACTTGATTATAAACAATCAATAGAAATAGCTGAAGAAGAAGCAATAAATAATGTTTTTGATTATAATAAATATGATTTATTAAAAAAGAGATTAGATTATGATTTAGCTGTTTTAGGTATTGGAGCTGTTAAAAATAGTTTTAATACTTCTGAAGGTATAAAAATAGATTATGTAGATCCTGCTGATCTAGTTTATTCATATACTGAATCACCATACTTTGATGATATATATTATGTAGGAGAGGTAAAAAGAGTTAGCTTAATTGATTTGAAAAAACAGTATCCTGAATTAAACAGTGATGATATTAAAGAACTAGAAGACTCTAGCAATAGTGCTATGTTATATAATAAGTCTTATTCTTCTGCAGATTCTCCAGATAATAATTACGTTTATATTTTATATTTTGAATATAAAACATTTAATAATCAAGTTTATAAAATTAAAGAAACATCAACTGGTTCACAAAAATCTATAAAAAAGACTGATCAATTTGATCCACCAAAAAATGCAGAAAACAGGTTTCAAAAAGTAAATAGATCAATAGAGGTTATTTATGAAGGTGCTAAAATAATTGGATCAAATAAACTACTTAAATGGAAGTTAGCAGAAAATATGACAAGACCATATTCTGATATAACAAAAGCACAATTATCTTATAGTATTGTTGCTCCACGTATTTATAAAGGTAAAATAGAATCTTTAGTAAGTAGAATGACAACATTTGCTGATATGGTTCAATTGACTCATTTAAAATTACAACAAGTATTATCAAGGATGGTACCAGATGGTGTTTATTTAGATGCTGATGGTATAGCTGAAATAGATTTAGGTAACGGAACTAATTACAATCCACAAGAAGCATTAAACATGTATTTCCAAACAGGTTCTGTTATAGGTAGATCTATGACTGGAGATGGTGAATATAACCATAGTCGTATGCCAGTTCAAGAATTACAATCATCTTCTGGCGGACAAAAAATAGCTAGTTTAATTCAATCTTATAATTATTATTTACAAATGATTAGAGATGTGACTGGTTTAAATGAAGCAAGAGATGGTAGTATGCCTGATAAAAATGCTTTAGTAGGCTTACAAAAAATAGCTGCTGCTAATTCAAATGTTGCCACTAGGCATGTTTTACAAGCTGGATTATATTTAACTTTAAAAACAGCAGAAGCAATATCATTAAGAGTTTCTGATGTGTTACAATATGGAAATACAACTCAAGCATTTATAAATGGTGTTGGTAAATTTAATGTAGCTAGTTTAAAAGAAATACAAACGTTACATTTGCATGATTTTGGTATATTTTTAGAATTAGCTCCAGATGAAGAACAAAAACAAATTCTTGAAAATAATATTCAAATGGCATTACAACAAAAGCAAATAGAAATAGAAGATGCTATTGATGCGAGAGAGGTCAAAAATTTAAAACTAGCTAATCAATTACTTAAACTAAGAAGAAAGAAAAAGTTTGAAAAAGATAGACAACTTCAAATGGAAAATATTGAAGCTCAAAGCAGATCAAATGCACAAGCTGCGCAGGCTGCTGCTCAGAGTGAAGCTCAGAAAGAACAGGTGATAATGCAAGGTAAAGCTAAAATGTCAGAAATAGAACATCAATTTGAAATACAAAAGCTTGAAAGAGAAGCTGAAATTAAAAAAGAATTAATGTTTCACGAGTTTCAACTTAATATGCAGCTTAAACAAGCTGAAACACAGGTGATAAATAATAAAGAAGAATACAAAGAAAACAGAAAAGACAAAAGAACAAAAATACAAGCTACACAACAAAGTGAGCTTATAAACCAGCGACAAACTGGAAAACCACCAAAAGATTTTGAATCTGCAGGATTTGATAATTTAGGTGGATTTGGATTAGAACAATTTGATCCAAGATAATTTTTTAAATTTTATAATATTTTATTATGTCAGAAATCAAAATGAAACCAGTTGAAGACAATTTGTCTACAGCTGAAAAAGAACAAGAATTAGTCGATCAAACTAGTGGACAACAAGAAGATGGTGTTTATAAAGTTGATTTAACTAAACAACCAGAAGAAAAAACAGTTGAACAACCTCCTGTTGAAAAAGTAGAAGAAGCTAAAAAACAAGAGGAACCAGTTGAACAGATTAAAGAGGAAGAAAAACAAGTTGAACCTCAAGAACAAGAAGAAGTAATAACATTAATTAAAGAAGAAAAAGATGGCGTACAAGTGCAAGAGCAAGGGCAAATACAAGAAAAGCAGCCCGAAGAAAGTCAAGTCTTACAAGAAGAAGTAAAACTAGAATACCCTGAAGATGTTAAGAAACTCATGGATTTTATGAGTGAAACTGGCGGAACATTACAGGATTATGTAAAATTAAATGTTGATGTTGAATCACTAAGTGATGATGACTTATTGTTAGAATACTACAAATCAACAAAACCTCATTTGAACAATGATGAAATCAATTTTTTGTTAGAGGATAAATTTTCTTATGATGATGAAATAGATAAGGAAAGAGATATTAGAAGAAAAAAATTAAACTACAAAGAAGAAGTCGCTAGCGCAAAAAAATATTTAGCTAACGCAAAAAGTAAATACTATAATGACATAAAATCTGGTTCTAATTTTTCTCCGGAAATTAAAGAAGCTATAAATTTTTATGATAATTATAAAAAAGAGCAGAACGAATTAACTGCTCAGCAGCAAAAGTCTAATGAACATTTTGTTAATCAAACTAATAGTGTTTTCAGTGATAAATTCAAAGGTTTTGAGTTTAAAGTTGGTGAAAACAAGTTTAGATACAACGTAAAAGATGTTCAGACAACTAAACAAGCACAAAGTGACATATTAAGTGCATTTGAGATGTTCTTAGATGACAAAAATATGTTAAAAGATGCTAATGGTTATCATAAAGCACTTTATGCTGCTAGAAACGCTGATTCAATAGCGAATCATTTTTATGAACAAGGAAAGTCAGATGCTATAAAGCAAATGTCTTTAGAAGCTAAAAATATTAATATGGATCCTAGAAGGATTGGTCAAAATATTGATGCTGGTGGAATGAAAGTAAGAGCTATAAGCGGCGATGATAGTTCAAAATTAAGAATTAAAATTAAAAAATAACTTTAAAAAAAACAAATTATGGCAATTACATTAGGGAGCGGAACTACAACTCCAGCTCCAATTAAACAAACTTTGTCAACAAATTACATTGATTTTACATCTGCTGCAGAAAAAGGATGGGCGCAACAATATGTTCCAGACTTATATGAGGCAGAAATTGAAAAGTTCGGTGATAGATCTGTTGGTGGGTTTTTGAAAATGGTAGGCGCAGAAATGCCTATGAGTTCAGATCAAATTATTTGGTCAGAACAAGGAAGATTACACCTATCTTATTCAGGTGGTACATTAGTAGCTGATTCAAGTGGTGCAAACGACATTACGGGACTTACTAATCACGCTATTAGAGTAGGACAAACGGTAGTAGTAAGTGATGGTACGGCAGTTGTAAAAGCTTATGTATCAGCAGTTGCTGCTGCACAAATAACAGTTAAATGTTATACAAACTCTACTGGTTGTGTTGGTGGAGGTTTAACAGCTGGAGCTGGAATTAAACTTTTTGTATATGGTTCTGAGTTTAAAAAAGCTGATACTGGTATGAACGAAGCAGTTAAGCCAAGTTTCCAGTCTTACACTAATAACCCAATTATCTTAAAAGACAAATATGAGATCTCTGGATCTGATGCTTCTCAAATTGGATGGGTTGAAGTTACAGGTGAGGCTGGTCAGTCAGGTTACTTATGGTATATCAAAGCTGAAGGTGATACTAGAAAAAGATTCGAAGATTACTTAGAAATGGCTATGATTGAATCAGAGAAAAACGTTAACACAAATTTAGCAGACATCGCAGGAACAGAAGGTTTATTTGCTGCGGTAAAAGATAGAGGTCACATCCATGAAGATGGTATTGACGGTTCTTCTGCTTCTGATGATTTAGCTGATTTCGATAACATGCTTAAGAAATTAGACAAGCAAGGAGCTATTGAGGAAAATGTATTATTTTTAAATAGAGATTTATCTTTAAATATTGATGATATGTTAGCTGCTCAAAACTCTTATGGTTCTGGTGGTACTTCTTGGGGATTATTTAATAATTCTGAAGATATGGCAATCAATTTAGGTTTTTCTGGTTTTAGAAGAGGTTCTTATGACTTCTACAAAACTGACTGGAAATACTTAAACGATGCATCTACTAGAGGAGAAATTGCTTCTGATGTTACAGGTATATTAGTACCAGCAGGTACTTCATCTGTTTATGACCAAATTCTTGGTAAAAACATCAAAAGACCTTTCTTACACGTAAGATACAGAGCTTCACAAGCTGATGATAGAAAATTAAAATCTTGGATCACAGGATCTGTTGGTGGAGCATCTACTAGCGATCTTGATGCGATGGAGGTACATTACCTATCAGAAAGATGTTTAGTTGTACAAGCTGCGAATAACTTCGTACTGTTTGGTAACTTTGCATAATACTTAACGTAATTCTTACCCTCGTTTTATTAACGGGGGTAATTATTACTTTTATTAATTTTTATTATATTATATCATGACAAAAACAAAAAATAAATGGTCTATCAAGGATAGAACATATATACTTAAAAACGACCTATCTCCTTTAACCTTTACAATGAAAAGTAAAAACATATATTGGTTTGATGAAGAGCAAGGTTTTGAAAGAGAATTAAAATATACTGTTAACCAAAAAACTCCATTTGTAGATGATTTCAAAGGTGATGCTAGATTAGGTCACATTATATTTGAAGATGGTATGTTAATAGTACCAAAACAAAAACAAACACTACAGAAATTATTATCTTTATATCACCCTGGATTAAATAAATTATACTTTGAGTATGATCCACAAGAAGAGGCTAAAGATGACTTAGTAGAGCTTGAACAAAGAATAGAAGCTTTAAATGCTGCTAAAAATTTAAATATAGATGAAGCTGAAGCAATAGTAAGAGTAAACGTAGGATCTTCTGTTGCTAGTATGACTTCTAAAGAAATAAAAAGAGATTTATTAGTTTTTGCTAGTAATGACCCTGAATTATTTTTGGAATTAGCCGCTGATGAAAATGTAAACTTAAGAAACATAGGTTTAAAAAGCGTTGAAGCAAATATAATAAAACTATCTAACGACCAAAGAACTTTTCAATGGGTTAGTAATGGTAGAAAATTAATGACTGTACCTTTTGATGAAAATCCATACTCTGCACTTGCAGCTTGGTTTAAGACAGATGAAGGAGTTGAAGTTTTCCAAACATTGGAAAAAAGATTAAAATAGTCACATATAACGGTTAGGCCGCTTTATGTGGCCTAACTATTATTAAAAAAAATAAAATATGGCTATAAGTGTAGATAAAATATATAAAACTGTACTTACAATTTTAAACAGAGAACAGAGAGGGCAATTAACACCTGGCCAATTTAATAAATTAGCTCAACAAGCTCAACTTGAAATACTAGAAAAAACTTTTTATGATTATAATAGAGTTTTATCGAAATCAAACGTTATTGGTTCCAATGACGATTATGGCGATTTAGCTAATAATATAAAAGAAAAAATAGATCATTTTTTAAAATTAAAATCTGTTGCTATAGATACAACAAATGATTTAATAAATTTAACAGATAATGTTACTGATCTTTATAGGTTAATATCTATATATAAAAGTGACAATTTAACACAGTTTGAAGAAATAAAAATATCAGAACTTCCTTATGTTTTATCTTCTAAACTTATCTCACCTAGTAGTTCTTATCCTATATACTACAGACAACAAATAACAGACGGTTCAAATTTAGATGATGCAGTTAAGCTACTTCCTAGTACTTTGACTGGTAATGTTAATATACATTATATTAAAATACCTAATACTCCTTCTTGGAACGCTTCTAATACACCTGGACCAAATAATTCTATAACTTTTTCTTCAGCAAATAGTACTAACTTCGAGTTACATCCATCAGAAGAACCTAGTTTAATTACAAAAATACTATCTTATGTTGGTGTAGTAATAAAAGATCCTTTAGTATTACAATCATCATCACAACAAGAGCAGAATAAGTTTAATAAAGAAAATATATAACAAATGGGTTTTTTAGATAATCAAACAGATCAAGCTTACTACGCTGGTTCCCAAAGCTTTAGATGGGAAACTGGAGATCCACAATATTTCACTATAACAACTATAGATCCTTCGCCAACTGCTGTAGGAGATTTTTATGTCTATATAAATGGTAATGTTGTATCTACAACAAACATATCTTTTACTAATTCAAATAAAAGAGTAACAATAAGTAACATAACATTATCTAACAACGATGTTGTAACAGTTCAATTAAAAGAAAAATTGTATGGCGAGTATAGATACACATCTTTATCTGACATAGTAAATAATTTTATGTTTTCATATGTAGGCGAAGGGAAAATAATTAATAGAGCAAATAGAAGAGATGTATTATTTCACACAAAAAGAGGTATACAAGAGTTTGCTTATGACATTACAAAGGTAGAAAAAATACAAGAAGTTGAAGTTGGTCACACATTGTCTATACCTATGCCAAAAGACTTTGTTAGTGCTACAAGTATTTCTTGGATAGATGGTTCTGGAATAGAACATATGATTACAAAAGGTTCCAATACATCTAAACCAACAGAGGCTATTGCTCAAGATGATGAATTTAACTACACTTATGACAGTGATGGTAGTATAATTAAAACAACAGCTCTTACTAATGAAAGATTCAAAGGTTTTAACAATTCACAATTAACATATGCCCATGGAAATGATGACTATTTTTACAATAGTGACTTTCCATCAGAAAGATTAATTGAAGCTGGAAAGAGATATGGTGGAGATCCACAACACATGAATAGAAATGGTATATATATAATAAATCAATATAACGGTACTATAAATTTTAGTAGTGAATTAAGAGGAGCTTTAATAACATTAAAATATATATCTGATAGTATGGGTACTGATAATGAAATGAAAGTACACAAGTTTGCCGAAGAAGCTATATATAAACATGTCGCGTATTCAATGCTTTCTACTATGGCAAATATACCAGAATATATTGTCAATAGATATAAGAGAGATAGAAGAGCATCTATGAGGCAAGCTAAAATAAGATTATATGAAATAAATATACCTGAATTAACTCAGGTAATGAGAGGTAAATCAAAACATATAAAACATTAATTAAATGCCTGAAGTTAAAAATACCTTTATAAAAGGTAAAATGAATAAAGATTTAGACCCTAGGATATTACCTGAAGGAGAATATTTTGATGCAAAAAACATTAAAGTTAGTAGATCTGAAGGTGGTGATGTAGGTGTTGTAGAAAATATACTTTCTAATAATAAAGTAAGTGGTATAGAATCCGATTTATCATCTACTGAAGTTATAGGTCATGTTGTTGATTTTGAAAATAAAAATGTATACTATTTTGTAACTAATTTTTCAAACGCTGATCCTAACATAAAAGCTCCCTCTGATGCAAAGTGTGCTATTGTAAAATATAGCCCAGATTCATCACCAACTACTACCACAATATTTAAAACTTATAGATTTAATTTTAATAAATCTTTTGCTATACACGGTGTAAATATTTTAGATGGTTTTTTATATTTTACAGATAATTTAAATCAACCAAGAGTTTTTAACGTTGAAAAATCTAACTTATATACAGATGATCAATATTTTGAAGACAAAATAAGTGTGGCCAAATATGCACCATATTGTGCACCTAAATTTTTAAAACCAAAATACATTTTAACTGTTAATGGTGCTGTTAGTGATAGCGCTACTGTTACAATTTCAGCAGCTAATTCTTCTTTAGCCGCTGATCACGCTGCTGGTAAAAAATTTTTAGTTAGGCACGATAGTTTAGATGATGATGTTATTATAAATAATATAAGTTCAACAACTTTAACATTAAGTGAAAGTGTAACAATAGCTAATGGTCAAAAATTATCAATTATAGGTTCTTCTATGATAGATAATAGTGCAGCTGATTCAGGTATAGACAAAGAATTTTTAAAAGAAAAGTTTGTTAGATTTTCATATAGATATAGGTTTGAAGATAATACTTATTCTATTTTTGCACCTTTCACTCAAATAGCTTTTGTACCAGAAATACAAACATTCACTGGTACAGAAAAAGAAAACGCTTATAAAGAAACTGAGGTTTCTACATTTGTTAATTCTATAAACTATTTAGAGTTAGAAATAATGTTACCTACTTTAGATCCTTATAGTGATTTATTAATAAAAGAAATAGAAATATTATTTAAAGAATCAGATAGTTTAGCAGTAAAGGTTTTAGATACTATAGATATAAAAAACATATCTACGTTAAGAAAAGATCCTTCTACAATAACAAATGGTGTTGTTTCTGGAAGTAAAATAAAAAAATATATCAATAACACGGTTAGTGGTTCTACTAACGATAGAAGAAAAGAATTATATTATATATATAGATCAGAAGAGCCTTATAAAATGTTACCTGAATCACAAACTTTAAGAGTTTATGATCGTGTTCCCGTAAAAGCACTAGCACAGGAAATAACAGGTAATAGACTTGTATATGGTAATTTTGTTACAGGTAAAGAATTACCTCCTTCTGGATTAAACTTTGAATTAAGTACTGGTTCTAAAAATGAAGAAGATGAATTTCTTTACGAAGAATATAAAAGACATACATTAAAACAAGATAGAACATACGTTGTTGGTGTTGTTTTTTCTGATAGATATGGAAGACAATCACCTGTAATACTTTCTAATCAGCATAGTTCATCAATACAACACAAAAGATCGCAAATAAGTTTAAATGGAGATTCTTTAAAAGTTATATTTAACGAAGGTGTTGATAGTTCTTTTTTATGGCAAGCTGATACTAACCCTTTAGGTTGGTATTCTTATAGAATAGTAGTAAAACAAACTGAACAAGATTATTATAACGTATACACACCAGGGGTTGTCTGGTATAACACAGGAGGCACTGGTGATAATATGAGTTATTTTCCTATATATGGTGATAATATAAATAAAATACCTAGAGATGAAGTAACAGAAGGAAGTAATATAAACTTATCTACAAGTAGTGTTATTTTAGATGGTATACTAGAGAATGGAGATACTGGCATCCAAACGTCTACACATAACATTATATCAATAGGTAAACTTAAAGATTTTGGTATTGAAGATCCTGATGACTTAGAATTTTATGATAAAGACAAACAATATTTGTTTGCACAAATTAAAGGTGGTTATGGTCAGCAGGCTACTGTTTCAGGAAATAATGTACCTTCTTTAGCTGTTTTTGAAACAAAGCCATTTAAATCAAAACTAGATATATTTTATGAAACATCTACATGTGGATTAATATCAGATTTAAATTCTAAAATAACTTCTGGTGGAGGATCTTCTAGTGCCGCTAGTTTAGTATTAAGAAATCTAAATGATGATGCAGATTTAGATGAGTTTGTTGAAAGTACAGCTGGTAATTCATATATAATGATTATAAAAGTTTTTGATGCTAATGGTACGCAATTAACACCTGGAACAAATAATTTAAGTATAACCGTACAAACTGTTGTAAGAGTAGAAGATAATATAAATCAAAGTTATTTTAATGATTTTAGTGCAGAACAAATTGGAAATACAGATGTAATAAAATTAAAACTTATAAATGGCCAAGAATTTAGACCTTCACCTTCTAACAAATACACAATAACTTTTAGAGCAACAACATCTAATGGAGCACAAAATTTTACTAAAGAAATATTTGTAACAAATGCAGATCCAGTACTTGCTTTCATACCAGATGCTGATAGAATAGGGTATGCGGCTGATGAAACAGGTGTTATTGCTACAGTAAATAGCAGTGGAGAAATATCTGGTAAAAACGGTAGTTCAAATTCAACTAGGTGGACAAATAGATTAATCTATAGCCACGCTGGAGGATATTCTAATGTTAGTGTTTCAGAACAAGGTGCAATATCACTAGGAACAGCTATAGGTGCTTCTGCATCTAACCTTAGTTTTGTTTTAAAAGCAACTGATGTTGCTGGATTAACAGATACATTGACAGTGCCTCTTTCATTGGAGTTTGGTGATATTATTAATGTAACAGAAAAAACAGGTACTGGCTTTAATTACTATGCTAGATGTTATGGTCAAGGTGGACAAGGTGACGGTTATGATCCGGGTGATAAGTATGAGGAATATTTTATACCTACTAATTATGGATATTATGAAGTTAACGGAACTTGCGGGGGTGATTACGAAGATGTTCTTTCAAATCACAATGCTTATGATGAAACAACTAACAGCCCTGTTCCTGCATCTCACAAATTTGCAACGGTAAGTGTAGATGGAACAGAAATATTAAATGTATCAAATTATACATGGAACGATTCTACCGAAGCCTTTTGGATAAGACCTGCTCCTCACCAAAACACAGACCCAACTGATTCTGGTTATGTAGGTGCTAGTAGTAGTAATTTTATAGTAACAGTGACAAGTTATATAACGGGTAGTGCGGTAACAACAGACTATGAATTAGTAGTAGGTTATGAACAAATAGGTGTTGTAATGGAACCTGTTCACAGAGTGCTTATAAAAAGAAATAATATAACAACAACGCAATATTCTTAATATGGCAACAACAATAGATGTAAGTTTTTTTAATTCCTTTTACATAAAAAGTAGTGATGCTAATGATAATTGGCATATTGAAGAAAGTAGAATAAAAGGAGATTTTAACGCTGTTCAAGTAGATATAGGTGTTAGAGCATATATTATAGATGAAGATTTTACTGAGGAAAGAAGAAAAAATGCTTTAATATATTCTGGTGTTTTTAACTCTAGAACAGGTATAAATAATACAAATCAATTTTCTCCAGCAGAAGCAATAACAAAGTCAGTAAATTCTGCAAACGGAAGTATACAAAAACTTTTTGCAGAAGAAACAAACTTAATAATATTACAAGAAGATAAAGTTAGTAGAGCTTTAATAAACAAAGATGCAATATTTTCAGCTGAAGGCGGTGGAACAGTTACTTCTTCAAAACTTGTAATAGGTCAAATAATACCTTTTGTAGGAAAGTATGGTATATCTAAAAATCCAGAAAGCTTTGCATCATTTGGAAATAGAAAATATTTTGCAGATAAAAACAGAGGATTAATATTAAGATTATCATCTGGTCAAGGTGGTGGAGATGGGCTTACTCCAATATCAGAGTATGGTATGAGAAGTTTTTTTAGAGATAATCTAAAAGATAGTTCTAAAGTAGTAGGTATGTTTGACAACTACCACAAGAGTTTTATAGTTTCATTGCAAAAAGACAATGGAAGTTACGAAACAGTAAGTTTTAGTGATGCTATAAATGGTTGGACAAGTAGACATGATTATAAACCTTCTCAAGGCTTTAGTTTAAGTAATAAATTTTATACATTTAACAATAGTGATGTATGGAATCATTATGACAGATCAACTGTTGATTATGGTAGATATTATGGTGCTAGCGTAGTACCTTCAACTGTAACTTTTGTTGTTAATTCTAACGCTGTACAAGAAAATGTATTTTATAGTATATCTTATGAAGGAACTTCTTTATGGGAATTAAATGATATTAAAACTAATACAGACGATAGGGTATTGTCAGGAACAGAAGAATTTTTAGATAAAGCAAACAACGTTGCTAATTCTGAAACTTCTACTGTAATAGGTTACATAGGTGCTTCTATATTTACTAAAAGAAATAATAGATACTATGCTGAATTACAGAATAGTTCACCAATAGTATCTGGAGAAATATATGATGTAGATAACAATTTAGACGTAACAGGTATAAAAGGTAATTTTGTGAAAGCTACTTTTTCAACAACTTCTAATAATAAAAAACAAGAGTTGTTTAGTACTAATACGGTATTTAACAATGTATTAATATAAAAAATAAAAATTATGAATCCAATAGGTATTGCAATGGCTGGGGCTGGAGTTTTAGGTGGTGTTTTTAGTAGTTTTGGCTCTGGAAGACGAGCTAGAAGAGCTGAAAGTCAAGCTAATTATTACAGAGGCGAATTAAGAAAAGCTGAAGAAAATAGACAAGAAATAATTAATCCTTATAAAGGTATAACTGATTTGAGTTCTATGATTACAAATCCAGCTCGTGATATGCAAGTTGCTACTAGATCTGCTGAATTAGCAGCTGAGGAAACTGATATGTCATTAGCTACTACACTAGAAGGTTTAAGAGAATCAGGTGGTGGAGCAGGAATGGCTACTGCCTTAGCACAACAAGCTAATAAATCTAAATTGCAAATATCTGGAAATATACAACAACAAGAAACAGCTATTAGTATGCAAAGAGCAAGAGGCGAACAAGCTGCTCAACAAATGAGAATGAGAGAAGCGATGAGATTACAATCAGCAGATGTAGCAGGAAGACAATTTATGTTTGGAGTAAGAGAACAAAGACAGGTTGCTAACTTAGATAGATTACAAGGCATGAGTGATAGATATGCAAATATGGCGGCACAATATAGATCAGCACAATCAAGTGCGTTAGGTTCTGCCTTTGGTTCATTAGCGGGTATGGGAATTGGTATAATGGGAAAGTAAACGCCGGGTCTGGCGTTAAACAGACATGGAATGTAAATAATGGTATTGATATTTACAAAGGTGTCACTTAATAATAAAATAAAAAAATAAAAAATGAGTTATAGAAATCCTGGAAATTTAAACATAGGAGATCCTAATGCTTTTTTAAAAGCTTTTTTAGGTGGTGTTGAAAAATATGGTTCTTATTTCCAACAACAAGCTGAAAAAGAAGAACGAAAAGAAAGAGATTTAGATATAAGATTAGCTAAATTTGAAAGCGAATTAAACTATCCCGATATAGCTAAAACTTATAATCCACAAGTTGCTTCTCAAGTAAAAAACATTATTAATGAAAAGTACGTGGACTCTGGTGTTTTTGCTAATTCAAGTGTACAGGATCAGGCTAAAATTTTATCTGACATTGGCGTTAATATAATGGCACCTCTTGAAAACATGAATAAAGCAGTTGCTTTAGATCCAACCGATGTTGATTTAAATTTATTTAATAAAACACCTGTTTTTAGATCTTTCTTAGAAAACAAACAAAATGGTTTTGAAGTTGTTACTAAAGATGGTAATTTAGCTTTTAAGTTTAATGATGGACAAAAAGATAATTTTTTGACTGGAGACGATGTACCTGATAAAATGCCTACTATAAGAAAAAACACCGAAATATTTAGTGATTATGATAAAAGCATAAACGATGCTGTTAGAATTGTTGATTATGCATACCAAAGAGCAGAAGATTATAGTCAAATAGAAGGCGAAATGGAAAAAGGTTTTGAAAGTGCTGCAAATAAAATTTTTGGTAACATGGATTATCAATCTAGAGCTGCTATTTTTAAAAAAATATTAAAAGATAAAACTGGAGAAGAATTTAACTATAACGACTCACCAAGTGATATTAGTGAGGAAGAGCAGTTTGATTTTTTAGAAATACAAGATCTTGCTATAAAAGAACATATAGAAAATACAATACGTAATCAATCAGCTGTTAGAAATAAATTTATTTATAAAAAAGAAGAAGAAGAAGAAGTTGATGATCCTAGTAGAGCTGATTTAGAAAGACAGGATGTTGATGAGTCTTTAAATAATATTTTTGACATTGTAGATGGTCCAGCGAGTAGTCAACTTTCTGAATATTTAAAAATAATTGAAGATCAAGAATATAAAATTGAAAATGGTATATTAACTATAACAGATGGTACTGAGATTGTAAAAGATGAAGAATATGAAGATGCTGTTTATGATATGAATACAGCAGATGGAAAAATTAATTTAGTTAAAAGAATTATTTTTAAACAAGGTTTATATACTGGTAAAAATGAAAGCTATATAAATAGAAAGATAAGTAATTTATATGTCAATTTATTAAAAGAAGAAAAAGTAAAAGAAGATGCTGAAAAAGAAGCTTTAAGTAAAATACCAGTAGCTGAATTAGATAAACAATTAAACAATCACAAAGCAAATTTAGATAGATTAAATAAGCTTAAAATGAACATTGATGGAACTTTTAGTGTAGAAGGTAAAAATTATACAGGAAAAGAACTAGATATAATAAAAGAACAATTAACTAAAAAAATATTTGACATAACTTTAGTTAGAAGTCAAAACGCAAGTCAAGAATTTAATAGTAATAGATAGTATTATGAATGAATTTTACATAGTAGACGGGAAACTATTTGAGGTTTCACCAGACAGAAAACAAGATTTTCTGCTTAAATATCCACAAGCTAAATTAAAAGACGAACAAACAGATTTAGCAAAGACAAAAGGAACAGAAAAGGGTGTGACTGTTCCGGAAAATGCAACACCCAATACGGAATCAAACTTGGCAGCTGGTTTTTTGGAGTTCAAACTTCCAACTCCAGAAGAAATAAAAATAAAAAATAAAACAGAGGAAGATTCTGAAGAATTAACTTTAGGTCAAGGTCTTTTAAATGAGTTTAAAAACGCTGGAGATAGATTAGGTTTAATAGACAATTTTTGGAGAGGTGATGATCCTTCTGTACAATTAGCTTTGACAGCTATGAACGAAGAGTTGTATGGAAGAAAAGGTATGAAAGCATTATTAAATGCTGGAAGAGATTCTTTTAATGCTAAGGAAAGATATTTACAGTTTGAAACCGTTGAAGATTTAATAAAAGATGTTAAAGAAAAACAACAAAGCAATAGACCTGTTTTTGCTTTAGCAGATGCTATTTCAGAAAAAGATCCAGGTAAATTTGCCGTTGGTGTTCTTGGGACAGTGGCTAATGCCATAGCGTCTGTTGGTTATGGTTTGGGTACGGGTTTCACAGGTTATGCATATGAATACGCTGCTGAAAACTATATAGAATACAACGAGAGATTAGCGAAAAGAAAAAATAAAAGTTTAAAACAGTTAATATCTGATAATGAAGAAGAAACTATAATTCCTTTTTCAATAGCTGCAGGACAAGCTGGTATAGAAAACTTAGGTCTAGGTAAAATACTAGGTAAAGTATTAAAAAAAGGAAGAAACAAAATAACTAAATATGCCTTAGATATTGCATTTGCCGGTGGTGTAGAAGCGGGTACAGAATGGGGTCAATATGGTTTAGGAGAGTTTAATAAACTTTTAGGTGAAGGTAAAACCAAAACAGAAGCACTACAAGGATCTTTATATAGAATGTTAACTGAAAAAGATGCATATGAGTCAATGTTACGTGGAGGTTTTGGAGGTGCTGGAATCAGAGGAGGTAGATATGCATTAAGAGCTTCATCTTCGGTAAGATCTACAAAAGATTCAAATGAAATACAAAGAAATATAAACTCAATTGTATATAATAAGAAAGTTAGTGTAGAAACTAAAGACGAAGACGTTAGAATAAGTGCTGAAGCTAATATAGAAATAGCTAAAGCAAACATTAAAAGATTAATAGATATATCTAATGACAAAATAAAAGATTTAGATGAGAGTTCTCAGAAAAAAATATATGACATTAATGTTGAAACAGAAAGACAAGTATCTAAATTAAAAAATCTAAAAGAAAAATTAGATAATAATAAAATAAACAAAAGAGAATATTTAACTTACTTAGATAAGGTAAAAAAAGATTATAACGTAAGTGTATTAAGAATAAACGGGGTTTTAGCTAAAAATAGAGGTATAAACTCTTTAATAAATAAAAGCACTAGTTTTGGATTAAAAATGGCAGAAGCTTTAAATATAAAAGCTAAAAGCTATGAAACAAACAAAGAATTTGCTAACGCTATAGGAAAAACAGAATCAGAAGCAAGCCAAATAGGAGGTGCCTATATAAATGGTAAAATATACTTCAATAAAGACGCTGCTAGTAAAACTTTTCAAATAAATATTGGAGCACACGAAATACTCCACCCTATTTTAAACTCACAAATAGGTGATAAAAAACAACAAGCAAAAATAGTACAAGGTGTTAAAGAAAGATTAACATCTAGACAAATAAAAGAACTTGACGCTATAATGGAAAATAGAGGTTATGGTGTCGATTCAGGTAAGTATGAAACAGAATATTTAAATGTAATGTCTGATGCTCTTGCCAAAAACGAACTTTCTTTAGATAAAACAATATTAGAAAAAATAGCTGATTTTTTTAAAAGTTTATTTAAAAAATATGACATGGATATTGGTTTTGAAAATGCAGACCAAGTTTATAATTTTTTAAGTGAGTTTAATAAATCTGCTAAAGAAAATAAAGTTTCAAAAAAAGTCTTAGATGCTATAGACAAAGTAAAACTAAATAAAGAATTAGAAAGTGAATCTAGACAATTTTCACAAGCAGAAAAAAATTCTATAATTGATGATTTAGCTGGACCAAATACTAAAGAAGAAGGTTACAGTATTTCTAAAAAACAATATGAAGAAGATGGTTATTTAGCTGATGCATATAACAGAATTATAGAAGGTAATTTAATGGATGCGCTTATTGTTCGTGGTATACAGGGTAAAACTGTTTCTGGTAAACCTATAAGTAATTTTATTGAAGATGTTAAAAAAGAATTAACAGATTTGATAATAAAATTTAATCCTGAACAAAATGATTCATTTTCAGGTTATTTAAATGGACAATTACAAACATGGGTAAAAAGTAAAGTTCTTAAACAATATGCACAATCTAAATCTAAAAGTTTAGATGTTGTAGCTGGAGAAGTTGGATCTGTTGCTGAACCTGGTATAAATGAAGATTTTTCAGAGTTTGACACAAAAGAAAGTTTTGATGAAAATATTGAAAATAAAATAATACCTTCTAAGGTTTTTGGTATAGAATCTGATGTAAAAAATTCTGTAAAAAATTTATTCCCAATGCTAACACTAGATCAAATGACTTTTGGTAGTGTTCCATTAATTGCATCTCCACATATTGCTGAAAAAGCAGGTGTACCAGTTGGTAAAATAACAGATCCTAAAAAAAATCTAGGATCAGGAGAATTTAAAAAAGCACAAAAGTTTTTATATAAACATATAGATGATTTTATAAAACTTTTACCACCACTTACTTCTAATAAAGAAGTAACTGATCAAAATGCAGAAGGTAAATCAGTTCAAATAGCCACTAAATTAATTAATGATGAAAAATTCAATTTAGATCTTTATGAACCAGCCAATAGAAGGGTTGGTGGCGCACAAGGTAACCCACAGTTTAAACTTCCTAATAATTTTTTATCTAATGAATATAAAGAAAGAGTTTTAAAAGCTTTTGGTATGGATTCAGAAGGTGGAGCTTTAATAACAGATGTTAGAGGAGAAATTTTAGATGGTAGAAGTCCTGAATCACAAAGGGTAAAAGGCGCGTTAGCTTTACTTTCTAAACTCACAACAAACACTGAACTAAGGATACAAATGCTAAAAGCTGGTATAAATCCTAATGTTATAAATAATGTTGCTGCTGGTAAATCTGAATTTCAATTTAGTCAACAACCTGATAATGACATTGTTATTCCAGAGTTAACTAACATGATATTTAATAAGCGTGAATATTTTAAATACACTAGAAGTTTATATGAAAACCCTGAGTTTTTAGAAGAAACAAGTAAGATATATGATATTGACTTAAATAAAGAAGATGTAAAAAACATATCTTTATATAAATATGAAAATAATGTACAAAAATGGGATTATGAAAAACTTTTAAAATTAAAAAAATATCAATTTGAGTTTTTAAATTCAATGCCTGATTTGTTTAAAAGAGAAAGTTTTTTAGCAAGATCAGCAGCTGGTTTTAATGGTTTTAATTCTTTATTTAATAATACACTAGATCTTTATACATCAGAAAGTAAAGTTCTTGTAGACAAAAACAATAAAATAATAAGAGACGATAGAATAGAAAAAATAACTGTTTTTGATCAAGAAATAAATAAAAACATATCTACTAAAAATTTAAAATCAAATAAAAATTTATCTAAAAACGATGTGAGTTTTATAAATGATTTAAACAATCACATAAAAAATAACAACAAAAAAATAAACACATTATATACTTTAAAAAAATTACTAAACGATCCAACATTATTAGAAGATACAAAGAAAACAGCTATACTTGATTTTAAGTCATCAAAAGCAAATGAAACAAGGAATGGTGTATATAATTTGATGAATCAATATAGACTTGCTTTTGTTAAATCTGGAAAAAACAAAAATGAAATAAAAGAAAGGCTAATGTTTATTACTCAAAGCTTGGCTTTTGAAAATTCTTCTATTGATGGTTTAAATAATTTATCTTCTTTAGATTTATCTGTACTTAAAAAAGGTACTGAAAGATATTCTATACAAAACTATGACTCAAGTAGTAAAATAACTAAACAAATTTTATTTGATATAATGTCAGGTAAAGAGCCTGTTGTTAGTACTAATAATTTTAAGTCAGGTGTAGTACCTACAAATATATTAGAACAAACTCCAAAACTTAGTCAAGAAGAATCAATAAAAATTATTAAAAATAAAACTGATAAAAACGAACAGTTAAGTCAAGTTAATTTTAATGATGAAGTAAAAACATTGCAATTAGAATCACAAATGGGTTTAATGTTATCGGCAAAAGACAAAAGATATTCTTTAGATGACATAATTGATGTTGCAACTTCAAAACAATTAGCTGCTACTAGGAAAAAAATGTTTAGAATAATTCCACATAGCGCAAACGATTTAGCTGGTCTTCTTTATGGTTTTCTTGGTAAAGGAAAAAAAGGAGAAAAACAATTAGAATTTTTTGTTGATAATTTAGTAAAACCTTTTAGTAAGGCAATAATGTCATTAGACATAGCTAGACAATTATCAAGTAGAAAATATAAACAGTTTTTAAAAGATAATCCTAATTTTAACAAAGACATGGAGCAAGAAACTGGAATTTCTGGTTTTAACTATGATCAAGCATTAAGAATATACCTCTATACTAAAAATGGTTCTAAAGTTCCTGGTGTTAATGATGTAACGCTACAAAAAATAAAAGGAAAAATAATAACATATCCAGGTAATAAAATGTTAAAATATGCTAGTAATTTATCTAGTATTATGAGACAAGATTCATATTGGATAGATCCAGATGTTAACTCATGGCAAACTGATACTATTAGACAAGATATACTTAGATCAATAGATCAACTTTCAAGAAAAAAATTCTTAGGACCTTTTCTTGAAAATAAAAAGGCTATTTTTAGTGAAAACAACATAAATAAAATAAGAGCAACCTACGGTCAAGATTTTTTAGATCCATTACAAGATATTTTAACTAGAATGGAAAGTGGAAAAACTAGAACAAGTGGTCAATCTAAAATGGTAAATGGTATGTTAAATTGGATAAGGGGTTCTGTTGCGTCTACAATGTTTTTAAACACTAGAACAGCAACACTACAAACATTATCTACTTTTAATTACATAAACTGGTCAGATAACAATATATATCATTCTGGTAAAGCTTTAATAGGTAATCCCGCACAGTGGGCAACAGATTTTAAGTATATAATGAATTCTGATTATTTAAAAGAAAGAAGAGGAGGTTTAAGAACCGATGTCAATGAAGCGGAAATTGCTGATGCTATAAAAAGAAATAAAGGATTTAAAGGTGTTTTAGGTTTAGTTTTACAAAAAGGTTTTGTTTTTACTAAAGCTGGTGATGCCTTTGCAATTGCCGCGGGTGGAGCTAGTTTTTACAGAAATAGAATAAATACATATACAGCAAAAGGTTTTTCAAAAGTAGAAGCACAAAGAAAAGCTTTTGTAGATTTTCAAGAGGTTACTGAAGAAACTCAACAGTCTGCAAGAGCAGACAGGCTATCTATGGAGCAAACAAGCTCAGAGGGAAGGTTATTTTTAGCATTCCAAAATACTCCAATGCAATATACTAGATTAATAGAAAGAGCTGCTTTAGATTTAAGAAATGGTAGAGGTAACCCTAAAGAAAAGGTAAGTAAGATATTATATTATTCATTTTTACAAAATATAATGTTTTCTGTATTACAACAAGGTTTATTTAGTATGTTATTTCCAGGACAAGATGAAGATGAAGAAACAAAAAGAAATGAAAGAAAATTTGGTTACATGGCAAACAATATGGTTGATACATTAATTAGGGGTACGGGTGTTAAAGGTGCTGTTTTTTCAATGGTAAAAAATGTTAGTAAAAAGTTATATGACGAAAACAAAAAAGTTGAGGAAGGAAAAGGACAATTTGATATAGCTGCAATATTAGCAGAAGTCGCAACGGTTGGCCCAGCAATAAGTATTAAAACTAGAGATATATACGATGCTTTGAAAGATTACAAGTATAAAAGAAAATCTTTTGAAAAAATGGGTATATCTATAGAAAATCCTGTATTAGATATGGTAGGTAGTTCTGCTTCATTTTTTAATGTGCCTTTAGATAGGGTTGTTTCAAAAGCTAGAAACGTTAAAGACGCTTTAGACGTTGAAACAGAAACATGGCAAAAAATAGCATTATTATCTGGTTGGAACAGGTGGACCGTAAACTTTGAACCAGATGATAGTTATTACTCTACAAAATCAAAAAGTAAAAGAAAATCAAAAAAAATTAGACAAAATAGTTCTGCATCAAGTAGATATTCAAAAAGAAAAAAATATAATTAACTATGGAATGGCAAGATATTAAATTAATGGCCTTTAATGGTGCAACACTAACACTTTCTATGACAGAAATAGAAACAATATTAAAAATAATATTATTGTTAGTTTCTATAGGTTTCACAGTAGCACGCTGGTATGACATACACAAGAAAAATAAAGCTAATAAGTAGTTTATTATTTTGCGTTGTAATATCTGCACAAGATATTAAAATAGACAATATAAAAAACTCAATTCAAACAGGCCCGTTGGTTAACAACAGGGATGTTGGTTTTGGGTTAAAAAACATTTTAGAAGAATTAGTTCAAGACTTGGATTATAATTTAAATGACAAGGCTATTGATGCTTTAACTGTTGAATTACTTTATTTTGACGTAAAAAGAACACAATCAAATGTTGCGTTGTATAGCAAATCATCAAGTCAAACCGAAATTATTGCGTCGGCAAAATACAAAAAGAAAAAAGTAAAAGTAAAAGGCACAGCAAAAGACATTACAACTTCTTTAATTTTATTAAATGAACAAGGGCAGTTTACACAAAATAGTGTAAGTGTTGCATTAAAAAAACTATCTGAAAACATTATTAAGAAATTAAAACTATGAAAAAACTATTGTTTTTATTACTACCATTATTCTGCTTAGCGCAAGATTTAAAACTTGATCACAGTTATACAAACGCTGCGGATTTTGAGGTTGGTGATACTATAACGATAAAGTTTAATACCATACAGGTTACAGAGGGGGCAAATCCTAATCTCTACATGTTTGATTATGAGTACAATAATAAATTATTACAAAAAATAACACATCGGTTTAAAGTTACGGATAATGAAGCTAATACGAGTGCACAAACCTCATTAACACATTGGGATGGTTATAAGTTTAAAATTTTAAGTACCTACGATGAAGATAATCTTTCTGCACAATATTTACACGGTTGGCAAAACAGAACACAAGTAGAAGGAGACACTGATTCTTATCCTACGGATAATGACTGGTCTGTTGAAAGAATTACCATTCAAGACGGTGTTGGAATTACATATAACAATACATTAATTGAAGTTGATTTTAAAATTAAAGATAAAATAAATACAAACTATAGTAATTATAATAATGTAACACATCTTAACTGGATGAAAGCCCACGACAACTCTGATAACACAGCTTATGATGTTGATGCAATGCAACAAAAAATTACTTTAGCTGGTGTTGAAGGCGGAGATGCTGGGAGTGTTACTATAAATTTAAAAACAGAAAACGACAAACCAACACATTATAAATATAACATATTAAGTAATAATAGTAGTGTAGCAAGTGGTAATTTTGACGCTAATTCACAGGCTATAGTTACAGGTTTAGAAAACGACGTTAAATATACTATTGATATAACAGTCGATAATGATGCTGCTAGCGATTGGTTGGATGATGTTGTAACTGTTACGGATGTTTTTTTAGTATTTAAAGAAGCTATTAAAGCTGGTAGTAACCCAGGTGGGCAAGCTAATACTTTTACACATAGTATACAATTTTTATTAGGCGAAGTTAATAACAGCGGTAATGTAGATTTTGATGACTCTTACATTTTGCTAAGTCATATAATGAATGAAAACGTTAGCGAATGGTTTACAAACTCTACAAACGGAGCTAAAAATGTTTGGGGCGAAAAAAATCAATATGGGTATTCCACAAATGATTATTACTTTGGGCAAAGAAAAGATTTTACTCCTACTGATTCTAATAAGGTTTTTGATTTTGGTCATGGACTTATTGGAGATGTAGATTTTTCACATTCATTTGAACCAATAGTACAAAGCGAGAACAGTGGTGTTGCAAGAGGTGTTGTTCAGAATTCATCTGAAAATTTAAATTTAGATATTTCCACAAGTTTAGTTAACGATAAAGTTGAATTAGTAGTTGAGCTCGAAAAAGAAGATTTAGCGGGTATGCAATTTGTAATTCAATTTGATGATGCTTTATTAGAATTTGAAGAAGTTCAATTCAATACTGGCAATTTATTAACTAATTTTGCAACAGAGCGAAACAATAAATTATATTTTGGCAGTCTAAGTGTTGAGAACCAAGAAAATATAAAACCTGGTAAACCGTATAAGATTATATTTAATACTAAACAAACAATAACTAATACATCTGGTTTAGTTTATTTTCAAACTACAGATGCTGTAACAGAAGAAGGAACTAAAGTAATTTTAAAAATACAATAATGAAAAAACTATTTATACTATTATTATTTATAAGCTGTTCGGAAACTGTATATATTGAAAGACCTATACAAGAAGTACCTGAATCTTTATTTATGCAAGAAACTACAGGGCTTAAATTAGAAAGTTATATAGTGCAAGACAAAGTCAGGATAAACACAAAGTTGCCGTCTGATGGTAAATACAGAATTAAGATATTAGATTTTTCAAATAAAATAATAAACCAAGAAATAATAACCGGAAGAGAGGGCGATAATATATTAAACATATACGTTAACTCACTGCCTGTAAGTTCTTACACAGTTGAATTGTATACTAATACAAATAGTTTTATAGGTAGACAAACATTTTCAATAAAATAACATGAAAGAATTAAAGAACCAAATAATAACAGCAATAGGATTAATTATAACTGCTGGGGCGGCTTTAATTATAGCTAATATGGAGGCTATATTTAGTCCTGAAGATGATTCACCACCGCCAACAATGGAACAAACAATAACAATACCACCAAGTGTTGTTAAAGATACTTTGGTTATAACTAAAACAGTTATACAAAAACCAAAGAAAGAAGAAAGAGAGATAGATTGGTAACATGAAAAAATTTATACTATGTGCGATATTTGTATCGGCTGTGGCTTCTGCTCATAGCCAAGTAATTGGAAAAACAACCACCGAAGATTATGTCGGTAGCTTTGAATCAAGAGAGTCTATATGGAGTGTGCCAGAATACAATGGCGACCCCGTGTCTGTAGCCTTGCTTAACATTGGTGTTACTGAGGAAATATTAAATCAGTATCCTGAATTAGGTGATTATAGAGTTGGATTAGGTTTAACTAATATAACTGTAGCCTTCTTAGATGAAACGTTTCGTTTTGAGTTTGTAGAAACAAGAGATGAAATAAAAGATAGAATGATTAAACAATTCAAAGCAAGTGAAAAAGGTTTTACAGCTAACGTAATAAATCCTATAGGTAAAATAGTTTTAGCTAAATACTTTTGTTATATAGAAGTCTACGATTTTAGTATATCAGAAGATGAAACAATTAATTTAAAAGACGGTATTAAAAATAAATTAGTTACAAGATTAGGATTACAAGTTAAGCTGGTTGATTCTGAAACTGGTTTATACATGACAGGATCCGGCTTAGGTAAAGCTACAACCACAAGAGAATTGACTTTATTAAATAATGAGAATTTAGAAGATGTTAAGTTTAATCAATCATCAATTGGTACATCGACTAAGAAAGCTTTAGAAACTGCGGTTGCTAAGGTTGTTAAACGCATGATAAGAAAAAAGATATTTGATCATTAATGAAAAAAATAATAATATTATTATTATTTTCCTCAAGTATATATTCTCAAACATTAGTACAAGCCTTTGCGGATAGATGTACCGGAGAGATTAAAAGAGTTTCGATTCAAATGGAAGGATACACAACAGTATCCTTTTATAATAGAACAAAAACTTTTACTGCTAATGATTTTTACAGTGGTGCATTAAGAACTTGGATGGAGCAAACGTATGCTTGGTGGTATGCATTATCAGCATGTTCCACAGCTCAAACAACTCAAACAACTACGCAAACTTCCACATCGAATAGTAACAGCGGTTCTGATTCTAGTGGCGGATCTTCTGATAACTCAGGTGATACTGGAAGTGACAACAGTGGGGACAGCGGCAGCGGAGGAGATGACGGCGGAGGAGACTCTGGAGATAATGGTGGTGATTCCGATGACGGAGGTGGTGACTCAGATGATGGAGGAGGCGATAGTGATGATGATGGAGGCGGAGATAGTGACGATGATGGTGGTGACAGTGATGATGATGACAGCGGTGGAGATGATGACAGTGATGATTCTGAAGAGGAAGAACAGCAAGAAGAAGAGAAAGAAGAAGAAGAAAAGGAAGAAGAAAAAGAGGAGGAGGAAGAAGAAGAGGAGGAATCTGAGGAAGAATCTGAAGAAGAAGAGGAAGAAGAAGAAAAAGAAAAGAAAAAAAAGAATACAAATCCTATAATAATATCAGCAAATCTAATGCGTATGTCAGGATTAGATGGTGCTGCAAATCAAGTAATAGGATTAGGTTTTGCACAATCATCAATGAATGGTGAATTTAATTATTCTGCTAATATGATGATATGGGATAACTTAAAACAAATAAGTTTAAGTGGTTCAAGAGGTCATACGTTTTATAGGTATGACAAAAAAGTTCCTGTTATAATTAAAGATAACGGTGAGGAATATGTATTTGGCCATTTTTATGACAAAGGAAGTATAGCTAATGTACAAACATTATCCGCAGGATTAATGTATATGTATGGGGTTTATAATGCTTCGTTCGTTATTAGTAATGTATATATTGGACAAAAAGAAAATAAATGGAAAGGATTTGTTGGTGGTGTATCTGCTTCTGCAAACGTATTATATAGTAAAGATGACTGGAATATAATGCCAGCATTTATATTTTTTGGCACTAAACCATTTCCTTTCAAACGTTTTACTGTATCACCTATGTTAGCTACCGCCTTAACACCAGTGAGCTACAGTACATTAGATAATGGTTTTGTTTTTAATGAGCATGCATTATTTGTAGGAGGTGCAAACTTTGATTTTGCTATAACTAAAACATTTAGAATGAATTTAGGTTTTAACATAGCTAAAAGCACAGATGCATTTCCATTAACATATTCAATAACAATTGGCGGTAAATTTAAATTATAAAAATGATTAGTGAACACATTAGTAAAAAAGAAGCAACGTTTAGTGCAACAGCAACTAGAAAAGGAATAGACAATACACCTAGCGAATATGAGTTACAAAACATGGAACTTATTGCTGAGAAAGTATTTGAACCCTTAAGAAAAGCTGTAAATGGCCCAATAAAGATTAATTCATTTTTTCGCTCAGAAGAATTGAATAAAGCAATTGGAGGAAGTAGTCGATCGCAACATTGCCAAGGACGCGCAATGGATTTAGATGACGTGTATGGCTATATGTCTAATAAAGATATGTACAATTATATAAAAAATAATTTAGATTTTGATCAAATGATTTGGGAATTTGGTACGGAAGATAACCCTGATTGGGTTCACGTTAGTTATGTAGATGTTGATTCAAATAGGCGGCGTTGTTTGCAAGCTTATAAAGATGAAAACAATAAAACTTGTTATAAAGAAATATAAAAAAAGGGGCTTTTTAAGGCCCCTTAATTATTATCCATCACAAGCTAAACAATTCTCATCCATCGCTTGTTCTGCTATATCTCCTCTTAATACAGATTCTGTTCTAACATAATAAAGAGTTTTTATTCCTTTTTTCCAAGCTTCCATGTGAACTTTATTTATCCATTTTGGTGTAGCTATACTAGGAAAAGCCAAGTTTAAACTTACAGATTGATCTATATATTGTTGTCTTATTCCCGCTTGATTTACTAATTCTAATTGATTTATTTCTTTAAAAGTTTTAAAAACCTCTTTCAATGGTGTATCAAATTTTCCAATGGTAATTTTTTCTAATTCTTTTACACCTTGAACAGACCCTCCATCTCTTAAAATTTTATTCCAAACTTTATCTGTGTCTAACTTGTGTTTCTTTAAAGCTTTCTTAAGCGTAGGATTCTTGCGTATAAAAGTACCTTTCGCGCTTTGTTCAGTAAATACATTTGCAGCCCAAGGCTCGATACCAGGGGAAACATTTCCACTAAGTTTACTATTGCTGACAGTAGGAGCAATAGCGCGTAAATGAGTATTGCGCATGCCAGAACCACGACACCAAAGGGGTTCCCCGAAATTCTCAGCCAACGCCATAGAGGCTCTTTCGCTTTCAATTTTAATTTGACTAAATATTTTTCTCGTTTCATATTGTGATAATAATCCTTCAAACGGTAAACCATTTTCCTGTAAATAAGTATGCCAACCTAAAACACCTAAGCCAATAGCTCTTCCTTTTTCTGCTGATCTTACTGAATTATGAAATCCAACTTTACCTTTTGATTTTTGTATAAATTCTTCTAACACACCATCTAAAAACCAGATGCTGTCATAAATAAGATTAGTGTTTTTCCACTCATCATATTTAGCTATGTTTAAACTAGACAAACAGCACACAAAAGAGTGTGATTCATCAGTATGTAATGTTATTTCACTACATATGTTTGTCATATGAACTTTTAAACCATGTTTAATGTAATGTTCTGGGTTAGCTTTGTTCGTATTTCCTTTAAATAAGATATAAGGTTCTCCAGTTGCTTTTCGCTTTTGTAACAGTTTTCCCCATAATCTTCTCGACTCTTTATCTCCAGCATCAAGTCTTCGCATAAACTTATCGCCGACCACAGCGCACTGGTGTAAGTTGAGTGATTGTCTATTAACATCGCCTTTTGGCTCTCGTATATCCAGCCACTCTTCGAAATCGGGGTGGTCAATATTAATGTTAACGCTTGCAGCTCCTCTACGGACAGATCCTTGATTTGTTGCGAGTATTGTTGAATCGTATATCTTACAAAAAGGTACAGTTCCGTCAGATGTTCCATTTTGAGTTATTTTTGTTCCGGCGGGTCTAATCATATTTAGTCCGATGCCAACTCCGCCGCCGTGTTTTGCGAGTAACATCATCTCTAGGTTTTTCATACCTATTTCATATATACTATCTCCTACATCAATACCAAAGCATGATATAGGTAAACCTCTGTCCGTTCCAGTATTAGATAACACGGGCGAAGCTAAACACAACCAACCCTTCCATATATAACTAAAAAAATCTTTAGCCATTTCTGGACGATCCAAACGTTTACTTACAGTTTCACAAACTCTTATATAAGCTTCCTTAGGTGTTTCGTTTTTTAACAAATATCCTCCTGATATTGTTTTCTTGTATACATCAGTGTCTCCCCAGCTTGGGTAATCAACACCTTTTTTCCAATTATTATTCCACATATATTATTTTTTACCAAATATCTTCAAAATCTTCTCCTTCATTTGCTTTACTATAGTCAGTCGGCCTAATAGCAAAAAAATCAGTGTGAGTGTGACCCCCAGTAAGATGGTCGAACCAAGCCATTTTGTCAATTGACTTTTGGTCGTATTCAAACTTAAATTTACCTTCTTGCTTGTAACCCAATTCTTTAATTTTATCACCTGTGCGTTTTTTAATAAAATGTTTAAGATCATATTCTGTCATTCCTTCAATATCACCCATTTCAAATAACTTACTAATGTAAGTCATTTCTGCATTATGCATAGTTAATGCTGCATCATATACATGCTCTTTACATTCTTCTTTTAATCCGGGTATTTGAGAACACATATGTCTAAATAATTGACAACCCATTTTACTATGCAACGATTCATCTCTTACAGACCATTTCATCTGCTGACCAATACCTTTTAGTAAGTTACGCATTTGAAAGCTGTATAGCACAGCAAATGCAGAATACAAACTAACGCCTTCAGCAAACGCAGAAAATGTAGCTAATGATTTACCTATACCTACGGGATCATTACCTTCATAAGCTACAAGATTATCAAACCTATCAGCTGTAGCGGGTTCATGTAAAAAAGCTTCGTAATCTTCTAGTCCAAGTGTTTCATTTAAATAACTATAAGCTACAGCGTGTATTGTTTCTTGTGAACCGAACATCATAGCCATTTGTTGTATTTCGTGCTTTGGAAACCAACCTACAACCTTTTGTGTCCAGTAATCCGAAACAGCACATTCAGTTTGAGCAAAACCTAATAGAATATTTCCTACTAAATTTTTCTCTTTATCATCAAGCTTTTCGTTCCAATCTTTTAAATCACCTGACATAGGTATTTCAGTGTGTAACCAAAATGCTTGTGCCTGTTTTAGCCAACCCTCTGTATAATATTCAGGGTATTCAAAAGGTTTATAAGGTATTCTCTCTGTGAATATAGGTGCTTTCATATTATTTTTCTATAGTTAAACAAATATCTACAAAAGGTAAGTAAAAAACATGATTTATTAAATCTTCATCGTCATAATTTCTATAACCTATTAGTATACCTTTATAAGTACCAAAACTAATTTCCCATTGTAATTCTTTTTTTTCTTTTTTCATGTTTTAAAATTTATGTTTTTTAATATTTGACAATACATAACACTTTATGTTAAATTTATCGTGAATTTTTCTTATTTCAGAATACTTAATATAACCTTTGGTTTTAATTGACCAATTTATGTATTTGTCAATTTTTCTTTCTGCATATTTTCTTCTTGCTAAACCTTTTTGGTTTCTAATATTATTTTGACTACTTGGTCGCATTCATTTTGATTTTGTGGTTTAAACAATTTATAATTAGGAAACTGTATACTAACTAAAAGCTTAAACATTTTCCACCTCATTGGAAAAGATTCATTAGCTCTTCCTTTACACTCTATAATATAATCTTTACCTATGAAATCAGGTGTATATTTTATAGGTAATATTCTTTTTTTACCTCTATTTTTAAATTCACCTTTACCATTAGACATTCTTTCATAACATTCGTTTTCAAAATAAAAACCATTATTTAAAACAAAAGTTTCTCCCTCATATTTACATTTTATTTTAGCTTGTTTTAAAGCTTTATACATGTATTTCTCAAGGCCAGAGGCAAACATTATCCCATCATATTTGCTTTTTTTAGCCTGTACAGGACCTTTTTTTTTACTTTTTTTCCTGTAGCGCTTAATCATTTTTTTTATTTAATATATCGTCAATATCTTCGCGCGCGGCTTGTATATATAGTATTGCATCCATTAATTCTTCTTGAACATCATTTAAATAATCTTTTAAGCTTTTTATTTTAGATAATCTTTCAGTTTCTAAAGTTTGACCATATTTTTTAAAACCAACGTTTGATCTTTGAATAAACTTATCAACTACGCGTTCTACAACAGGATCTCTAAAATTAATTTCTTTTTTATTCATATTATAATTTTTTTACAAAAGTTCCGTTAGACATTTTGCCTTTTCTGTCTTTTATTTCGTTATAAGCAAACTGTATACAATCTTCAATATACATACCCTCTAGTTCTGATAAGTTTGTCAAAACAACTATCATATCACCAATAGCATCTTTTATACCTTCTTTATCTTTTTTTAATAAAGACTGTGCTAGTTCTCCAGATTCTTCCATTAACTTAACATATTGTGTATGGGAATTACCTTTATCAAATATACCTCTTTCTCTAGCCCAATCTCTTATTAGTGGAAATATATCTCTGTTAGGTGTTTGTGATTTTGTTTCAACGGGACTTTCATCTAAAAAAGCTTCATAAAAAGCTTTATTATAAATATAACATCTGTCTTTACTGTATTGAGACGACAAAGCATTTTTCTGTATCCAAGGTATATTTTCATTTGTTAATTCAAAAGTACCAAACTCTGGGTGTTGCCATTTTAATCCAATGTGGTCCATAAGTCTACCTTTTAATTTGTTAACTGGTAATGGAAATGTTGTTGTCTGCTCAGTGATGTTTATTTTCATTTTTTTATTAAATTTAAGATTCTTATATAATTGAGTATCGATTTTATATCCATATTTTTTTTGTAACTCTATTTCTTTTTTTGAAGCCTCATCTATGTCTTCTGTTTTTAATAGTATTTCATATTCTCTAGGTTTATAACCTTGTATTTTTTCTACTCTTATTTTAGGGTTTGAAGTAACGCCTATTTTTTTTTTTGGAATATGATAAATATAATACATTTTTTTTAAAGTTTATTGTTATACAAGTGTAAATTATGTGCATGATGATAATACCAGCCAACTTTTATTTTAACCCTCTCTGCAACTAATTTTTGTAATGATGAAAATTGATATTGATCGTTGCAAAAGCCGTACCAGATGTCATTAGAACGCATATAGACGGACATATTAAGCTTGTTATCTAATATTGTAAATTGAACCGCATAAGTACAAGGTGTGTCGTTTTTATATTGTTCAAATTCTTTGCAATCATATATCGTTAAAGCAGCATGTCTTGTGTTTGGATTATCTTTTAGTTTAGCAACAACATAATCAAGTTGATAATTGCGTTGCCATTGCCAACCATAATTACTATTAACCCTTCCATCAGTATCAGCCATTTTTTCCCATATAGGAGGTATTTTACCATATATTTCGCCTAAAGTCTTTATATTAGGATCTCCTGACAAATACCACTGCCATTCAGCTTCAGCATAATCTAACTTCCATTTCCTTTCTTTATTAGTAATATGGTTGTCAAGTGGGTTTGTCATATAAAAACCACGATTAAAAATTGCTTTAGTGTCATCAAAATCAACACCATAGATTATTATTTCATCTAACAAACTTTCATATGCTTCGTTTGCGTTTTTATATTTTCTTTTCATATTTATTATAATAATATTCGTAATATTCAAACATTTTCTTCCAAACTTCTATTTTTTTATAAGCTTGTGGTGAATAATATTTTTTTTTATTTAACTTAATTTCAATTCTCCATTCATCAGCCATTTTTGATTCAGGCCATATTATAATTCCATTTGCTATACACCATCTATATGCTTTATGTTCATTTTCTGTTGGTGTATATTTGCCATATCTAACAACATAACCTTTATTCCCACGGTAATTCTTTCTCATCAAGTTGCTGTGTTATCAATGGAATGAAACTTCCTGATTTAGGTTCCCACGTAAAGTTTGCTTCAGCTCCGTTTTCACCTAAATTTTGAAATTTTACTTTTAAAATTTTAGCTTTGACTGTTTTGTTTTCATAATCTCTATGAACTAAAATGCCGTGATAAGAAGCATCATACCATTCGCCTCCACCTTTAATGTTATACATTGTAGGTTCTTCTATATTGCCTTCTTTATCTCTATACATTTTTGTAGGATGTGCTATAATAAACACTAATGTATCATATTTTTTACAAAAAGTCTCTATTTTAGTTAAATATTCCATTGTATACCTGTTCACGTCTTCTGTTTTTGTGTCTACATCCCTTATTTTATTAAAAGGATCTATAACTAAACACTTTATACCTTTTCTTTTAACTAGTTCAGCACCTTTTCTTAATACTGATTCTAAAGTATAACGTTCCATATCAATAAAAAAGAAATTATCGTTTACGTGTTGTGATAATTTATTCCACTTCTCACTGTTAATATCATGTCTAGTTGGCATGCCTTGCCAAAACTTTCTTAATATTTTATGTGCGTGTAAATATGTAGGTGCGTTTTCTGGTGAAGCAAAAGCCGTTTTCCAATTATAATTAATATTATAACCAACTACCATTTGATCAACGAAGTCTGACTTTCCGCTAGATGGTATGCCAGTAACAGTGATAAACTGACTAGTATAAGTACTAAAAATATCATCAAAATTACGTATACCAATTTGATAACCAGGTTTGAAACCATTTTTAACAAAATCGGTAACTTCATTTTCAATGTCCTTAAAAGTTGTAACATTTTCAAGTGGTACTGGTTTTGGATTAAACGCTGTTTCTCGTAATTTTTCTTTTCCATATTTTAATAAGTATTCATTTGCATCTTTGACATCATCAAAGTTAATAATGTAGCATATTTCAGCTCCAAGTCTTCTAATTAATTCTTGTTGTAAAGCTTCTCCAGCTTCATCTTGATCAACAGCTATTATAATTTTTTCTTTGTCTAAAAAATAATCAATGCAATTGTCAAGGTAATCAAGATTATTATTGTTAATCGTAGCACCGTTAGGTACACTAACCACATTGAATATGCCCGCCTCGTGGAACGAAAGAACATCCATTTCTCCTTCAACAATATATACCTGATCAAATCCAACAATACTATTAATGTTATAAAAGATTTTTTCAGCTCCTTTATAAAGTTTAAAATTTTTGTAACCATCTCTGTATTTTATATTAATCAGTTCATTACCCATTATGTAATTAAACTGTATCGTATTTTCGTGTTTACCTGTTTGAGGCATATACTCAGAACCCTCAGTGATGTTTAAATCATTAAGGGTTTGCTGAGATATTCCTCTTTTGTTAAACCATTGATATACCTTTGAACCTAATTCTTCAGGATCAACTACATCTATAGCATTAGGTCTAACATACACTTTTTCCGTTTCTCCTTTTCTATGGTATGTGTGTAACTGAAAAGTAGTGTTACAATTGTGACAGGTACCTAAACCTCTTTCCCAATCATATGAAGCACATTTATTTTTTTTATTTTTAGGTTTTCTGTTGTGCGAGCAATTAGGACAAATACCCTGCGTCTTGCCAACATCTAAATTGTGCTGATTAAAATTATCAATTGTAAATCCATTGATTTCTACGTCGTTAACGTGCATGTATTTTTAGTTTTTAAAATGGTAAATCGTCTTCTTTGTTATCGTTAGTTACTTGCTGTGGTGCTGCCATTTCTCTATTTGGTTCAACGTTAGTTCCATTGGTCCAAACAACTTTTACATTGCCTAAATATTTCTTTTCAACTTTTGATTCTCTTTCTTCTTTAGTTTGCTGAACAATAATAGGTCCATTATTACCAAATTTATCTTGCTCGTCATTTAACGTAATTGTTATAGGTAAATATTTACCTTTTTTTCCGTTAATAATTTTTTCCTTAGGTATTTCACTAAGATTAATACTTGAGTTTATTATACTTGCCATAATTTAAAATTTAAAGGGTTTTTGTTTCAAAATATTGTGAAGGATCAAATCCTTCTGTTTTATAAAATAAGTCATACATATCAGTAGCTTTTAAAACTTTATCTTCTCCAAAATTATAAAAATCTTCTGAACATTCAAATATACCAATTTTATGTGTGTTTTTATCTATTGCTAAGAACATCATATCATAACCAAATAATATTCTATATATGTAAGCTTGAGCGTCATAATTGAATTTACGAGCGCTATATTTAAAACCTTCTATATCAGAAGTGGTCTTAATATCAATGATAAGCTTTTCGTTTTTATTTAATATATCGGCTTTACCTTTCCAAAGATTACCGTGTATTTCACCTATACCAGGTTCTTCATAAATTATATTTTTAGAATTTTTTCCACTACCATGTATAAGATCTTTACAAACATCATTATTCATTAAAATATCTCTTAGTAATTCTACTTTATCCGCCTCGTGTTGTAACAAACAAAGTTCTCCTTCTGATATTTCTTTATATGATTTATTATTTCTTGTTGATGCATCTATTATTTTAAAGTTTTTTACTTTTTCAGGTTCAAGAATTATTGTATGCAAATAACCACCTATAAGCATGTTAACGTTTTTCTCTGTTGCTTCTTTAAACTTATTAGGATTAGTCAACAATGTGCCTATTTTACTATAACTTAAAAACTTTTGCCCGAACTCTCCATAATAGTATTTGTCTTCTCTTAGAAGCTCACACCACTCTTTATGTTGTTTTATATTCATAGTTTGTTTCTTTTAACACTATCAACTATTTTTTTGTACTTAGATGCGTCAATAAAATCTTCAGATTCATCTTGTCCAAAAATTCCTAAAGCATAAAAACCAGTTAGTTTTAATACAATACGCGACATTGCTCTTTTTTCAGCCATAGCTAATACATAACTTTGTCTACAGTTTTTTTCATTAGCCTCACCAAAGGTTTCAAGAGTTCTGTTATTCCATTTAGAATGTGCTAATACTGCCGCTGATTTACCAGGGGTATATTCCTCAAGCTTATAAGTAATATCTATGTCTGCAACAGCTTGAATTTTATCAATGCCTGACCTAGTTATTATTGTCCAACCTTGAGGGGATTTAAAAGTGTCTTGGTCGTGTAAGTTATATTTTTTATATAACTCATTTAAAATTTGGGATTTGGTTTTTTGGGTATTCATATATAAGTATTTAATTAATTTAAAAAATCTATTATTTGATCAGGATCTATATTATCTATGAGCTTGTCTATAGCCTCTCTTTTTATCTGTGAAACTCTTACAAAATCAGCAACACCTTTAATTTCTAAAAGTTCAGCTATTTTTTTAGCAGGAATTTTATCACAATCTAATCCAAAGCTCATGCGTAACACATCATACTCTTTATCGTTCAAATGTTGTTTCATCAAAGATAATATATATTTGTTAAGAATATTAATATTATACAAAATAGATTTATCTTCAAAATCATCTGTTGTTCTTTTATCATTTTCATCGTCCATACTTAGAAAAACAGAGTTAAAAAACATTTGTATCATTTTTTTATCTCTACCATCAGAACGCCTTATTTCGTTTAACTTATGTTCTGGTATTCTAATATCGCCTCTATTCATATCTATATTTCTTCTAGCAGAACCTAAAATTCTTTTTTTAACAAAACCTTTGATTTGTTTTCTGACGTCTTCTTCAACGTCTTTATTTATAATCAAAGACCAGTCAATACGATCTACAGCAGCAGTTAAACCATAAAAAGCCTCTTGCATAATATCTAACATGCTCATGACACCAGAAGCTCTATCTGCTGTCGAAAACTGTCTACATAATTTTTCTGCGTATGGCATAAGTACTATAATCAATTCGTCTCTTGTATATTTTATCCAAGGTTTATCTTCTAATTCACATACGCTGTAATCTCTTTTATAACGCACATAGTTTTCTACGTTGTAATTCTTCATTTAATAGGTTTTTTTCTGTTTTCAAGTTCAAATCCATATTTCTATGTATTGTTCTTGAAGAAACATTTAAAGCTTTTGCAAGCTTTTTTATTGTTATTTTTTCACTTGTATCATGAATATATAACATTATTTCATATAGGTCACTATTATTGACACTATTTTTTCTTCCTATTAATTTTCCTGTTATGCTTAATTTTTGACTTTTTGTTAAACCACAACTATCTTTAAATATTACCTTACGTCTTTTATTCTTAGGTGCAAACTCAAAATCATGATTCAATATTTCATTCATTATTCTAATAAAACTGCTATCATCAATATCAAAAGTTGTAAAACCATTTTTCTTTTTTGATATATGTTTTGCGATTTTTTCAAACATTTTGTTTTCTAAATTATCATTTAAATACCTTATAACTAAAAGGTGCCATTTTAAAGATCTATAACTTCTTATAATAGATTTTTCATAAGAAAACAAAGAATAATATTCATAAGTGCCGTTTTCATAAAACCAACCCCAATCAAAAACATGTGTAGGTTTATCTAAAACAGGATACCTTCTAGTAATTATTCTGTTTGAAAATAAAAAATTCATTCTCAAATGTGACATTAGCCTGTATTATTATTATCTTATTCCCTATTGTCACATTTTGGTTTGTATTGAGTCAAAGATTATTAAACCCTCAATACGTGTATAACCAAAACTAAACATTAACTAATAAAACATAAATTTTCTATGAAAATTATTTTAATCTTTGATTCCGTTTAACTTGTCAATACGATGTTCTAAAATATCAATTTTATTTTTAATTACTGCAGCTTTCATATATTCTTCATTGTGCTCGTGCATAGCCATAATAGTATGTAATCTAGCTAATTCGCCTAAAAGTTGATCTTCTCTTTCTGCAATTAAATACCATTGGTTGTGTTTTTCAAATAACTTATCAATTATTAATTCAGCTAATTTATCTAATTTATCATCGTTTATATTATCCAAAATGTGTCGTTTTTAGTCTGTATCGCGTTTGCTATACACGCTAATATACTATTTCTATTTTTACATTTTGCCATTTACCATATTTAATTTCTTTGTTTACTAAAAAATCTATACGTTTTTTCCATCTTTTATTCATGCGATCTTGTACTGTCCAATCTCCATCAAAAATACCTGTACCATCAATACAAACTTTAGTTCCAAATGTATATCCTAAAGCTTCAAGATCTCTTGACACGGCTATCCATCTATGACCTTGTGGATTATCAGGATTTATTTTTGAATTACTAGCCGTAATAAAAGGTGTGTCATCAGTTTGACCTGGCACAGCGTGATATATAGTTGCTGTGACTAACTCGCTGATTATCAGTATTATATATAAAGCTTTAAACATTTTTATGTACTTTTTTAGCAAGCTTTAAATAATTTGTATAATAATTTTCTTTATAAATATCTTCAATTGTATCTATAAATTCATCTTTAGTTATTTGTTCGTCTTTAACTTCACTTATAACAAAACGAAGTTCATCTAATAACTTATAGTAATCTTGTTCTTCTAATGTTAAATCCATTTTAATCTGTTTGTTCTAAATCGTTAGTTTCCGTATTAAATACTCTTTTTGTATAACCCATCAAATGACCGTCCCAATAAGTTGGTGCAGATATTAAATATGTTGTTGATGTTAGTTGTTCTATAGTAAAATCAGATAATTTTTGATTAAAAAATTGCATAGTTTTTTCATCGAAAAAATAAGGCTGAGTTTCTTGTGTTAAATGTTTAATCGTTTTGATGTCCATAATCTTTAATTATATTTAAGTTTAATTCTCTTGCTACAAAATTTATATGTTTTTGTGTTGTTACACTCCACCAGCCGTGTTGTACTAAATTAGGGTATTCAACTGTTGCTACATTTGTAGTGTAAGAGTATATTTTATTACCTACTCTTGATAAATTTTGTTTGTACTTTCTAAATTTTCTCATATTAATTAATTTTATATTTATTTTCAATATATTCGACCGACTCTCGGTCTCCCAGGTCTTTATACATGGCCCAGATTTGATCGATTTCAGTTGTTTTGATTAACAGATCTATTTGATATTTTTTTGCATCTAACAACATTATTGTTCATTTTTTATATCGTCCCACATATCTTCAAACTCATCATCAAAATAACATTCATCATATATTTCTGAATCAACAAATAAGCTTAAACCATCTTTAATACAATTTTTTATATCATCAGAACAACTACTTGCATAATAAAATATACTTTCAGGATTAAAAGCCATATCACTAGGCTCGTGCATCCAGTAAACATTATAACTATCTGCAGTATAAACAGATTCAAATACCATATCTACATGATCCACATTATTCCAAACATCTGTAATGTTAGCACCATAATGCTTTAACACTTTGTCTTTATTATTCATATTTTTTTTGTATTTTAAACAACAACTCTTGTAAGTTATCGCATGTTAATTCAAGGTAGTTTAACAGCCTTTTGTCACTAACACCTGACGATATATATTCGTTAAAAATATATTCCGAACTAGTGTTAATTTCTAAAAAAGCTCTTCTGATGCTTTCAGCATCTATTGGTTCAATATTCATATTATTATTATATATTTCTGTTTGTTTTATGTCTGTATAAAGCTTGGGATACTTGTATATATTTTTTCAGATTCGTGAGCTATATTACTTTTTTCTGCAATATAATACTGCCAATAAGCGTGTATAGCACTGTTTTTTTTGTACTTATCGGGCATACACTGTGGTGGTTCACTAAAACCCACGTTGAATATACCGCCAGGGTAACGCTTTAGAACGTCTTTACATTTTGTAATTGTAAGATGTGTTTTACCGTAGCGTTTGTTGTACTCTTTGCCAAGAGCTATCATGTGATGATAAAGCCATAAGTAATGAGGAGCTGACTGCCTTACCCATATAGTTGATGGGTGGTTTTTATGTGCAACTTTATAAGGTATATTATCAGAATTACAAGGATCAAGTAAGTGATGAGCCGTGCAAAGCATTTGTGCTGATTCTAAAATCATCTTAACCACGTGTTTGTTGTATTGTAGTTTAGCTGCTTTTTCAGGATCTTTATGTAGATAAAATATATTCATATGTATATTATATGTTTACTAAAGTTATTAATCTGTAATATATCTTTCTTTATTACTATCTATTATTTCACCTATTTCGTCTTGTAAAGCTATTATGTCCATAGCAAGCAGTTGTATTTCTGCTAAGCCATTTACTTCGTAAGTACTCAAATTATTTATCTCTTTATCCTGTATAGCGTTTACACAGTCTTGTAATGCTTTTGCAGTATTTTCAAACCTGCAGTAACTCATGTTTGCCATATTTAGTTATTTAATGTTAGTTGCGGGAGAAGGATTTGAACCTCCGACCTTCGGGTTATGAGCCCGACGAGCTACCAACTGCTCTATCCCGCCTTATGAGAGGCACCAGTTGTGGACTGGTAGTTAACTAGTATTGTCATTTATCCACACTTTTTGTTTTGTAATTAAGGGCCCGCATCAGCGGTCTCTTTACGGTATTAACCCACCTTAATTACTAACGTGACCAGTATGCCGCCACCTCCCTGTCAGCTATTCACTTACGTGTAAGTTAGTGTGACGCAATATGTAATACACTTCCGTACGTTCACATATGCCCGTCGACAGTCGACACCACATACATATCTATTGTCTTCTATTTCTTACCTGTTAAGCTACTCGTCTGACTATGTTACTTTTTGGCTTTGTAAGTCTTGTGCATACCATTTTAAATCGTGATGCATAAACAAACCACCAATTTGACCTTTTTTAATTTTATTTATTAATTTGTCTTCAACCTCAAGTGGTAAGCTTCTTCTACCACCAATAGACCACATTTTGTTATGTTTTAATACAAATTCTCTGTCAGTCATTCTATAATCATAGATAGTATACAGGTTGTTGTCATACTCTAACACCCAACAGACTTGTGTTTTGTTATCTAGTGTTTTATTAGGTAATGTAGGTTCGCCTAACGCATCAACTAAATCAATATAACGCACATTATAAAGAGATGCTAGTTTGTGTGTGCCGCCGATATAAAATTCGTCGCCATTTTTTAAAACTTTTAATTTCATATTTTTTATTTATTATATTATACTCACTTATTTGTTATCTGTCTGTATTATTGTCCGCCATTGCTATACACACTTTCGTTTGTTTCTTCGTGCTCTGTATCATCTAAACAGTCAGGACATATATCACAAAAGAAATATTCTTCTGATGTCATACCTCCTTTACACATTTCACATTTATATATATCTACTGTTCTTACTTTGTACATATCCTAGAATTAAAATCTTTTATAAACTTGTATCTTTTTCTTGGACACATTATTTTTTGTTTTCTCATTTGATAGAAAACTTTTAAACCATTAAACATATTGCGATGGTGAGTATTTATTCTTATATACCCACTATTACATGATACAGCTATTCTATTGTCATCTAGTCTAAACTGTAAACTACCGTGTGTTGTTACATTTATTAGCTTCATTCCGTACCAGATATTATATCTATTGTATTAGATAAAAGCTCATTTGTAACAGTATCATCAACTACTTCTTCTGTAGTTTCTTGTATTTTATTTCTAGCGTTTGCTAAAGATTTTATTTTATACACCTCAACAATAACATCTACATCTTGTAATGCTATGTTGTTTTTTAAAGCTTCAAAATATAAATCGTCTAGCTTCCACTCTAAAGCATATAAGTTGAAATTGCCTGTTTGAAAACGGTCGATAATGTCTTGAACCTCTCTGTAATGCGAAATTTGTAATTCTGATTTAGTCATAATAGTATTATATTTAAGTTAAACAATTTATTATATTATATTTTTAGTATCGTTATATGTTTGTATTATCCATCACCCTTTGTACCTATTTTACTCATATATTCTTCAGCCGCTCTATCATATTGCTCTTGATCTTCTAAATATTTATGCTTGTAATCAAGTAAATCATTAATCTTTTGTTTCATTAAGTATTTTGTAGGCATGCCAAACTGTATTAAGTTTAAACCACTTAACAACCTTTCATTTTTACATATATAGCCATTAGCGTCTTTATCATTCCAAGTTTTCCACTCTATATAATAAAAATCTATACCTCTGTGCTCGTGTTTTTTAGTATACTCTTCCATTTAAAATTGTATTAAGTTTATTGCTTTTTGATATGTGTGTTTACCATTTTTAGTTATTTCATAGTTTGGATCCATACCATTAACTGTTATATACTCTATAAGATCAGCAATAGATGTAAAGTTCTTGTCAAAATAAGAACAGTCTAATGAAAACAAATCTTGTTTTTTAAGATCTCCACACTCTGGGCAACTATAAATTAGTTCATACCCACCACAAAATCCACAACTATTCATATTGTACTGTATTACCGTCCTGCCACTCGCCACATTCAGAGCAGACAGAGTCCATTATAAAATATTGGTGATAAGTTAAATCATAACCACCACAAAATTTACATTTTTCCATATTATATTGTATCAAAGATTCCAAACGTTGCATTGTCTAGAGCTGATGGATTAGTTATAAGGTGGTAAAACAACTGAACCACACCTAACACCCACATTATTGCTAAAAACACTAAGACAATCTTTAGTATTATATCTACTAAAAAGTAATCACTCATTTTATATTTCATAATTTATGTAGTTTATTTAGTAAATTATTAATTATTTTATTTATTTCTTTAATAGTTTCTAAGTGAAAGTGTTTATAGAAATTATTATTTTTTTTTATTACTAAGTCAAATAGATTATATTTTTTTGAGTAGTGTATGGTAAATGTATAATTCATTTTTTAGATTTTAGTAAGTTAATAATCTTTTATAGTATTCTTCTATAGTTTCATTATATTTCATTTTAAAGAATTTTTCTTTATTAGTAATTGAAGTAATGTATATTTCATTTTCAATTTGTTTTTCAGAACCATAGTAATTAGGGTTTGAAGTAATTTTATTTAATTCTTTTTGAATTAGAAATTGTAGGGAATTTAGTTTAGTCATATTATTAATTTATTTACACTTATATTATCTATTTAACTTCGTAATTATTTTTTAATTCTTTTATATAACTCTTTTATAACTGCTTCCATATAATTACTATGGTCTTTTGAAAACTTGTCGTCAGTTTCTGAATAATTACCATACTGAAACATATACTCTGTTAGATTTTCATAAATACTATCAATTATAGTATCTGTACACTCATTTACTATTTTTTTCTTGATTAACATAATTTTACTTTAATTTTTTCATATTTTACATTGTGTAACTCTACATAGTGCCAAACAATTTCTTGAATTGCTTGATTTAGTTCGTCGCCGTCAATAACTTTGTTATCAAAACAGTCAACTTGAAATTGTAATTCTTTTATTAGTTCATTCATAATTATTATTTTTATTTATTATATTATTACTCTTGTTATATGTCTGTAACTCTATATTCTTACAACAGTTAAATCTTTATTAGATTCATCTATTTCTATATCACCTTCGTGAAAGATATGGATGTGTTTTTTACCTATTAATATATCTTTTAAGACACCATCCTCATATATAAATTCATTACCTGATAAATCATAAAATTCAGTGTAAGTTACTGGATCTATTGATACAGTTTCTTTTATTTCTCTTAACAATTTAATTTCATTTCTCATAATTGTATTCTTTTAAAGTTCCTTTATCATTGCTTTGCATAAACTCTTTGCCAAACATTATCTCAAAGTATTGTTTCTTTGACACTTCTTTACCTGTAATTGGTGATGTATATTTCATAGTATTATTCTATTGTTAATTTACCAGTGATTGGATTTATGAAGTTCTGTTCACTGATAAACGTGAAACCTTTATAATTAAACCACGAGTGAATAGGGTTGTTAGACTCCACATCACATAGTCTTTTTGGTAACTTACCAATTTGGAAACCAAAGTGACGAGTATGGTTGAATTTAATGAATGGTTTTTTGGATTTGCTTGACTTTTTTATTATCATGGTATATTAATTAAGATTAGTTATATATATTATATAATTACTCGCGTATTATGTTTGTAAAGGTGGATTGTTTATTTAAGTGTAGTAGAGGTATTAGGAGGTATAAAGCTCCGCCTCAAGGTGTGAGATTATTGAAAAAAGGTGACATAAGGCAGTATAATAAGGTATATTAGTGGCTAGTGTCACACTATTCTTCGCTTCGCTCTGCTATTTTGCTATACATACTCCGCAAAGCGGAGCAGTACAGTTACTATTGCTATTTGATTACTAGATCTCGAGCAAAGGTTGGCATGTTATTAGTAGCAGTGTATGATTTGTACTTTTCAAAACACTTCATAGAATCAAAATGCTTTTTGTTTACTTTGTACACTTCATCATGATTGTACTTAAAAGACTTACCTTCTTTGTTAGTAAATTGAATAATTGAGTTCTTGCCAAGTAAAGATTTTCTGATTACAAATCTTTTTGTTTTAATAATAGAATTTTTCATAGTATATATATTTAGTATTAATTAGTTACATTTATATTATAGTCACTTGCTCGTATTGTGTCTGTTATTCTTCGCTCGTTACCTGTCTGTGCTATACACAACACCTCAAGGTGTTATGATTTATTTATTTATCTATTTGATAACCCCAATTATTCCATGAATCAATATCATTTATTTCCTCCCACATTCCATTTTCATTTAATAGATCATATATAGTATCATTTATATATTCATCAAAATTATTTTCTGATAGATTTAAGTTATCTAAATTAGGTATTGTAGTTTTATAGTTTATAGTTTTATTAGAATTAGATATTATTATAGTCCATTTATTAGAATTTTTCATAATTAGTTATTTTATTTAATTAGTTATTTTATTTAGATATATTATATAAATATACCGTATTCCGTCTGTTCGCATTACTTCACCATACAGAGTGCTATACACACAAAGAGGAGCATTACACTCCCCTTTGCTTCGCTTTACTCAGAAGAAACTCCCTACAGAAGGAAGTCTCTTGCGAATGTTGGTACATTATTGGTTGCAGTGTATGATTTATATTTCTTGAAACAGTTCATACCTTCAAACCTTTCCTTATTACTAGTATATACCTTGTCATGATTATACTTGAATGTCTTACCTTCTTTTGTTTTGAATTCAATCGTTACATTCTTACCGATTAGATTCTTTCTGATCACAAACCTTTTAGTAGTTAGTTTGTTTTGTTTGATTGGATTTTTAATTGATTTTTTCATAATTATTTATTTAGATTTATTTATTAATTATATATATTATATAAATATACTCGTAACTCGTCTGATATACTCTGCTCGTGACTCGTCTGTGTATAGCATAAGGACTAATAACAAGCCCTAGGCAAAAGCTAAAAGTTCTAGACAAAATGGAGGTAAACAACGGCCCGTGGGCCTTTTACAAGTCGTTTTGGTATTGATAGCTGTACCGTAAAGTATAGGTATTATACAAAACCCCTATGTTTAAAACCTCCTAAAAATAGGTGATATAAGAGTTATGGCAAAACAGAAACTTAGTAAGAAAGCAAGACTGGCTAAAGCTAAACGAGATTTGGCTACGGCAAAAACTCCTCGTAGAAGAAGAATGAAGGCCGAGAACCAAAGACTTAGACGTGCTGCTAAGAAGAAGGGTAGAAACTTAGATGGGCTAGATTATGATCACAATGCAAAGAAATTCATATCTAGGAAGAAAAACAGAAGTGGACACGGAAAAGGTACAAAAAAATATAATACAAAATAATGGCCAGAATAAGCAGTTACAATAGAGATGAACTATTAAGGGCAGAGGATCAGTTAGTGATCTCCTCTTACGAGGGCGAGGGTCAATATGGTTCTATATACATAACAAATAATATAACGTTAGACGAGTTATCTAATTACCTTAACAACACGTTCACGGTCGGAGAGGTTAATTATAATTTAAATAGCATGTCTTCTAGTATTACTACAAATACTAATGCAATAGCTACCGCTAATGTTAGTATAACTACTAATGCTAATAATATATCCTCTACAGCTACATATGCTGTTAATCTAGCTTCTACTTTTGGTACATTTGACAGTAATGGTAACCTCACAAGTTTATCTCAATCATTTGCTGATTCAATATTAAACACATCGACATCTACAGATTACGCCTCGGCGGCACAGCTTACCTCTTTAACAAGTGTTGTCAATACACAAGGTGACACTTTAACACAAAATACTTCAGCTATAGCTACCGCAAACAGTGGAATAAGTACAAATGCTACAAATATAGGCTCAAGTGCTAGCAAGGTAACAGAATTAGAGTCACAATTTACGTTTTCAGGCACAGATATAACAGGAATTGCTGGTGCTTTATCAACGAGTGTTAGTAGCACTGTTACTTCTGCTACCGGAGCAGTCGCTAGTGACTTAGATAAACTTGAAGCTGTGTTCAGTTTCGATAGTAATGGTGATGTAGATGGTATGACACCAGGCGGAAGTCTTGCAACAGCCGTAAATACTAGCGCAAATACCGCAATTACTAACGCATCACTAGCTTCTGCAGCTTCAGTAACAACATTAACATCAAATCTTAACCTAAAACCTGATATTTTTAGGCAAGATGACGCTCCAGACGTAACGGAAGCGGTTGGATCTAT
>Ga0222718_10000326_pt1 | contig 52033 bp, 80 predicted proteins | sample C33_27DmetaG_FD_165045 | JGI IMG/M metagenome (GOLD analysis project Ga0222718, IMG submission 165045) | Estuarine water microbial communities from San Francisco Bay, California, United States - C33_27D | ecosystem: Environmental > Aquatic > Marine > Unclassified | place: USA: California... | reverse complement strand
GAATTAATAAAGCATTAAGAGCCTGGAATTGTTAAATGGCACCACCATTACTTGCAATCCCTATAATTACAGCAGTAGGTAGATTTGCTGCACCCTACTTATCTAAAGAATTAAGTAAGCTAGGACTCAATAAGTTTGTTTCAACTTATGGTAAAGATGCATTTACTAGTTTAAATGAAACATTAGCTGCTGATACACCTATGGTTAAGGCAGATAGTGTACCGATGGTAAATCCTAATTTTGCATCTACTGATAGCGATGATGATGATCCTAATTTACCAATGGTCAAAGACCCAAATCAATCCAACCAACCACAACAGGAACCCCCTGAAGATAAAGAGCCAAACATTGGCACAGAAGTAGCTACCGAAGCTGCGTTAGAAATATCTAAAAACTTATCCAAAGAAGACGACATTAAATCCCAAACACAAAAAGCACTAGAACCCAAAGTAGAATTTGGGCCACTAACAGAAACAGAAAAACAAACAGCACAGGCACTCATGGGTGATAAACCAGAGTTCTATTCTCGTGCTGTTGATGCTATTAAGAATGCTAAACAAAATAAATTTACTAAAGGTAAATGGAAAAGTATTGTACAGAGTAATTCTACTAAAGAAGAAATGGATTACCTAGGATTATCAGAGTATCTACAAGGTAACGAATCTATAACTAAACAAGACTTATTGGATTTTGTAGAGCAAAAAAATATAGCAGATAAACTAAGTGTAGTTGAGGTACCATTAGAAGATCAATATGATTTTACAACTTTTTCACTTGGTGGTGCAGGTGGTAAAAGGGCTGTTAGTACTTTACCATATGACTATGCAGTTAATCCAACTGGACAAAAATTACAAGAAGGATACAAATCTACTGTAGAGCAATATGTTTTTCAAGTAGATGGGCCAGAGCAATGGTCAGCTGACCCTGATCATTTTGCTAAAGAATATGCAACTAATGCTATAGGACATGCTAGAGCACAGACAGGATACTTTGATGCTGATGCTGTGGAAAAAAGATTAAATAAAAAAGAAGCTGATGGTGTAAAGTTAAGTAACGATGATAAAACTTTAAAAAATGCATCTAGACAATTAGAAGATACTTTTATCATAGATGAAATACAATCTGATATGATACAAAAGATACAGCAAGAAGGAACTAAAGATGATTTTGTTATAATAAAAGGTAAAGATATTACTCAAGATTTTTTAAAAAAAAATTATCCTAACTATCTTGTTAAAAAAGAACCAGATGTATTATCTGGTCGTGGTATATTTGGACAAATTGAAAATGATAGAGAAGGGCCAATAGCAGGATTAACAGATACAGAACCTACTAATAAAAAAATATTAGATGAAGCAAAAAATTTTGCTACTGAAAATCAAAATGTTTTATATTCTGTAGATACAGGAAGAGATATAACAAATGAACGTGGTGTGCCTGAAGTTAGATTAATGGATAACAACTTTTATGTTTTTGATAAAAATAATTTAGTTACTAAGGGTTCTTACAAAACAAAAGAGCAAGCACAAAAACAGGTAGATCTAAGAGGTTACAATCCATTACCTATAACTGAATCAAAAAAATATGTAGAGTTAATATTAAATGCTATGATAAAAAAAGCAGTAGAAAAAGATTTAGATAGTATAGGTATAACTAATGGTCAAATACAATTTGATAGATATGAAGGTCAACCTATGGAAGATAAAGAAGGTTTAAAAAAATTTTATGATGAAATTGTATATAAACAATTAGAAAAAATTGCAGATAAATATAACGTAAAATTAGAAACAGTTGAACTTCCTGGTAAAGGTAAGTTAAAAGAATTTGATGATGTTGGTTTAAATGAACCTACAGAAGAATCAGATGCTTTAAATATAACTCGTAGAACTCGAACTGCATTAAGAGATGGGTTTGTTTTGCGTAAAATTAGCTATAGTTCATTAGCAAATACAATTGAAAGTCTAAATCGTGGAACTGTAGAGGGAGATCCACTTCCTGACAATGCCACACTTCCAGATTATGCAAGCATATTTACTGAAACAGGTAGGGGTGCAGGAGATAGTATTTTAGATACACTTATTGATGATAACCCAGATATAGAAAATGAAAAAAATTATTATATGTGGGTAAAACCAGATAGTGAAATAGATAAAGCAATAACAAAAGCTAATGCTGGTGAGTTAATGAACATAGCAAGAGTATGGAATAATAGAGATATTAATTTACAAATGCCTATATCATCAGTTATCCCTTCAGGTGGCACAGATATAAATAGTTATAATTCTTATATATCTGAATACTTTAGTGGTGAAAACTTTAATATTAAATATCCTCATGAAATTATTAAAATGAAACTACCAAAGAAATTACAAAAAGAAATACTAAGCAAGCCTATCAAACTAAGTAAAGCTAAACAGCAAACAGATAGATTATTTGCATAAAAAAGGGGAGCCATAAAGACTCCCCCGTAGCAAGGCAACACGACTAATTTGGAACCTAAGTTATCTTGGGTTCCTTTTTTTTTGGGCCTTACGATACAGTGAAGGATCACCCCATCGCTTAGTCCAAAACCAGTTACTTAATTTACTAGCATAACCTTCTAACTTATCCATGATACAGTTATGCCAGAAGTAATATCTAAATTTTTTGTATAATCTGTTTAACATCTTCTTGTAGTTTTTTACAAACAGAGTTTGCATGATTAATTATTGATGCACAAAGACTCGCATGAAATGGATGAGTCTTTAACGCTTCTCTAATCTTAGTAACAGGCTTTCCCCCATAGTCTATGACTACCATATTGTTTTTATTTAAACCAATCTTAAGTTCAAATAGTATTCCTGTATGTTTTAGTATCTCATCTTCTTTATTTTCTGTCATTGCTTTCTCCTTGTTTCACAAACTCTGCACTAATTCTAGGATCCAACGGACTTAACGAAGATAATTTACTCATGATATTAACTACTTCTCCGTATGGTCTAGTCATTAAATACCTCATAATATCCATTAGTTGTTCTGATGTTATCAGATATGTTTTCCCATTAACTTCTTGTTGTTTTTTTTCTTTACTCATTGTTCCCCTCTTATTTATCAGTAAAATATTTATTGAGGGTTTGTATACTTTCTTCTGCTGAAGATATTTTATTTACCAGTTTATCCAACTCATCAATGAACTGTGGATGCTCACCAATACCAACAGCTGAATTAAGATAAACAAGTGCACTAGCATACGCATCTGCTATCTGTGCCTCGTATTTTTTTCTTAACGCATCTAACATCAGTAACTTTGTATCCATTAGTATCCTCTGTATTCATAAAATGTTTTTTCTATATAGTCTTCATCTAACAGGTAAGGATTACTACCATTTTTAAAATCATGTAGTTCCCTTAGTTCATTAATAGTTTGAGATAATGTTTTATTTTCTTGTAAACATCCACAAACTAAATCTATAACTTCTATAAATGCTTGCTTTACTCTTGCCATATTTCAATCTCCTTTATTAATTTATCTAAATACCAACTTGCTTTTTTTAAATCCTGTAAAGGATTACCTTTAAATTTAAACCTCCCAACATACTTAATTATATTGCCCTTAAGGTATCCGACAAACTCATCATTAGTCATATAATCTTTTATGACTTCAATAGTTTCTCTGTTACCTTGTTTATAATGATTAGGATGATTTACAGGATCATCATGATCAATAGTATAATTATCTTCTGATTCAAGAATATACTTATTTCCATTATAAATAATTTCTTTTTTAACGTCTGCCATATTCTCTCCTAATAGTTTTAATATCAATAGTCTCTATATTATAGTTACCATCTTTAACTCCTCTTTTAACTACTAACCCACTCCACCATAGATGCTGAGTATCTCTAGCAAAATGTTCTGGATGACTTAAATAACATCCTGCAGATAGCCCATGAATCTTTTTACCATTAGGTAAAGTAGATATAGCATAATCTAATAAATGACTATGGCCTACTGTAGCAGAAACTTTGTGTTTTGTCAAGAGAGTTCTGCCAATATTTTCACCAGATATAGCTGACCCCATAATACCAGATGGGAAGTGATGTGCATAATAAATACCATCAACAACTTTAAATTGTTTATATGGTATTTCTTGCCAACCATATTTCTTAAATTGTAAATCAGATATTTTCATAGTGCCATCTAACTCTGGATTTTCTTCTACAAATCTATCTATTCTATCCTCATGATTACCATGTAGCATTATCTTTTTAAGTTTATGTTTTCCTAAACCTTTATTAAACAAATGCAATGCTTCATGCGAATGCTCCATATCTTTCTGGTATCTTCTACCTTCAAAAGATTTCTTACCTCTGTCATATGTAGACAGAGAATCCATACTACAAAAGTCACCCATGCATATTACATGTGTCGCTTTTATATCTGCGGCTAGTCTACCTGCCCACAGAAATCTATCATTGCTTGCTTTGGGTGTGCAATGCGGATCACCCATTACTAAATGTGTTGCCATTAGTTTAACTCCTTTTCACGTTTGGCTTTTAACCATTCTATAAAATCAATAACATTATCTTCTTCGTCAAACTCTGCTACTGCATTCATGCTTAGGTTAGATCTTTCGGGGTTTTTTTTATCTGCGGCAAATCCTTTTAATCCATAAACAAAAATAGATTGTGGATCTTGAGTTGCCATTTTTATCATGCCTCTAGCTATAGTAGAACATAATTCGTATTGCTCAGTGGTCATTTGAGATTTGCTATCCATCATAATACCACATGTAAATCCTTTTTCCCATGGGGAAATTAAAACTTTTATGCAATTCTTAAACGTATCTTTTTTCTTAGTCATGCCAATACCTTTTTACGTTATCATTATTGTACTCTAATACTTTGTGTTCGAATCCCCTTTTCATACTTTTTTTACCAAAGTACTCTGCTTTTTTCTCGTCATCAAACACAGTATTATTAAATAATCTATACTCATTATCTTTTTTATTCTTAAACACTACAAAATACAAATGCATATTAACACAGAGAGTAAGTAGAAAATAGACCCCTCAAACTATTCCCCATTACTCTCCATGTCATCCTTCTTAGGATTGGTTACAGAAGTATACCAAACCCATTTAGGATTCTTTCCCTTGGATTGCTGTTGCGGTAAGTGTTGCAATCCATCTCCCCAACATGGCACTTTGTATGGACAAAACGAACATACAGTGCCTAGCGTTCTGTTGCCTGTTGGTTTACCTCTGAAAGTTTCGGCTATGTCATCGAAACATTTCTGGAATTCTGTTTTATTTTTTAATGCGGTGTAATTATCTGCTGCAATTTTAATGTATTTATTCTTATGTTCATCTTGGAAATCTGGTGCTTCGCATACAGTCCATTCACCTGTAGACTTATTGATAGCTATCCAACCACCGAAAGGCTTTCCCATACCTTCTGCGTAGAGAAAACCTTGCGATGCATAACCAAAGGAATCATTATTAACTACTTCATTAAAGCCCCCCTTCTCACCAAACTTATGCTCAAAGGAATACGGTGACGCACTCTTAATATCCCAAATCTTGTTATCAATCTCAACATCCAATCTTCCAGACATAGAGTCTTCTTTAAATTTATACTTAACTTCTTTTTGTTCACTATCAATTTTAACTCCTGCAGATTTTAAAACAAATATAGCTAAGGCCTCTATCAAATCTCCAAATGTATTTCTCATTTTATTATTATAAGGTTGTCCATCACCTTTAATACCTTTTGATTCCATTTGTAGTTGACAGAGTGGCCTACCTATATTCGACATTCTAGGTTCAAAACTATCCCTACGCTTTTCTGAGAACTGTCTACGCAAGGCACTTTTACATGCCTCGCCAAACTCCTCAACTAAATTCTCAGAAATAGCGACAGGATTGCTAGATACTTTATCAAGATATATTTTTACTTTATCTAGTATTGTATTCATTAAGATGCCAATACTTCCTCTGGAAGTTTATCGTCCATCTCTTCCACAATTTTAGCGTCTTCACCATCTTGATCATTCGGTTTCTTTGATCTAGAATTTTTGTAAGCTGTAAGAACTTCATCGTTTTCTTTCTTAACAGCCTGTTGAAACACAGTTAGAGTGTCGCTATCTTCTTTTGTAAACTGCAATTCAGTACCAGACTTAGAGTCTAGTACAGGTACATAAAAAGTATTACCACCTTTTTTCTGTCTTTCAGTATCAATAGATAACACTTGTTTAAGCATAACTTTACCACTATCTTTTAGTCTTTTGATAGCATTACTTACAGGTAAAAATGCTGTACCAGATACTCTGTACAATGTGGGTAGATTTTCTACCTTGTGCTTTTCACCATTAGATAAGACCCCATCAAAACTAACTAGACCATACACTAATCTATAACATCTGATAGTTCTCTGTATCATTTGCTGATCTGGTGTAAGTGAGTCTCTGTCTTTGTACGGGACTTTACCACAATTAACTCCACCTAACATATCAATTGCTTCATCTTTGTGAGATGAAAAGATAACTGATCTGTTAACATATTCTGCTTTATCAGTATCATAATGCATGTATTGCATACCACTAATAAATGGTCTGAAGTTAACTGGTTTACCATAAGCAACTTTACCTACAGTAGTATCAAACACAGAAAAATAACCAACTGGTATTTGATTACCATCGTCATCTTCTGGGCTTCTATTAATAGATAATCTAGGAATGCCATCACTACTAGATGTACCATCGTCTTGACCTATAGCTTTCATTATTTGCTCATCGGTCATTTGGTTTATATTTATAAGTTCATTGTCTGACATTGAACACCTCCTTGTAAAAATTAATGTATATCATATTTTATAGTAAATGTCAAGTACTATTTTTTATTTTTTTTCTTGTATGGTGGGTACACTAAGTCGCATACCCAAAAGAAAATAACAACTGCTAAGCAGGCAGATAGAAATATATCTAACATAAGCGTGTCTCCTCATCGGTTTGTATTACTTTGAATCCATCATACTCAGCATATTGCTTCCATGATGAATAGTCTTCATGATCTTTATTTAAATACAAAGTATCATAAGTTCCTTCGAAACTATTTACAAAGGCTTGATACTCATCGTAGACAGTAATGTCTGAATCATCATATTCATCTAAAGTTTCTAATGCCTCAATCATATTAGTCCTCCAATTTATAGGCTTTCGATTGTTCAAATAAAAAGTATTCGTATCCGTCATGCTCTTTATTTGCAGTCATCAACTCTGCGTATGCATTTGCACTATGCCTGTTAATGAATTGTTTTTCAAATATAAATTTATCTGAGTGATCAAACTTACCCATGATTATATATTTTCTAGTTTTATCTTCAGTATTATTTAAACTCATATGGTTATTACCTCCTTCATATCTAACCAGTTATATCCTATTTTTGTTTCTGTGTCAAGTGGAACATTGAAATCTATATTATAATATTCTTTCAATGAATCAATAACACTACTTGTGCCCTGCTTGAATATTTTACCCATCACACTTTCTTCACCAGGATAAACATCAGCTACGATAGAATCGTGAACTGTATTTACGAGTAAACTTTTTACTTTCTGTTCCCTCATTAGATTGTGAATATTTATACACGCTAATGGAACAATATCTGCTGTTGCAAAACCTTGCACAGGATAATTTTTTATTTGTGTACCATAACTAGAACCACCCCAAGGCATACGCTGAGCATATGGAAATGAGTATTGCCTACCTGTAGGTATTTGTATACATTTAAATTTAATAGCATGTGTTTGTAATTTATCATGCCATGCTTTTATGCCTTTATACTTTTCTAAAAACTTACGATAGTATTTCTTCTCGTCTTCAGTACCTGTTACACCCCCATACAAAGGTTTAAATGTATGTGCTTTAGCATCTTGCCTTGATACTCCAATAATGTCTGCAGTGTATTGGTGCACATCAATATTATTTTTTATATCTTCCATACCTTGTTTATCTTGTGCCATAAACACTGCAGTTCTAAATTCAAGCTGAGAGAAATCTATCTCCAATATTTTACCATTAGAGAATCTTGACTTAACAACTTGCCTAATAGGAAATGTTTTTCCTCTAGGTTGATTCTGAAAATTAGGATCACGACTTGATAGTCTACCTGTTGCAGTTACTGCCTGCATAAATTTAGGATGTAGCATACCTTGATCATCTGTGTGATCTTTAATACCAGAAATAAAAGTAGATAGATAAGTATCTATTGCATTGTATCTTACAATAGCATCTAAAAATTCTCTAAGTTCTCCCTCAGATTCTGCTGAAAGTTTAGATAGAGTTACTTTATCTGTTCTAAATCCAGACTCTGATATATCATATACACTTCTAGGAACTTGATTAAACCCTGCAAGTTTAGCCATCTTGTGATATATAAATCCATCACCATCACAGTCAGAACATTTAGTATAATTTTTATATGGACTGCCATCTTTTTTTATTCTTTTAGTTACACCTTTACCATCACAAGGTATACATTTGCTTGCACTTGTTTTATATACAGGTGCAGTATTGTTTTTAACTAGAGATCTAAATTGATTTAATGAAAACTGTGGTCTGCGTTTGTTTTTACCTGTTGATTTATCTACACCAACATTAAATATTTTGGCCCAATTATTTTTGTCTAAAGGTTTTTTAGAATAGATTAACCATGATAATTGTTCTGGACTAGATAAATTTATTTCTGTATCACCCATTTTATTATAGACAATCTTGCCTATCTTCTGCCTTAGATATTCTTTTTCTGCAGTGTACTCTGCATTTACTTTTTCTAAAACATTTAGATCAACATAGATACCATTACGTTCCATGTCAGATAATACAACTAAAAACTCACCCATCATCTTAGCAGTCTTGACTAAATCTTTATTAGCAGGAAGTTTAAAGTCTTGCATCTGAGACTCAAATAATCTCTTGGTAATTGTTACATCATTTCTACCATACTCCTCAACAAGATCAGCAGGTATGTTATCAAAAGATATACCACGATCCATGTATTCTTTTATACGATCATCCTTCATGCCTATCTTCCTGCGTTGGCAACACATTTGCAATGTCAAAGATTTTCTAACACCTTTGTTAAGTATATATTCACCTATCATAGTATCATAGACTTTACCAGTGTATTTAAAACCTGCCTCTAATAACCACATCAAATCAAATTTAAGATTGTGCCCTATCAATAAAGTAGTTTGGTCTAGCCTCTCTTGTATACTATCATAACATCCTTCACTAACTTTTTCAGAATGATAAGTGAAATAATATTCGCTACCAAACTTTGATTCTAACCCAACACTTACCAGTTTATTATCTGGGTGAAATGGTGATGGATCAAATCCATTGTTTTTATTTTTTTGATATGTTGTTTCTACGTCAACTACTGTAATCATACATCGTACCTACTTATCTCTCTATAAATTCTAGCATCAATAATTCCATGATACCCATTTATTTTATTTTTAGAAATACATAATGATCTATCCATGTTCTCTTGACCATTTGTATCTGGTGCTTTACCTACACCAATAATTAAATCAGCCTCAGCTGCTTTACCAGTCCTAGAGTTTTCCATCATATTAAAATCCATATGTCTTTTATTATGTGCATCATTTGATGCTTGCGATATTGCAATGATAGCACACTTTCTACGTTTTGCAATCTCTCTGGCACTAGTATATATTGCTCTGAGTTTTTCATCTGACCTTGCGTATATACCAGAAATATTTACTTTGTCAAGTTGATCAATGACAATAATATCTGGTTTATGTTTTTCACAATGCGAATCTATATCGTCCATTGTCCAATCAACAGTATCATAAAGTTGTATATTCTCTTTTATTAAATCCCATTTACCATTTGCAATCTCTATGTTCTCAACTATTTCTTCTCTTGTCATTCCTGTATAACAGGATATGGCTCTCATCTGAGTTCTAACTGCAGGCTCTTCATTTATAAACGCATGAACTTTAGCACCTTGCTCAGCAAACCCATCTGGTGATGACACTAGACTAACCCAAAAAGCAGTCTTACCTGTCTCTGGTCTAGCAAACACAATCATTAAATTACCATCACCAATACCACCAACCTCGTCTCTAAGTGTAGATATACTGAACTTCCATTTAGTAGTATCAACTAACTGATTCATAACTTCTCCAATATTATTGGATACAGATTGTACTTTCTCATCTGGGGTATTTGTCTTATGCTTTTCAATTATAGAAATAATATCATTAAAGTTTGCAGGCTTACCATTAAATATTTCTGTGGCTTCAACTGCTATCTTCTGTGCAGTCTCCCTTTCTACAAGAACTTTCATAATGTCTTTTGCTATCTCGTTAGATGGTTCTTGTATATCTTTTAAGTCTTCAATTAATTCATTGAATTTTATTTTTGCTGCCCTAGTTAATGCAGGATTATACATCGTAGTATGCAATCCATATAACTCATCTACTTTTATTGACTCCTCATACTCTGAGTGTGCTCGTTTGATTGTGTCAAACAAAGAACCCAAGTCACCCTCAAATACACTGCTTGATACTGAGCCTTTGTATTGGTCGTAAAAAGATTTATCTAACATCTTTTTTAGTATCTGCTTTTCCATCGTGTCTCCCTTCATTATCTTCTGTTGATTGCTTTTTGTACTTTTAGTTCGTTCTCTAGTATAACTGTAATTGTGTCAAGTTTGCTCTGATCTCTTTGGTTCCACTCTGCTTTGTTTATATCTATAATATCATACTTCCAGTTAGTCCAACTTTCAAGTATCTCTTTCATCATTTCTTCAGTCATAAAATATACTCCTTATCTCATCTGTTTTAAAATATTTTAAATCATCTTCCAATGCTTTTACTTTTACATTTGTAAAACCTTTTGATCTTAACTCTTTTGCAATAGAGAAAGATTTAGTAGTTGCATCTCTATCTAGTGCAACATAAATATTTTTATACTGCATGATATGTGCAAGGTGTGTATCTGCTAGTGATGTACCCATCAAAGCAATACCAGTTAGTACACCAGATACTGCACATGCAGAGGCACAATCCTCTACAATAACTGCATCGTCACCCTCACCACAAATAAAAGGAACATGCTTATTACCGTACATAAACCATTTAGGATATGTGTCCTTATGTAATGCTCTGCCAACTGCACCTGCATATTCATTTGTATATTTATTTTTAACTACAAATACAACTCTATCTTGTGCTACATCATATTTTATATCTGCTCTGTTCATCATAAAAGAATCCCAACAGTTATTATTTCGTAAATATTTCATTGCTTTTTCATGAGAGAATGGTGACTTAAAACTTTCTGGTATGTTAAATACTGATAACTCTGAATCATTCTTTTTATTTGAGAAAGTATTAGTAACATAGTCCATAGTTTTCTGACCCTCATGCTTTCCTTTTGCTTTACATGAAGCATGAAAACAATACCAACCTATATTGTTACCAGTGGTATCAATAAGCATTGTGTTACTGTGATGACAGAATGGGCAATCAGTTCTCTCTTTGTGATCTTGTTTTAAATTTAGATTTTTAATAACTTCTAACTGTTGCTTATAATTCAACTTGTACTTCCTCGTATGTTATTAAGTATCGATCTCGGCTAACAAAGTCGTTAGCTTCTACTTTCATTAAATTATTATTTAAATAATAAGCTACATTATTTTGTAGCTTTTCTAGTGTTGGCTCTTCCTCGAATGGTATTATTGCTACTGCTTCTATTCCTAGTCCTGCTAGTCTTACTTTGTATTTTTTCATCATGATTCCCCTTATCATAGTTTACTTCATTTGTCAAGTCATCTTTTGATTTTTTATAAAATTTAGGATGTCGCCAAACAAACGTCATGTATTGAAGTACTCCACAATACTTTCATCCCACAAGTCAACTGCAAAAGATTTATCTTTTATTTTAAATGTGAATTTACTACCCTTGCCATCTAGGTACATAGATTTTTCAGTTACCTCGCCACCTAGTTGTTCAACAAGTATTCTAAATTTAAGTGCTAGTGTAAATGCGTCACTCATTCGTCCTCATCACTATTTAATGCATTACACAAACTTTCCATATCATTTGCATTAAAATTTATTTCTGTTATTTTTTGATCTTCACTAACAGTAGGCATTTCTTCTTCTAAAGATTTTTTTATGTGACCATAAATAATCTTCTCTTCACCTGTTGAAGAATTATACTCTGTTAATTTATATATTACTCTATCTGCCATATTAATGCTCCTTGTAACTTACTTGTTTAACTGAACGACTCCAACATGCACGACAGCTACCACACTCACCATCTTGTTTATATGCAGGGCATTCTCTACCTACTGCAGGTTTATCTTTGTGTACACCAGATGTCCACTTCCAAAACTTAGGTGGTGGGCTATCTACTTTAGTAGCTGACACACGCAAACATAAATTTTCTGGCACATCTTTTTCATCTAACTTATCTATGATTGAATACTCTCTAGTAGCTAGCCAATGTTTTATATGAGGTGTACCCTCGCATACTTCAAATATTTTCATAAGATGCGAGTAAGATTGTAAATCTCCAGAGTCAAACCAACGGTGAAAAAGCCTTGATTTATCTAGGTTTTTGTACTTTAATGTGATTAATTCTATCATGTAGTCTATCCACTCATCACATTCAATAGCGTCATACCTCTTTTTGTATGCAAGTTTTACTACTGGAAATACATAACAACCTTTGTCTGCATAACATTTATTACAAATAGTACCCTCTATCTTTGCTAATTTACTACCAGTAATACATTTACTAGTAGGTATGCCCCACGCAAATGAGGGCATCTTACTAGGATTAGATAGCTTACCTATCTTTGCTTCTATATCTTTTAGTTTCATATAACTATTACTCCTAAAATAAAGCCAATGATAAACCAAACAATCTCTGTTCGGTAATACAATGACAATTGATTAACTTTTTTTATTAATGCTTTCATAATATCCTTTCTCAACTAAATATTTATATAGATTTTTACAAGTCTTAGGTGTCTTATCTCCTAGCTTGAAGTTACCTATGACTGCCTTAGCAAATGAAGTATATCCAGTTACTCTGGGATTAGTCATAAGCATACCATGTTGTGCTTGCATTTTTAATGCTCTTAATAACATATTCTGTTGAAGTGTATAACCATCTTCAAACACAAACGTTCTTAAGTCGTGTTGGCTATTGCCTTTTATTACTGTCATATTTTCTCCTTGTGATTATCTATGTATATTACAACATAAATTCTGGTGTGTCAACTAATGTGTACTTTGCGAAACGTTTTTTCTCACCAATATAATAGCTACGATATGATTGAATGTAGCTATCCTCTTTGTATTCATCTGGCATACAAAGTGGTGGTATGAGAAATGATTTGTATTGAAATTTATCTTTGACTTTGTCTGTAAGTTTTAAAAGATTATTAAGTATACGACCTGTGCTATGTACTTTGTTGTTGTATCTGTGACGATACTGATTTAATAAATGCCCAAGTAAATCTAGTGACCATAAATAATTACCAAGTGAATCTCCAACCCATATTGTCATAGGGTGTTTTGCATAAGCAGGTTTGTATAAAGATTCTTCTTCCCCACAATGCCTTTGGTATGCAGTAGATAACATCTGACCTGTTTCTAATATCATCTTCACTACATGCTTATCACAATGATACCTTGCACATATCTCTGTGTCTCTGTGTAAATGAAATATATTCATAGTTTTAATTCTAATTTAAGTATTGCCCATTTGATTTCTTTGATAGTTATAATACCAGAATTATATCTTTCAGTCAATGTATTAAATAGTTTTCTTACATGGTCTCCAGTTGTACCTGCACAGTCACACCAAAAGTCAAATTGACCAGAATTAAACCAATCCTTAGCTACTTTCATATTCATTTCTTTATTAGAACTTCTAAGAAAAGAATCATTCAAACCAAATGCATCTTCAAAGTTAGTTTGAATAACTGCAAGTGCTAGTTTCTGTTCTGGCGTTTTATCTTTTACGTTTAAATTTCCTTTTATCCATTCCATAGTATATCCCCTGTTTTATTAACATGCAATCTGCACAATAATATTGTTTATTTTCTACTACTACTGCTTTCTTTTTACACTTATGACATAGCTTTGTATCTGCGTCAACTTTACACATATTTTTTTCTTTCTGTTGCTTGATTTTTCTGTTGAAATATGTTATACTCCCTTGTCCATTGGGGGAGGCTAGTATATATACTATACATATATACCCCTTAGGTTATAGTCGGGAGCATAAGTCATTTAACTCTCACTTCTAAATACTGACCAGTAATCTTTACTCTATTATTTTTATCACTATCACTATATTCCTCTTTGAATATTACATCAACACTTTCGGTAATTAATGCACCATTTCTATCTAATATTTTTACTTTAACATTTTGATTATTTCTATTATCATTACCATGTATTTTTCTAAGTTCCCATATTAGTTCATGTATCTTCATAATTTCTCCTTATTGTTATGACAAAAAAAAGGCTAGGGGATTTCTCCCCTAACCATATTAGATTATTACGCAACTGAAGACTGTTGGGCATTGTATAATATTCTTGCCTTAATCTTCTCCTCACGACTAGGTGCTTTCTTACCTATGTTCATGATTGAATCAACTGCATCATCAATAGATATAACTAAGTCCATACCTATTTTATCTGCTAGTATTTCTGGTGCTATAACCCAACCAAATTGTTTAGCAAAGTCTTCTACCTGAGAAAACTTAGTCATAGTTTTGACTATCTCTTTGAAACGATCAACTCTAGCTACAACAATCTGTATCCAAGCAGTATGTTGCTTGACTACTTCTTGCTTAGCATGGTGCATCATTTCAAATTTAGCAAACTCAAGATCAGTACAAGGTATTGCACGAGATCGGCAACCACCAGTTCCAATAATATGCAATTGGTACTTGTCTTCCCATTCTTGATATCTGTCTGGGCTACCACTTCTACCTTTCAAGAAATTCTCATTGTCATTTCTTGCAGTAGCTAGCCAAGGATTGCTACGTCTGTCATACCTATCAGCACCTTTGTCGTAGGTAATGTCAGCTTCAATGTTACAGTCTGGATTTAATCCAACTGCTTTCATCTCATCACGATACATAGCGTAGGCAAAAGTTTTACCACTATCCTGTGATCCAGAATAATACCTACGAGTATCCTTGCCACTATCAAAACCACCATCAAGATGATATGAGAAGTGTTTAGTTTTCTCAACCTCATCTCCATACTGGTCTATTTCTTTAACATCTTCAGCATTCATAAAGAAACAACTGTCTGTGCCTGTAGCATTAACAGTATTATATTTCCTTTGAAGCCTCTGAAGTTCGGCAACGTCATCAAGTTGATACTTTCTTTCTACTACCTCTTTCATAACTTTGAAAGATGAATCAATAGTATCTGTTGCATCAACCTTTGCTTTTTCATATGCAGACTTCTCGTCACATTCCATAGATTCACAATGTCTACGAAAGTCTAAGACTAAAGACTTACGTTTGCCTTGGTTAAGCCTTATTTCTTTTTTGTCCATGAGTACTCCTTTGTGTTATGGTTAAAAAAAAGACACCACCCAGATAACTGAGTGATGTCTATATAGTACTATATTATTACTGATGTGTCAACTAGCCAAGCCAAGAGTAACTGCTAGTTCTCTTGCTTGTGAGTCGGTTATTGTACGCCAACTATGGTCGGCATCTATTTGTTCTTGTGTTTGTGCTTGTTCTCTTGTGATACTATGATCAACACCTTTTAGTCTATTAACTAAATGGTATCTATCAGATATTTCTGATCTCCAATCATATCTATACTCAACATACCAAGCGTCTTCAAGTGGTACTACTTGTCTATCTATTTCTCCAACAGCATTTAAACAAACAGTAGCATGATCACTAAACCATTGCTTACGACAAGACTCGCTACACCAATGCTCATAGTATCTGTTAGCTTTGTTAGACTGATAATACTTTGAACCTTTGTTACCACGAATTTGATTCGTGTTCTTTTTATCAGCACATTTTATATTCTGACACCACGTTGTCATGTTTCTCCTTTGATTAAGTTAAAAAAAAGACGCTACCAAAATTAATTGATAGCGTCTATATATTATAATATATATACTAATGTGTCAAGCCTTGACTTCAAAGGCTATATCACCATGTATAGTTTCTTTAGATACTTTTGATTGTTTAAAAGTATTTACATATTCATTAACACAATAAGTTGCTTTACTATTTAAAGGTTTCCCTTTTAGTTTAGCATTCTCATCATAATAAATATCAAACTCAAACACATCAGTAAGTCTATTATCTATAGCCTTACTAACTTTAAGTTCATCTGCTTTGAGTAGATTAAGTATATTACTTATACTAGCACCACTCTCAAATGGGTGTTTCTCAACATCACCATTTGCTTTCCACACTATAACTTTATAACTCATTATATTCCTTGTAGTACTTGGTTGATTGTATTTTCATCTGCACTCAGCAAGTCCTTAACATAATTGAATTTTACTTTTTCAAATTCAAATATTCTTACATTAGAATCTTCTGCTAAGTGGTTGATTTTGTAGACTTTTTTGCCTACACTAAACCACTTCAATCTACTAACAGAAATGTTTCTAGGTTGTTTCTTTGCTAAGTCATGTGCAAGAATGTACTCATCTGGATCAGTAGTTCTTGCTTTACCTTTTCGTTTATACATGGTGCCATCTTGTTGCTTCCACGTCTCACGATTTTTTAGATCAAAACTTCCAACCCTATACGAGCCATCTTTTTTCATAAACCCTGCTCTAAACTTTTTAGCTTTAGTTAGGGTTAGCAATGTGTATAGATGATCAGAAACTTTGCCTATCTTTACGTCTGCATATATGTGCATAGTTTCTCCTTGTTGATTTATATTTTGGGTAAGTGTTGCTGACCAGTAAATAACAGCTGTTACATGTACTACAATATACATCACTCGGCACTTACCCCTGTAGTTTCATTTATTTAGACTCTAAAACTACTAAGAAGTCTCCTTGATTGTAGCTTCTGGCAGGTCTCAACCAGAATTATCCTAACGTATCTTACTACGCCTATATCTTGCGATCTACGAAGACCAATGGGCATACAAAAAAGGATAGCCAACTCTCGCTGACTATGAGTTCAATATATCAAATTTTTTTGGGAGTGTCAAGTAAAAAAATGGGATAGCGACTTTGTAAATCGCTACCCCACATACTTACCAAAGAGTTTATGTTTAAAATATTATATCTACCAGTTAGATATAACACCTATATCATAACTCAATTTATATTTAGTGTCAAGTGTAGTGCAATATGTTAAACCCACATCATTTCTTTGCCAAACCTTTTCTTCAACAAACGTCTGGCAATGTTCATAATTTAAAAACACTTGGTCAAGCACATAAAATCTACCTAATCTATTTTCTATATCAGAAAATATAAATAGTATTAACTCAATCATCTGTTGCTTGAAAATGTAAGTCTTGAGGCTCTGGCAATGGCAAGGTTTCAGTGGTTTTCTCCCAGTCACCTTGTTCTTTCCACATATGGTTACAATGTATAGCATCACGAAGTTCCTTGTCTATTTCTGGACAAGGTTGTCCTTTGTTTTCTAGTAATGCTAGAATATTGATAGCCTTTTTTCTCAAAGACCTACGCCATTTCAATAGATGTGTGTCATCTGTTGCCATAGGATATCCTTATAGTTGATTTATGTTTAAACATACCCCAACTTAACAAATATTTATTGATGTGTCAAGTGTTATCTTGATTTTCTTTTGATAATATAGTTTAAAAGTGTATTAGCTTTAATAGATTGCTCAATTCGTGGTGCTAAAAAGGAATCTCCATAGGTATTTGGTCTTATATTACACCTATTTATCCAGAATTTATCTCTGTCATCAGCTTTTTTCTGACGTTTTTCTAGACCAAAAAAAGTTTTATCATTTATATGTGCTGACCATAAAGATATATGCACACTATTTATATCTAACCACTTTGCAAAATCTTTCATTGCATTTAGATTTAGTAATTTAATATTCATGAGGGATCGTTGTCTATTAGTTTGTGCACTTCATCAATCTTTAAATTTAATTGATGCAAGTCACCATAAACATCTGGTTTATCTAAGTATTTAGTTTTAAGTTTAATCATAATTTCATCAAACTTTTTTAACTTTAATTGTATCTGTCTAATTTTTGTAATCATAATTTTATATACAGAGGCTCATGCGTTGGAGAACATATACACTTTGCCAAGCATATACATTTTACCGAACCAACGCACAGGTCTTTTGGACTCGTAGAGATATCTCACGAAATCCAGACAGTAGGTTTTATTGTTGCAACTACCTACTCCCGACACAGCTAGTCCAGTCTGAATTAAGTTCGCTTCGCTGTGTCTTTGTACATTATCATAATATCATATTGATATTCGTATGTCAAGCAATAAAAAACCCCCAATGTGTCAAGCACAAAGGGGGTTTATCTTATCTTAGAGGGAGATAAAAGTTTTTAATTTAAAGATTCATGTTTTATCCTTTCGTCTTTGTCAGACATAATACTATTAAATAAATTAATTACGTCTTGTTTTTCTTGATCGTCTTTGTACATAGACATCATTCTATTCCAAAACATTGCAAAGTATGTCATGAATACAAAGTCTTTCGGTGCAGGTATTCCATCAGATTCAAGGCTATTGAGTAAATCAATAATATCTTTAGATAAATTTTTATGTATTCTACTTTGAATAATAATAAATTGATCTTCTTCTTTATTATCTTTTTTACTTATAGCCTCTAAGTAATCACTAAGTTTATATGTTTTACCCATAATTAATTACCTCTCATTATAGATTTAAACTTAGACATATTAAACTCAGTAATATTATCAAGCCCACTACTAGATTTAAATATATCCCTAGCCTCGTTAAGTTTTTTAGTATTTTCTAAGTGAAAGTTTTGTGCTTTATTCTTTACTACCACTTCACTATGTATAGCGTCACGCTTTTGTTTTTCTATACGTTCCATTGTTGCTATGTCAGTTGTCATAAAGACTCCTTTGTTATTGGTTATGAATACATACTATCAAAGGTGTGACAATGTGTCAAGTAATAAAAAAGCCCCTACCGATTTGCACCGATAGGGGCTATACATTTTCATCAATCATACACCCATTAACCCGATAAGACTTCCGAGCAATAACCACATGATTGATACATACATTACTTGTTTCATAATCATTTTTCCTTTCTGAAAATACATTATGCTATATCAAATTCTGTGTCAAGTGGGAATACACAAGGGGGCTTACTAAAATTTGCCCCCTCGCAACTTATAGGGAGATAAGATTTTGTGTTATATTGCTACTGATTTATAGAATAAATCTAGTAAGAAATAGCCTATAAATACAGTTGAAACCATTACCAATATTAATTTCATTTTTTTATCTTAGGTTTTACTTTGTTAATACTTTTTAAATAGGCTTTGTTTTTACTTTCAATAAAATCTATGTTTGATCTCATCAAAAATAAACCAGTAAAAACTATTAAAGCAATACCAATAATAAAAATAAACATAAGCATTTTTAAACCTCGCTATTAATTAATTATCTTATCAGTATATATGCAAATTTTGCATAGGTCAAATGTAAGCTATGCAGTTTTTAGATATGTAGTTTTTGCATACCCCATAAATAATATGTATAGAAATTATATATAATTATTATATCTATATTATATATATAAAATATATATCTATAAATATATTGCCTTATTTATGACACATTATAAACAAAGTTATGCCTTAATATTATAGTATGGTAATTATATGACAAAGTGTTGCAAAAATATCACAGTTAATGTTTCACGTGAAACTTCTGTTCTACTTTTGTTCTTATTATTAACAGCTGTTAATTCTACCATAGGTTGTATTAAATTATTTTTAATATTTAACATTGTATTGATTGACTTAACGCTTTTAATTTGCATAATGTCATTAATGATTTATTTAAAATTAATTATAAAAATTAATGATAAATCTATAACAAGGTAAATATGACAAATGAAACTAAAAAAGCTGACATTAAAAAAACAAATTTAATGTTAGATTTAAAATCAAATGAGACGTTAAAAAACACGTTAAATTTAGCTTTAAAAAATACATCTAATTTAATGAACGTCTTATTGCCTAAAATTGCTGACGCAATTAAAAGCGTAGTTATTGAATATAAAAACGCGACAGCAAAAAACACTAAAACAAGCGACAGCGAAAAAGCTATCCAAACTAAAGCATTAAGAGAACACTCTTATGATCTAGTCGGTTATGTCCGAGCAAATGGAATTAACCACGCATTTGAGATGGTTGTTACTCGGGCAATTAAACTCGGCTTAATGTTAGTTGATCACCCTAAGGAATTTCAAGTTGATACTAAAAATTCCAAAGTGTTCGTAATGTCTAAAATTGCAACGCCATTTATTGTTGAAAAACTTGAGGGGCAAAAAGCAAATAATAAGAAAAAAGAAAACACCTCAACCGAGTTAGTTGAAGTTAATACTGGCGTTGTTGATAGAGCCTATAAAGTTAAATATGCTGTACCGACTAGGGTATCTAGAAAACCTCAAACTCAAGATAATAATTTGACGTTTGGACAGTCAGCAACTCAATTCTTTAGTCAATTCAATAAGGCTTTAGATTATGCTACTAAAAAAGATGTTAGATTTTTTGACATGGTTGATGATAAGACTATGGAAACTCTATCTAATATTAATGCTATGTTTAATTCTCAAGCGTATAAAGGTATGAGAGATTTTTCAATAGATTATGAAATAGATATTAATGGCGATCTTAAAAAAGTAGCTTAACACTAATAAACACTAGCCCCCCCTTAGCTTTGCTTTGGGGGGGTTTTTTTATATCCAAATTAAACTTGTATAGCTCTAAAGGTATAGTAATTATATATAATCATTATATATAAATATTATACTTATTTTAATTGGGGTTTCCTTAGCTTTACATAGTTACAAAATTTCACCCTATCCCCCTCAATAAATCTCGGTAACCCCAAACTTTCCCCTCGTGTAAATTTTTATATTCCTATTTTAACTCGGATACCCCTAGGGGATACGCAGGTGCCATAGCCCCCCCACTATACTATACATATGCACTCACCATAAAATCCAGGTATCCCCCGTTAACCCCCTGGTGGCCAGAATATAGGGGATATTATTCTGTAGAAATGGCTATAAATCCCCTGACGATAGCTTAGTTATCCCCTAAGGGGAATGTATATGTAGGTACTATATAGATGTAACGCCTCCCCTAGGGGGATAATTATATTATACACCCCATTATCAATTTTGTCAATAGAAAAATTAACGCAAATGAAAAAAAAGTACTTGACAAAATTGTTAATCACGTTATAATATAATAGATAGACCTAAATATAAATCAAAGGGACACACATACTCAGAATATAGTAATATATACAGGGTCATCACTGATTTATATTTACATAAATTGGTACCAATTAACAACTTTAATATAATTATGGCAAAAAAATACGGAACAACTACACTAAGTGGAGCTGACAAAGAGAAAAGAACTCCTAAGTTCTTAAGAAATATCTTTGAAAGCCCTAAAAAGAAAGCAGAAAGATTGTCTACAGCATCTGGTAAAGCAAATACAGCTGCATCTAAGAAGATGTATGCTGCAGAGAGTATGTTTGACTCTACTAAAAAAGCAGAGAAAGCAATAACAGCTGCTAAAAGAGATAAAGCTAAAACAAAGATAGGCCCAGTAACTCCAATGACAGCTAGAGATAGAGCTAAAGTAAAATCTGCCCCAAAAGGCACATTTAAAAAAGCTAATAAACTAGATGCAGAGACTAAAAAATCATATGAGAAGAGAATTGCTTATATGGAGAAAAGAAAAGCTGCTGGTAAAAACTATTCAAAGAAAAACTTAGCGGATTTAAAATCAAAACTAAAATAAACTTGCCAAACTCAGTATTCAATCTGCCGTTTAAAGAGTTTATGGAGATAATTAATGCAAACAACGGATTCTTCTATAGTTCCAAGTCAAAAGAAAAACTTAACCGACATGCAGGAGAAATTTCTAGATGTCCTGTTCGGAGAAGCAAAGGGCGATCCCAAGAGGGCGGCAGAGCTAGCAGGGTATTCAAAACATAGTTATCCTAAAGTTGTTAGAAATTTAAAAAAAGAAATTACTGAATTAGCAGAGAATCATTTATCTACACATTCTGCTAAGGCAGCAACCAGACTCACCGATTTGCTAGACGAAGATGGCACAACTCCACACGCTAGTGTCCGTCTAGCAGCTGCCACTAATATATTGGATAGAGTAGGAATTGTAAAGAAAGATCAACTAGATATAAATATGAAAGCTATGCATGGAATATTTATATTACCAGCTAAAGATGGAACCGATACGGATCAAGAAAAGAACTAGACAAATTCCATTTGGTTTTAGGCAATCTGATACACATCAAGATTATATAGAACCTATTAAAGAAGAATTAGAAGCTCTTGATCAAGCAAAAAAATATTTAAAGACTTGTTCATACAGAGAAACTGCACAATGGCTACATCGAAAAACAGGAAGATATATATCACATGTCGGACTTAGAAAAAGAGTTACCAGAGGTACAGCCTCCGAAACCGAAGCAGAAAAGCAAACAGAGAGCCAAGAGATCAGTCAAACAGATTCTAGCAACCAAGCGTAAGAAAGTTGCTCAAGCAGAACAAACTTTGCGATCAGCAAAGCAAGCTGCAGAAAATACCAAGAAGAAGTTGTTAACTATTAACAAAGCTCTTACTGGTAAAGAAACACAACTACTTACGGAAGATATAATCGATAGTGCTCCTAAGACAATACAAGAGCATGTAAAATCGCAGGAAGTTATCTTTAAGCCAAACGGTGGCCCACAGACAGAATTTCTTGCAGCTTCAGAGAGAGAAGTATTTTACGGAGGAGCAAGAGGTGGAGGCAAGTCTTATGCCATGCTAGTAGACCCACTTCGTTATTGCTCTAGGCCTCACCACAGAGCACTTCTAATTAGAAGGACTATGCCTGAGTTAAGAGATTTAATTAGTAAATCTCAATTACTCTACTCCAAAGCATATCCAGGAGCAAAATGGAGAGAACAAGAAAAAGAGTGGCGATTCCCATCGGGAGCAAAGATAGAGTTTGGTTACGCAGAGAACATGACAGACGTTTTACGTTACCAAGGTCAATCATACACATGGATAGGAATAGACGAACTTCCGCAATATCCTTCGCCAGATATATATAATTTTTTAAGATCTTCTTTAAGATCCGTTGATAAGGACATACCTGTCTATCTAAGAGCTACAGGCAACCCAGGTAACATTGGATCACAATGGGTGAAAGAAATGTTTGTAGATCCTGCAGAACCTAACTCTGCATTTGATATAAAAATAGACACACCTGTCGGAGTAAAAACTATCACTCGTAGATTTATTCCTGCAAAGTTACAAGACAATCCTTATCTGATGCAAACAGATGACTACTACGCTATGCTTGCATCTTTACCTGATATACAGCGTAAACAATTTTTAGATGGAGATTGGGATGCCTATGAAGATTCAGCGTTTCCTGAGTTTAGCAAAACAACACATGTTGTTGAACCCTTTGAAATTCCTAAAGGATGGTATAAGTTTCGTGCTGCTGACTGGGGTTATTCTTCTCCTGCTTGCGTGCTATGGTTTGCTGTTGATTACAATAATAATCTGTGGCTCTATAGAGAGTTATATACTTCCAAAGTTACGGCAGATATTTTCGCAAGACAAGTATTAGAATTAGAATCAGGTGAGTATATTCAATATGGTGTACTCGACTCAAGTACCTGGGCAAAGAGAGGTGATGTAGGCCCTAGTATTGCAGAGACAATGATTCAACAAGGATGTCGATGGAGACAATCCGATAGATCACCTAAAAGTAGAATTAGTGGTAAGTTAGAGATTCATAAACGTTTACTAGTTAATGATAAAGAACCAGGACTTAGAGTATTTAAGAACTGTAGAAATTTAATTAGAACGATGAGTACATTACCTACAGATAAGAAGAACCCCGAAGACGTTGACACAAATGCTGAGGATCATGCATATGATGCATTACGTTACGGATGTATGAGTAGACCCATGCACCCCAAATATGCACAAAGATTTAAACCCTTGTTTACCCCTGAGTTTAAACCAGCTGATAACAAATTCGGATATTAATGGAATTACCTACACACAATTATTTTTTATGGGGCCCTTATCTAGCAAAGATGACGGTAAAAGAAAGTTTATGTGAAAAGCTATTAAGTGAAGGAAGACACTTAAGAACATCACATAGGAATCACCTAGCAGGAAAAATAGAAAAAGAATTTAAATACGATAATCTAAAATATTATCAAAAAGAATTTCAACCTTATATAGATTCATGGATACATGGATGGTATAGACAACTTGGTTCTCATGTTGCAGTTAAGGGTAAGCTAGTAAGTTTATGGATTAACTTTCAAAAACCAAAAGAGCATAACCCAGTACATATACATCCAGGTGCTGATGTTTCATTTGCATTACATTTAAATGCACCTATAGCTATGATAGGTGAAAAGCAAGAAGAGACAGGAGTTGCACCAGGTAGATTATCTTTTCTGTATGGTGAAGAAAGAGCCCATACAATAGCAGAAAGATCATTTACACCAGAGAAGAATGTTATGTTTATGTTTCCTGGAAACTTAAGACACTATGTAACCTCATTTAATTCTGATGTAGAGAGAATCTCTGTAGCAGGCAATGTAAAATTTGATCATGCAAAGTAAAAGAAAATTACCAGAGATACAAAAGAAATTTTTTCCATATGATTTAGTATTAGCATATTGGGAAGATATCATTGCAGATTGCTCATGGATAGATCTTAATGATATAAAAAAATCCACAACTGCCATATGTTGCACGGTTGGATGGTTAATAAAACAAGATGAGAATGTGACTATATTAATGTCAGATTTTAATTTTGAAAATGACAAAGAAGTAAAACAAGGTGGTGGACATACTACCATACCAACTAAAAATATATTAAAAATAAAAAAGATAAAAATATAGGAGACAGCAATGGAAATGAAATTTGATCCAAAAGCTAAAGTACAACAAGGTCAATTAAGTGATGCACCTGAAGGCAAACAGCCTAACAGGGAATCAAAGAATATTGACTTTGCAAAACATGCACCTAGAAAATATGAGTCTGCTAATTACTTAGCAGATAATGATGTACCTACTAAGTCAGGTGCAGAGCATGTTCAAGATAGCTTATTTAAAATGGCAGACGAAAAAGATTATTAATTAATAGGAGGGCAAACCAAATGATGAAAAGATATATGCACGGAGAACTTGCACCTGATGTAGCAAAAAGACCAAACGATAAACTAGCAATAGATCCTAATTCAAAAGTAACACAAGGTTCTACAGCTGGTGATGGTAATGATGCAAAAGGCAAGTCAAAATCAAAAGTAGATCCAGCAATCTTTAGAATGGCTGAAGAAAGAGATTATTAGTTTTGATGGAAGAAGATAAAGAAAAGAACGAAGGATACGAATCCGAGAACAATGCTTTAGTTGGTCTAGTAAGATCTAAGTTTCAAGAAGCAGAGACAGCAAAAGTCTACGATGAAAAAAGATGGTTGCAGTCTTATAGAAACTATAGAGGTTTATACGGGCCAGAAATGGCATTTAGAGATAATGAGAAGTCTAGAGTATTTGTTAAAATAACAAAGACTAAAGTACTTGCATCATTTGGTCAAATTATAGAAGTTCTTTTCTCTCAAGGTAAATTTCCTTTAGGAATCAGTCCAACTTCTGTGACTGAAGGTATTGTTGAGAAAGCTCATTTAAAAAATAAACAACAGGAGCAACCAGAACAACCACAAGATCCTTATGGTTTTCCAGGAGATAATAAAGAAATACCGCCTGGTACAACTGCTACTGAGTTGATGAGAGATCTTGCTCAAGAATATCAAAACTTAGGATTTGAAGAAGGGCCATCCTATACAGGTACTCCAGAAATTGAACCTGCACAATTAGCTGCAGAGGCAATGCAAAAATTAATACATGATCAACTAGAAGAAAGTAAAGCAATTACAGTTCTAAGACATGTATTTTTTGAGATGGCATTACTAGGTACAGGAATTTTAAAAGGGCCTTTTACAGATGCTAAAACATATAATAGTTATGACACTTCTGAAGATGAAGAAGGTAACATGGCTAAAGTACAAATTTCAAAAACTAAATCAGTTCCATCTATTGAAGCTGTATCATGTTGGGATTTTTATCCTGATCCAAATGCTACAAACATTCAAGACTGTGATTATGTAATTCAAAGACATTCTTTTAATAAACAACAATTACAAGATTTAACTGAAAAGCCTATGTTTAATAAACAGGCTATTGAAGAATGTTTAGAGATGGGGCCAAACTATCAAACAAGAGGATTTGAATCTTCATTGTATGATAGAGAAAATGTTACAAGTATTTATAAAAATAGATACGAAGTATTAGAATACTGGGGTACAATTGATAGACAAACTGCAGATGAATGTGGTGTATACTATTCAACTGACTCTGAAGTAATACATGTTAATGTATGGATATGTGGTGGTAAAGTTTTAAGAATGGTAGAGAATCCATTTACACCAAAACGTATTCCATATTTAGTATGTCCATATGAATTAAATCCATATCAATTTTTTGGAGTAGGTATTCCAGAAAATATGGAAGACTCACAGATGGTTATGAATGGTCATGCAAGAATGGCTATTGATAACTTAGCACTAGCAGGTAACTTAGTATTTGATGTTGATGAAACAATGCTAGTTCCAGGACAAGACATGAAAGTATTTCCTGGTAAAATATTTAGAAGACAAAGTGGCCAAACTGGTCAAGCAGTGCATGGAGTTAAATTTCCAAACACAGCACAAGAGAACTTACAAATGTTTGATAAGTTTAGACAGTTAGCTGATGAGTCTACAGGTATACCATCATACTCACATGGTACAACAGGTGTTCAATCTACAACTAGAACTGCATCTGGTATGTCTATGTTGATGGGTGCTGCTGCACTAAGTATTAAAACAGTTATAAAAAATATTGACGACTATCTTTTGAAACCCCTTGGAGAATCTTTATATCATTGGAATATGCAATTCAATGAAGAGGCTCCTAATATCAAAGGCGATCTGGAAGTAAAAGCACAAGGGACTTCGTCTCTAATGCAAAAAGAAGTTAGATCACAAAGACTAATTACATTTATGCAAACTGCATCTAATCCTGCACTTGCACCATTTGTAAAATGGCATACTTGTTTAAAAGAAATTGCTAAGTCTTTGGATATAGATCCAGATCAATTAATTAATGATCCAGAGAAAGCTGCGATCTATGCACAAATAATGGGGATGGCAAATGGAAATCAAAACAATACAACCTCTGCTGGAGGACAAGGTCAAATGGGACAGACTGGAGAAGTACCTACAGGAGCTTCGCCAACAGATCCAACAGGAGCTGGAGGTGGCAACATCGGAACAGGTAATGTACCGATGCCAGGGGAAGCTGGCTTTAGTTCGCCAAATCTTGAACCTGAAGGAAGCAAACAAACGCAATAAGGAATAACATGGCAACAACTTTTGATGTAAATAGAATTGGTGGTGGGACTTTTGAATTAGTACAAGATCCTTCTACAGGACAATACTCATATAAAAAAGTTGGATTTACTCCTGTTAAAAGTTTAACTATACCTGACTTAGGTACAACTACTACTACTACACCAGAGAAAAAACCAGAACAAGATGATGCAACTGATGTAAGCAAACCTTATGAACAGTTAGTTAAGCAGACAGGTGGTGGAGAAGCAATTGACTATACAGGTCAAATGTTAAAAGATGCTAAAAAAATTGATCCACAATTACCTATGACTAGAGAAAGTTTAACTAGTTCTTTTATAGGTGAAGAAAGACCAACTAAAACTTATGCTGAACAATTAGCAGATTTACAAAGACCATCGATGCTTGGAGACAGAGGCGGTAGTATGGATCAAATGTCTGGTGCAACTCCTTATCAAGATGATATTATGAGAGGTGGTACTGGAGTTAAAGCTGATACAACTAGAGGCCCAGGTATATTTACAGATAAAAAACCTTTAGGTAGTCCATTTAAAGCATTTGATGCATCAGTTAAAAGTGGTGTAATTAGTAGACCAGAGTATACATCTACTACTCCAGAAGCTAGAGCAGCTATGACATCTGATGCTGCATCATTAGGAATTAAAGAAGTAGAATCTACCCAACCAACCATAGGTTCTTTTGGAACTGATCCTACAGCACAAATAGGTGGTAAGGATATAGAGGCAGATCCAGGCACACAACCTGTAGAAGATATAGAAGTAGAACCGACTGCACTTAAAAAAGTTAGTACAGGTTTAAAAACTTTAGCAGATAGTGTAGGAAGAGTATTAACTAGTGGGCCTATAGCTCAAATTGCTAAAGTTATAGGAAAACCAGTTGGTGAATCAGCAGGAGCTGTAGCTTTAAATAAAACATATTTTAATGTTAGAGGCGGAAGTGTTGATGGCCAAAGAATAGCTGGTAATCCTGCAACTGATTTATATGCAGGTATGAATAGAACTTCTAGATATGGTAATTTAGAAAAAGCTGGTGCTAAAAGAATTGCAACTAGAGAAAAAACAATTGCTAGAAAAGGTTATAAGCCTGGTGATAAGTTTTATGATGATACTCAAAATATGAAAAATCAAGAAAAAGATTATAAAGCTGCTAAAAAATCTGCACCAGTAACAGGCACAACTAAACCAGGAACTAGTGGTGGTAGTGGAGCTACTGGAGGAAGCCAACGTGTTATATGTACAGAGTTACATAAAACAGGAGAGATGCTTACAGAAGATTGGGTAAGAGATATTAGATTTACATATAGTAAATTAACTAAAAAACATATTAAAGGATATTTATCTTGGGCAGTACCAACTGTTAGACATATTAAAAAATATCCTACATACAGAAAAATATGGAAACATATTGCACAACATAGAGCAAATGATATTGCATGGAGAATGAAACAAGGTAAGTTTGATTTACTTGGAAGAATCTATGCAGGTATTGGAGAACCTTTATGTTGGTTAATTGGTAACTTTGTTACTGATAAAACATATAATGATATAATTGCAAAAGGTAAGAGGCATATTTAATGGCAATAGAAAGAGGAAATAAAGTTACTACAACTGGACTAGTAGATAAAAAACCATTTACACCAAAGGCTCCAGACATGAGTAAAATGAAAGTACCTGAAGCTATGCAAGCAAAAAGAATTAAACCAGCTGAAACAAGAGTAGCACCCCCAATGGAATCAGCACAACCTACAGAACAAGTAGCAGACAAAATTCAATCTCTAACAGATGAAGATAAAATTGTATTAGATACAGTTCTAGCTCCATCTGTTGCAGCCGTTCTTAAAAAAATTGCACCAGATGCTAGTCAATTAATTGATCAGTTTACAGGGCAAGAAGAGAACGTAGTTTTACCAGTCTCAGTTGTAAAAAACTTTGCAACTAAAAGATATGGTGGAGCAGATGAAGGAGACGCTGTAGAAAGTTTTATAGCAGATCTTTCATCTACACAAGAGATGGATCAACAACCTGTGCCACCTGAAGAAGAACAGTACCAAGCAATAGATACTGAACAAGTCTAATTCAGCCCACAACAATTATGGAATCGAGCTACCCTTATCCATAAGGCACTCAACCAATAGGTAAAAGTAATGGAAGAAGAAAAAAAAGTTTCCGAAGAGAAACAAGTTAAAGTACCAAATGTAAATCCTTATCATAAAGACAGAGGTGAAGAAGATGCCGAAGTTGAAGCATTTGCAAAAGGTGAGTTAGCTAAGTATCAAAGGGAACAAAGAGAAAAAGAAGCAATCGCAGCAACCGAACAGAAGGACACCGATGCATCTGAAGAGACTGCAGATCAAACAGATAATCAGGCTACTCCTATCGCTGAACGCCCTGCTAGAGCTGAAGATAGAGTCTTTAAAAAACGTTATGACGATTTGAAAAGACACTATGATTCTACTATTCAAAAACACAAGGACGAACTAGAATCTTTGCGTACTAGATTAGAATCAGGAAACTCGCAATTTAATCCTCCTAAATCTAAAGAAGAATTAGATGCATGGAGAAAAGAGTACCCAGATGTATATGATATGGTTGAAACCATAGCTATAGAGAAGGCCACTACTCAAACTGCAGAACTTGAAGATAAATATAAAAATCTTAAAGTACAACAGGAGCAAATTGCAAAAGAAAAAGCAGAAGTAGAACTTTTAAAACTACACCCAGACTTTAGTGAATTAAGGAAACAAGATTCATTTCATGAATGGGCTGAAAGACAGGATCCTACTATACAAGGTTGGTTGTATGAAAATACATCTAATGCAACTTTAGCTGCTAGAGCAATTGATTTATATAAAATGGATCAAGGCATTAGTAAGTTAAGTAAGAAGCAGGAAACTGACGTTAAGAAAGAAGCTGCTAAAGCAATTTCTAAAACAAAGAAGAGTACTGAAACTGATATGCCAAAGAAGAAAGTTTGGACTACAAGTGAAATTTCTAAACTAAAATCTCATGAATTTGAAAGATTAGAAAAAGAAATAGATCTTGCTCGTTTAGAAGGTAGGATTGAACAACGTTAAACAATCAACTAAACTAAACTAAAGGAGGGTACAACCATGGCTTTTGGAAGTGCTGGTGGATATTCGAACTTACCTTCAGGTAATTTCACTCCACAAATTTTTAGTCAGAAGGTTCAAAAATTCTTCAGAAGAGCATCAGTGGTAGAAGATATTACTAACACTGATTACGCTGGAGAAATTGAAAATTTTGGCGATACTGTTAAAATAATAAAAGAACCAACAATCACTGTTGCAGATTATGCAAGAGGTACAGCTGTGTCTACACAAGACTTAGCGGATGACCAAATCACTATGACAGTTGATCAAGGTTCATACTTTGCTTTTAAAGTAGATGATATTGAAGAAAGACAATCTCATGTTAACTTTGAAGCTCTTGCAACCTCTTCAGGTGCATATTCATTAAAGAAAAACTACGACTACAATGTATTGAAGTTTATCTACGATAACGCTTCTACATCTGCAAGCGATACTGGAACTGACGCTTCTCCAATTGATGGTGATCAGGCAGCTGATACTTTATCAGACGTTGTTTCAGCGGCTAAAAAAGTTTTAGATAAAAATGATGTGCCAGAAGAAAATAGATGGTTAGTTGCACCACCTGAATTTTTTGAGCAATTAAGAAAATCAGGTGCTAAACTTTCTGACCAATCAGTAATGGCTGATGGTGGGGCATCTCAAATCAGAAATGGTAAAGTCACAGACAGACCATTATTTGGTTTTAACATGTACTCAACAAACTCAATTGCTGTATCTGGTGGAAGTGTTTCTGCTAATACATTTGGTTCTGCTGGAGCTAACGAGTATGCGTTCTTATACGGACACTCATCTGCTATAGCAACAGCTAATCACATTGCAAAAACAGAATTAATCAGAGACCCTGATTCATTCGCTGATATCGTTAGAGGCTTACACGTTTTCGGAAGAAAAATTCTTAGAGACGAAGCAGTAAGATCTGGCGTAATCACAATTGGTTAATCGTAGGAGGATATAAACAATGACTGATTATAATAGTTCAAACACAAACGCTTTGATCAAAGCATCAAGCGATACTGTAAGAATAGCTTCAGAAGTTGTAGATTTTTCTTCTACAACTAATGCTGCTACTGACACTTTTGACATTATTGGAATCCCAGCAAATACTGTTGTACTTGCTGCAGGTTTTGATGTGTTATCAGCTGGTACTGGTACTGGTACAATTGCACTAGGTGACAGTGTTGACGGAGATCAATACGTTTCTGCAGTTGCACCAACTTCTGCTGGTCAACAAGCTGTATTAGCTGCACCTTATGCATATAGTTCTGCTGATTCAATCAGAGCTACTATTGCTACTGCTGCAGTTAACGCAAAAGTAAGAGTATGGGCAACTATGGTTTCACTTGATAAAGGTGGATCAGATGCCGATACAGACGCACAAAACGTAACATTTAGTTAATAGCTAATTATCTTGGGGGGAGCAATCCCCCCTTGATTTATCAGGAGAATAAATGTCAACAACATATTTAACTTTAACAAATAGAACTCTTAGAGAGCTAAACGAAATTGAATTAACTTCTGCTAACTTTGCTTCAAGCAGAGGGATTCAAACTGCAGTTAAAGATTTCATAAATAAATCTATACATGACATTTATAATGAAACAGGTGAAATACCTTTGCTATATGCAAGAACTACACAGAATTTAGAAATAGGTGATAATGAATATGATTTTCCTGCTGACTTTAGAAAAGCAGATATGGATTCATTTTCAATAGGGCCAAAAGAATTAGTTACTAATGGAGAGTTTACATCTAATATAACTGGATGGACAACTCAAAGTGGATCGCCAGCATACTCTAGTTCAGGTAATGGTAGATTAAGTTTAAGTAATGCATCTGCATCACAATCATTTTCTACAGTTGTAAATAAAACTTACAGATTACAGGTTAGAGTTTTAAACTCAAATTCAAATGCAGATACACTTGATGTAGCTGTAGGTACAAGTGCAGGTGGCACAGAAAATAAAAGTAGTAGTATAACAGTTACTAACTATGGTGAAGGTAATATTTTAAATACTACATTTACTGCAACTGCTACAACTACACACATACAGTTATCTACAACTGGAGATTTTACAGTTGATTATGTAAGAATATCAAGAAACGATATATTAAATAGAAAGATGACTTACATATCATATGATAACTACATACAAAATTATAAACCTACTGATGATACAAACAATAGTGGGAATTATGCAAATCCATTAAGAGTTTATATATTACCTAATCATTCCACATTTGGAATAAGCCCAAGACCAAACAGTAATGAGTTTGCAGTAAGTTATATATACTATACAACACACACAGATTTATCTGCTCATGGTGATACTATGAGTTTACCAGATAGATTTGGAACACTAATTATAGATAGAGCAAAATATTATACATATATGTTAAGATCTGATCCTCAACATGCACAGTTAGCTGATAGAGACTTTCAAAGAAAATTAAGATTACTAAAAGTAGACTATGCAACTAAGAATGATTATATGAGAACAGACACAATAGCAGAAAGTATTTCATTAAACATAGGAGGCAGAGTTAACTAATGGCTATTAGAGAAGATAATAAAAAAGTTCAAGATAATATGAATTATCAAACAGATAAATTTAAAATGCAAGGTAGAGATAAAGAAGAGCCTGTAAGAAAAGCAGACCTGTCTGATAAATTAAATACTAAACAAATTAATGATTATATTGATAAATACAAAAAAGGTGAAGATGTATCTGATATAATTAGAGATTTAAATTTTAACGAATTAGAAACATTAAGAAGACTAGCAGATAAAAAAGTTACATCATAATGCCATCTACTGATTTAATATCACCATTTGTAGTTAGTTGTGCAGGAGGTTTGACACTTAATAAAGATGTGTTCTCTATGTCTCCTGGTGAAGCACTTATACTACGAAACTTTGAACCAGATATTAAAGGTGGATACAGACGAGTTAGTGGTACAGCATTATACAATAGCACAATTGTACCACAAGGATCTAGCAATACTAGTTTAGTGGTAGACTGTGCAATTGTATTTAATGGACAAATCATTGTAGCTAGAGGTGGAGATATACATAGAGGTACAACTTCAGGTAGTTGGACAAGTTTAACTACAGGTTTAGGTACATCTACTAGAGCATATGATTTTGAAAAATATAATTTTGATGGGACTGATAAAGTAATTATAGCAACAGGACATTCAGCTGCACAAGCAATTAATGAAAGTTTTGCTGTTGACCCTATTAATGCAACAGGTGGTGGGACAGCTCCTACAAATCCTAAATTTGTAAAAGCATTTCAAAACCATATGTTTTATGCAGGTGCTACAAATACACAAGAAGTTTTATTTAGTGCACCTTTTGCTGAAGATGATTTTAATACAGCTGATGGTGCAGGTTCATTTAAAGTTGACTCTGAAGTAGTTGGATTAAGAGTATTTAGGAATGAATTATTTATATTTTGTATAGATAGAATTTATAAATTGACTGGCTCATCATCTGCAGATTTTGCAGTACAAGAAGTTACAAGAAATATTGGATGTAGAGATGGTGGTAGTATTCAAGAGATTGGCGGTGACGTTATATTTTTAGCACCAGATGGATTAAGAACTATTGCTGGTACAGCTAGAATTGGTGACGTTGAACTTGGATCTATATCCAGACAAATACAAGCTAGAATTGATGAAGTGGGATTAGATAGAATAACATCATTAGTTATTAGAGACAAATCACAATATAGAATATACTATCCTACTACAGCAGGATCTCAAGCATCATCAAAAGGAATTATAGGAGTATTAAAAAATAATCCAAATACAGGACAGATTGGTTTTGAATACTCTGATATGATAGGTATTAAACCTGCATGTACAGATTCTGATTTTATAAGTAATGTTGAAACGCAAGTATTTGGTGGATTTGATGGATACATTTATAAAATGGAAGTAGGTAATACTTTTGCTAATGGTGCAAGCACGAATACTATTGTAGCTACATATAGATCTCCAGATATGGTATTAGGTGACCCAGGTTTAAGAAAGTATATGCAAAGGGTTAATCTAAACTACGAAGGGGAAGGTACTTCAGTTAATGCTGATTTAGCAATTAGATATGACTATGATAGTTCAGATACACCCCAACCAAATAAAATAAGTTTAACTTCTGCTGGTGGGGCAGCTCTGTATGGCACAGCTATTTATGGTAGTGCATTATATGGAGCATCAGGTACACCACTTATAAGACAAACAGTAGAAGGATCTGGATTTGCAGTAGCTTTGAAAATAGATGATAGAAACCAAGCAGATGCATTTTCAGTTAAAGGATTTCAGCTAGAATTTACCCCAGGAGGAAGAAGATAATGGCAGGATATAGTGCACGACAATCAACATACACAACAGGTGATACAATTGCAGCTGCAGATACTAATGATGAGTTTAATCAGTTATTATCTGCATTTAATGCAACTACAGGACACACGCATGATGGTACTGCGGGTGATGGTGGGCCTGTAACTACATTAAGGGATGCAAACGGATATAATAAAGTATTAATTGATAGCACTAATGATCATTTAGAATTTTATGTAAATGTATCCTCTTCAGCTGTACAACAGTTTAGAGTAGAAGATGGTGCTATTGTACCTATTACAGATAATGATATAGACTTAGGTACGTCTAGTTTAGAATTTAAAGACTTACACTTAGATGGTACAGCTAATATTGATAGCTTAGTAGCTGATACAGCTGATATTAATGCAGGTACAGTAGATGCAGTTATTGGGGGTACAGCTCCTGCTGCTGGTACATTTACTACATTAACTGCAAATACAAGTTTAGCTTTAGCATCAGGTGCAACAGTTACAGCTATTAATGATGAAGATACAATGTCATCTGATAGTGCAACTGCATTAGCTACACAACAATCTATTAAAGCATATGTTGATACTGAAATTGCTGCATTACCTATAGGAGATATTACTGCAGTTAATGCTGGTACAGGCTTATCAGGTGGAGGTACAACTGGTGATGTAACTTTAAGTATAGATACAGGAACTACAGTTGATTTATCAACAGCTCAAATTTTAACAAATAAAACTTTAACAGCTCCTGTTATATCTACTATTTCTAATACTGGAACTTTAACATTACCCACATCTACAGATACATTAGTTGGAAAAGCTACAACAGATATCTTAACAAATAAAACTTTAACTAGTCCAGTTTTAAATGGTTCATTATCTGGTACAGCATTTTTAGATGAAGATACTATGTCTTCGGACTCTGCAACAGCAGTAGCATCACAACAGTCTATTAAGGCTTATGTAGATGCACAAATTACTGCTGAAGATTTAGATTTTGCAGGAGATACAGGGACAGGTGCAGTTGATTTAGATAGTCAATCATTTACTATTGCAGGAACTGCTAATGAAATAGAAACTTCTGCTTCTGGTCAAACTATTACGGTTGGTCTACCTGATGCAGTAACTATAAAACAACTTACTTTAAATCCTGATACAAATATTGGAAAAGTATTAGCACTAGAAGTACAGCAAGGAGATGTATTTAAATTTGGAGATGTAGAACTTTATAAAGACAGAACATCTGGTAATCATTATATTACAAATCCTACTGCATCTGATAATTTATCAATTGGTGGCGATAGTGTTATAATTAATGATAGCACACAAAATAAAGTCATATCTCGTTTTGATTTTAGTGGTGGAAATGGTGTTTCATATATAGGGTATTATGATAGTAGTACAGGATATGGTGCAAAACTTACAACTACAAATACTGGAGTAGATATAACTGGTAATGCTATTATCAGTGGTGATTTAACAGTATCGGGTAATGACATCACTATGGGTACAAATACAGACACTGCAATTATGGTTGCAGATGGTAGTAATTTTAACCCAGTAGTTCCTAGTGGAGATGTAACTTTAACAAATGCTGGTGTATTTGGAATATCTAGTGACGTTATAGTTAATGCAGATATTAATGCATCAGCTGCTATAGATGCAACTAAAATACATGATGGTACAATATCAAATACTGAATTTGGATATTTAAATGGTGTAACATCTAATATTCAAACACAATTAGACAGTGCTGCAACTGCGGGTTTTTCTATAGCTATGGCAATTGCACTTTAACATTGACAATTTTTGTAATAGCTATATAATATATTAATAAGGAGAAATAAATAATGGCACAAAACTTTAGAAGATACACAAGCAACGATGTAGGAACATCAGCTGCTGCTATACCTAGCGGTGCAGCATTTGATAGCTATGATACTGTTGTAGGTATTTCAGTTGCAAATATAACAACATCTGCTGTTACTGCATCTGTATATATTAATGATGGTTCTAACGACATTTATCTTGTTAAAGATGCACCGATTCCAAGTGGATCTGCATTACAGGTTTTAGATGGCGGGGCTAAGTTTGTAGTTCAATCTGGTGATAGAATTTATGTTCAATCAGATACAGCTTCATCATTAGATGTTTGGGTATCAGCCGTAGACGCAATAAGTACATAGGAGAAATAAATGCCTTTTATTGGAAATCAACCAGCTTTAGCTTTCACAAGTTTTGCTAAACAAGACTTCACTACAAGTGCGACTACATCTTACACACTTGATAATCCTGTAACTAACGAAAATGAGTTAGCATTATTTATTAACTTTGTAAGACAAGAACCTACAACTGCATACTCTGCTAGTGGTACAACTCTAACATTAACAAGTGCTACATCTGCATCAGATGATATGTACTGTGTGTATTTAGGTAAAGCTGTTCAAACAGTAAATCCTTCAAGTGGTTCAGTAGGTAGTTCTCAAGTTTCTGCTGATTTAATTACTGGTCAAACTGCTTTAGGTGCAACACCAGCAGATACAGATGAGCTTTTAATTTCTGATGCTGGAACATTAAAGAGAGTAGATTTTAGTTATTTAAAAGGTGGAACTAATACTCCAGCATTTAGAGCAAAAGTTAGTTCAAATCAAACAATAAGCAATGGAACAAATACAATAATTACCTTTGATACAGAAGAATTTGATGTTGGTTCAAATTACAATACGTCAAATGGAAAATTTACTCCAACGACTGCTGGAAAATATTTTCTATATTGTAAATTAAAAGTAGCACTTGGAACTGGAATTGTTTACATGGAATTTAGAAAAAATGGAAGTAATGTTCATTCTAATTATGAAAATGTTGGTTCAAGAGCTAGTGGAGATTATGGTCTACAATTATCAACTATACAATCAGCAAATGGTTCTAGTGATTATTTTGAGGTAAATTATTATCAAGGAAGTGGAAGCAGTAAAACACTTTATGGTGGAGCTGATAGTAGTTTTATGGGTTACAAAATTATTGAGTAGGAGAAATAAATTATGGCAATAACAAAAATACAATCTGAAAGTCTTAACCTAGCTTCACTTTCTTACGAAAGTAAAGAAAAGATTCTAAGTTTAACGAAGGAGATTAACTAATGGCTATTACTAAGATACAATCGGAATCGTTGAACTTAGCAGACACTTACGATTTTACAGGAACTGTAACTGGTGCTGGTGGTGTTAATACTCCAGCTTTTAAAGTAAAAAATGCTTCAGATGTATCTTTATCAAATGCTACTGCTACAAAACTTACATTAGATAGTGAAATTTTTGATACTGATAATGCTTTTGCATCTGATAAATTTACAGTTCCAAGTGATAAAGCTGGTAAGTATTTTATAAGTCTACAAATATCTTTAGAAGGTCAATATGACGTAACAGAAATGAAAGGTATGATTTATAAAAATGGTAGTCTTGTAAATGATATACAGATTAAACTAAAAATGGATGATAATATTATATCTGGTGGAACTGAAATGTTTTTAAACGCAAATGGAATTTTAGATTTATCTGTGTCAGATTATGTAGAGGCGTATGTTTATATTTCTAGTACTTCTGGTGGTGTTTATGTAGCTAAAGATAATAAAAATTTTTTTCAAGGATATAGAATTATAGAATAAGGAGGTAACAAACTATGGCACAACTAAGTACAAAAATAAAATCATACTGCGAAGCTAACGGAGTTAGCGAAGTAGATTTTTTAAATGATGTTAAGTTGCAAGACGACAGTAATGGTCAAGGTGCGTATATCAAAGAATGGAACTTAGATATTGCACAACCAACTGACGCACAACTAGCAACATTTGAGACTGCTGCAAATACTGCTGAGAGTAATGCAACAGTCGATGCAACAAGAAGAAGCCAATATGGTTCTTGGGGAGATCAGTTAGATGAAATCTACCATGACATAGATGCTTGGAAAGCAAGAATACAAGGAATTAAAACAAATAACCCAAAGAGTTAATAAATGGCATATATAGGTAAGACACCAGTAATAGGAAACTTTGTAAAGCTAGACAGCATAACTGTTGTTAATGGTCAAGCTGCATACACTATGCAAAATGGAGGTGTGAACTTCACATCTTACGACAATGTCAATCAGTTTTTAGTTTCATTAAATGGTATACTTCAATCACCGACAGATAGTTTTACAGTAAGTGGTTCTACACTTACCTTTGCATCTAATCTTTCTACAGGAGATGTAATAGATTTTGTATTGGTATTAGGTAACAGCTTAGACATAGGCACTCCTTCAGATAATACTATCTCTACTGCCAAACTACAGGCTAACGCAGTTACAAGTGCAAAATTAAATAACGATATTATTTCTGGTGCTACTGAACTTGCTAGTGAACCAGCAGACACAGACGAATTTTTAGTATCAGATGCTGGAACAATAAAAAGAATTGATTATTCCTTAATTAAAGGTGGTGGAATTACAGAAGCAGATCAATGGAGATTAACTTCTAGCATAACATCTGATACCGATCCAATTAGTGCTAACCTAGAAAGAGTTGATGATGCAACATTTTCAAAAATCGGAACAGGAATGTCAGTTAGTTCTGGTCATTGGACTTTTCCGTCTACAGGATTATGGCAAGTTTTTGGTAATGCAAATATAGGTACAAGTTCAGCAGATACTGTATATTTAAAAATAGAAGCATCTACAGATAGTGGAAGTACTTATGATACCCTTGTTCAATTTCAACAAGCAGATAGTGTTGCCACTTATGGTGGTCATGCTGGTGCTCATGTTTTTGTAAATGTTACAAATGCTTCGACTTTTAGAGTAAAGTTTCTTGCTGCTAGTTTTGGTGGAGCTGGTGCTGAAGTAAATGGAAACACAGGTTATAACTTTACTTATTTTACTTTTATTCGTTTAGGAGATAGCCAATGATAGATTACTTACAAAAAGCATTAGCATATTTTAATTCAGATAAACCTCAATGGTATGGTTGGAAAAAATACAATGATGATGGAACTAAAATTCCTAACGACCAACGAATGTGTTATGAATGTTTAATCTTAAATGATGAAACAGCAACTATGCCAACAGAGGCAGAAGTAAATGCAAAGATACAAGAATTAAAAGATGCTGAAGCAGACGCAATAACTAAAAAAGCATCTGGCAAACAAAAACTTTTAGACTTAGGATTAACCGAAGCTGAGGTAAAGGCTTTGATAGGAGTTTAAATGGCTCTAAACTTTGCTAACAACAACTCCTTATCAGCAATAACAACTCTACCAGCATCTATTTCTGGTGGTGCTATGACTTTAATCTCAGAGCAAACTGCATCTAGTTCAGCTACAATAGATTTTACATCTGGGATAGATTCAACTTATGATTCTTATGTGTTTAAGTTTATAAACTTACACCCACAAAATGATGGAAGAAATTTAAAATTTCAATTTAGTACAGATGGTGGTTCTACATATACTGTTAATATGACGACTACATTCTTTAATGCTATTCATTCTGAAGATGATACTTCATATGCACAATTACAATATGAAACTGCGTTAGATGTTGCTCAATCATATCCAGCAGATTTAATAGGTGCTGTTGGTAATGATAATGATGAAAATTTATGTGGTACTTTTCAATTATTTAATCCATCAAGTACAACATTTGTAAAGCATTTTATAAGCAGAATATCTAGTAGCCATGATTTTCCAATGGCAAATGATAATTTTGTTGGTGGATATGCAAATACTACAAGTGCTATTAATGGAATAAAATTTAATTTTAGTACAGGCAACATAGATAGTGGAACAATTAAAATGTATGGAGTAGGATAATGGCATTAGTTAAGTATAACGACAATAGTATAAGTGCTATAACCTCTACTGCTTCAATGCCAAGTGGAGCATTAACACATATTAAAACTTTAACTGCTAGTTCTAGTGCTACATTGTCATTCGTAGATGGAAGTTCAGATGTTGTTTTGGATAGCACATATCCTATTTATAAGTTTGAGTTTATTAACTGCCACCCAGCTAATAACACTGTTAAATTTCAATTTAATATGAGTACAGATAGTGGTTCTAACTACAATGTTACTAAAACTACAACTACATTTTATGCAATACATGATGATTTAGGCTCTAGTAATTTAGCTTATGATACAGGCTCAGATTTGGCTCAAGATACAGGAGATGCAGTTTTAAATACAGTTACAGGAAATGCAAGTAGTTCTAGTTGTTCTGGTTCTATGATGATTTTCAATCCTAGTTCAAGCACATTTGTTAAGCATTTTATATCTCAAACACATACAACTAGAGGAGATTCTGATGGAACTATTTATAATTGGTTCGGTGCAGGTTATGGAAATACTACAAGTCCTGTAGATGCTATTAGGTTTAATTTTGCATCAGGCAACATAGATTCTGGCACAATAAAACTATATGGAATAAAGGATTCATAATATGTCTATCATTAAATTAAATAATCAAGCTGTAAAAAACGCAACAGAATTTGGTTCTATATCAAGTTTAGGCAGTATGGTATTTATTAAAAAACTAACAGCATCATCTTCTGCTACTTTATCTTTTGTTGATGGGGCAAGTAGTGTTGTATTAGATTCTACCTATAAAGAGTATTTATTTACATTTAATAACATACACCCACAAACTAATAGTGTGTCTTTACAATTTAACATGAGTTCAGATAGCGGCAGTAACTATAATATAACTAAGACAACCACATATTTTAAAGCCTATCATAATGAGGCTGGTTCAGCTAGTGGGCTAATATATGAAGCTAGTTATGATTTAGCACAATCAACTTCATTTCAACAATTAACAGAAAATACAGGAAATGAAAATGACGAATGTTTTGTAGGAACAATGAGTTTATTTAATCCATCTTCAACTACATTTGTTAAACATTTTTTATTTAAAAGTTCAGAATATCAACATCAAGATTACAATTTATCAACTTATGTAGCTGGATATGGAAATACTACTTCAGCAGTAGATGCTATTCAATTTAAAATGTCTAGCGGAAACATAGACGCTGGAGATATTTGTCTTTATGGTATTGCTTAACAATTAACAATGGAGTATAAATAATTATGCCAAGACATCACAACATAAATGGGGTTCAAGTACCCTTTACAGCAGAAGAAGAAGCACAAAGAGATGCTGAAGAACAAGCATGGAATGATGGTGCTTTTGATCGTGCTATGGCAGATTTAAGACAAAGACGAGATAACCTTTTAAAAGCTACAGACTATTTAGCATTATCTGACAATACACTTTCTGCTGACATGACAACTTACAGACAAGATTTACGAGATATTACAAATGGCTTAACAACTGTTGAAGATGTTAATGCTGTTACATGGCCAACTAAACCATAATGGCTAAAAAATTTAAAGATCATATTGCACACGTTCCAATACAAAAAGGAAGTTCGCAAGGAAGAAGACCAAATACTAGTACTATGAACAAACATAAACGAAGACATAGTGGAGTAAAAATATATAAAGGACAAGGAAGATAACAATGGCTACACCAAACGATACGCAATTACAAAAAGGTGCTTTGGCTCCTGCTCAATCAGAGCAAACAGGAAGTCAAAAAGCAGTTACTTTAATTGAAAACTTAGTAGCACAACCAACACTTCCTACAGGCACAGTTGTAACTCCACAGTTACAAAATCTAGGCACTGGGGAACTAATGGCTACACAAGGTGTTCAAGCACCTGTAACTGCTGCTACACCTACTGCTCCAACTGCACCAACTATAACAACTGGAACTGTACCTACAGCTACTACTACAACTGTACCTACGGCACAGGCTGCGGGACAAATGACTGCTGCTCAAGTAGCAGGGGTTACCCCTACAGCTACGGCTGCACAAGGTACTTTAACTGCACCTGCACAAGCTGCAACAGGTGCTATTACTGCTGATGCTACAGTTAAGGGACAATTACAATCTTTACAAAATGAAGTAAGTACAGCTATTCAATCAGGTAATCCTTTACCTGTATGGGCTAGAGGTGCTGCTAAAGCTACTGAAGCTGCAATGAATAGAAGAGGCATGAGTGCTAGTTCTATGGCAGCTGAAGCATTAGCTGAAGGTATTATGAATGCTGCTGTACCTATTGCTAAAGCAGATGCAGATACTTATAAGCAAATGATATTCCAAAATCTTGCTAACAATCAGCAAGCTAACATTGTAAACGCACAATCATATTTACAGATGGATGTGTCTAATTTATCTAATAGACAACAAACAAGTTTAGCTAATTTAAATGCAAGACAATCTTTTTTACTATCTGATCAAGCTGCACAGAATGCTGCATTGCAATTTAATGCAACAAGCCAGAATCAAGTAAATCAATTTTATGATGGTATGTCTGCACAGATGGCAGAACAAAATGCTGTTAGAACTGATGCTATGAATCAGTATGCAGTTAGTGAACAAAACAAAATTTCTGCATTAAATGCACAAAATGAAGTAGCTGTAGCAGAAGCAAATGCTGCTAGAGAAGCTGCTATCAATCAATTTAATGCAACATTAGAAAGTCAAAGACAACAATTTAATGTAAACAATCAAAGAGAAATAGACCAATCAAATGTAGTTTGGAGAAGAGCAATTAACACAGCTAACACAGCTGCTACTAATGCTGCTAATCAAGCTAATGCTCAGAACTTATTAAATTTATCTAACTGGGCTATATCTGCTGCATGGCAACAATGGAGAGATGAAGCATCATGGGTTAATACATCTTCTGAGAATGATGCAAATAGAAATCATAATTTAGCTATGGCTGCATTAGAAAGATCTACAGCTGTAGACTTACAAGATCAAGCATCTAAAGATGCAATGTATCAAATGATTGGTAAGTTTGGATTTGATTTATTAACAGGTTAAGGAGAATATATGTTTGATAAACTAGGAAGTATAGGAAGTATAATTAAAGGTGCTGTAGGTAAAGCTGGTGCTTGGGTAGGTGGTACTATTGGTGGAGCAGTTGGTGGGCCAACAGGATCTAAAATTGGTGCAATGATTGGTTCTAAAGTAGGTGGATTATTTGAAAAGAAACCTGGGGCTGGCGATTTTAAATTAGTTGATACAAGTGTATCAGCACCTAGTCTTGGTAGCTATTCAATGAGAACTCAAGCAATGGGAGAAGCACAAGCACCTAGTATGAGAATGAAAACTGTTGATGGCGAAACATTAAATGCAGAATGGGAATACAGATTAACTAAAGGTTTAAGAAACAGAAATTTATATACATAGGAGAAACATGGATAAATTTAGAGAAGCAGAAAACAATCCTTTCGATGCACCAGTACCTGGCCAGAGTTTAACTGACAAACCAGGAAACTATCCATGGGAGCATGCACCACAATATACAGACACATCAGAAGCTGCTGATTATGTTTGGGATAAATTATCACAACCAGAATTTGCAGAACAAGTTATTGCTATGCTTGATGCAGGTATACCTGTAGAAGCTATAGGTAGAATAATTATATTTGCAGGATTTACAGAAGGTAAGTGGACACCCGATGTAGCATTTATTATTGCAGAGCCTGTAATGAAAATGATTGCAGCTGTAGGTATTCATGGTAATGTTAAAAAATTTAGAATGTCTATGCAAGATTTAACAAATGAAAAACAAATGCAATCTATTTCTAAAATTAAAAAGAGTAAAGATGAATTTGAAAAGATGGCTATGGGTATCGCTAAAGATGCTGGAGCTGAACCAAAAGGTGGGCTAATGGCTGCACCTGCTAAGGAGGAAGAGTAATGGCTATAGATTTTGGTAGAATGGCAAGAGGAGTTGCTACAGGATATTTGAGTGCAAAGATAGCAAACACAGAAGCTAATGATAGATTAAAAGAAGATATTATAAGACAGTCGGGAGAAAACTTTTATAATAATACTTTACCAGAATTTCAAAAGAGAGAAAAGAATAGAGAGAATACATATAACCAAGTTAGTAAAATATATGGTAATGATGTAGCTGAATACTTTGATCAAAGTGGATTCATTACAGGACAAGCAAATGACTTCAGTACTATTAATGATATGTTATCTGAAAATGATAATTTTAATAGAGATAAACTAAAAGCATATCTTGAGGCTGTAGAAGGTGGAACATACTCATCTAGAAAAGAAAAAAGATTTAGCTCAATAGCTGATCAAGAAAAATTTGTAATGGGTAATCTAACTAAAAATGGTTTTGGAACTAATACTCTTATGAGCCAGTTAGGTAGAGATACTACTGAAGAACAACCTATGGCACCTGCAGAAACACAAGCTGTAGCACCAGTGCCACCAGAAATGGCAGAAGATACTACCACAACTAAACTCCCTAGTTTTGCCGAAATATTTGGAACAACTAGTGAAGATAGAGTATTTAAAGATTTAAGTAGAGAAGACCAAATGCCTATAAGAAATAGAGCATTGTCAGAATTTAATGCACTATTTAGAGATGAGTTAACTGGTGATGTTAGAGTTGCACCTGCTGTAAAAGATGCTTATGATAATTTACCAGAGCCACAGAAAAGATCTGTAACATTAAGTCAGTTTGCTTTTGATAACTACTTTAAAAATACTTTTTTACCTGATAATAATTATACATTTGAAAAATCACTGCCTGCAGATATTATAGATGCTAAGTCTTTAATAAATCAATATAGAGCTATAGGTGATGAAGATACAGTTAAAGTAATTAAGCAAAGATTAATTGATGCTGGTTACGATATTCGTGACTATAACTTATAAAATATAATACATGGCTGGATTATTTGAAGATATAAAGGCTAAGGCCCCAAAACTACCTGATAATGTTCAGGTTAATACAGGTCTGTTTAATGATTTAATGCCTAATGATCAAAAGCAGAAGTTTAAATTAACTACTGAGGGCAACCCTGGTGAAAGTGTAGATTTTTCTAATGTAGAAAATCCAGGATTATTTGATGATTTAAAACCAGAGACAAAAGAAGAAGATATTGATGGTGATAAAGATCTTTGGCAAAAGGTTAAGTTTGCCGCAGGCATGGGATTTTTTGATACTGCTAGAGGTGTAAAACAATTAGCTGGATTTGATCTTGAAAAAATGAAAGAAGATCAAAAGAAATTGTATGAGTTTATGCAAGATCCAGATGGTAGTACTAACTATATGGTTGCTGCTGCATATTTTGGTAGTGCATTATTAGATCCTGCAGGTTGGTTAATACCTGTGACAAAAGCAAAAACTTTATATCAAGCAGCTAAATATGGTTTTGTAAGTTCTGGTATAGTAGGTGGATTAGGTTATGTAGATGAAGAATCTATATTAGATACTAGAGCAAAGCAAGCTGCAGCTAGTGCAATTGGTGGTACTATTATATCTCCTGTTATTGCAGGTATTGGTAAAAAAATAAAAGGTGAAAAAGTATTTAGTAGAGAATCATTAGGTATACCTGGATTTGAACCAACTATAAAATCACAAGCAGATGCACAATTACATAAATTAAAACTGTCTAATGAGGCTGGTAAAAAAGATAGAGAAGCATTTAATAGAAGAAAAATAGAAGATGTAGAGATAGAAGATTTAAAAGATATGCCTCAAGATAAAACAAAATTACTTAGAGGCCCAAGATTATTCTTTCAAGAAAATATAGTAAAACCTTATCAAAATAAATTTGGTAAACCTGCATTAAATTATATTACTAATGGTGAATATGGTGCAGAAGCAGGTGGTGCACTAACAGGTGGTGTTACTAGCTATGCATTTACTGATGAAGAAGCACCAACAACAACTAAATTAGGGGTTGCATTTACAGGTGCACTAACTGGTGCATTAGGATTGGGTGGAATAAAAAGAATTAAAGTTACAAGAACTTTTGGTAAAGAAGAAGAAGCTATAGAAGTTACTGAAAGTGTTGGAGATATTTTAGGTAGAAATTTTATTGATGGATATAAAATGCCTAGTAACTTTAAACAGTTAAAGGCTGAAGCACAAGGTTTCTCAAACCATATAGGTATGAGATTTTCATTCTTAGCTAATAAAATTAAATTACAATTATCACCAGATGAGCAGAAGATATTGTTTAACATGCTTGAAGGTGATATTAAACATAGTGTTAAAACAAAAAGTTTAACTGGTTTAAAAAAAGAATCAAGAGATTTAATTACAGAAATAGCACAAGAGTATGTAGATATGGGTCTTATATCTCCTATTACTTTTAAAAGAAATAAAGATATATATTTAAAAAGATCATACAGAGGTAAGTTAGAAGACAGACCATTTGGAGAGGAACTTAGAAATAGAGGTGCTACACTTATTATAACCAAAGATGAATATAATAAATTATATAAAAAACAAAAAGCATACACAACAACTACTCAAGATTTAGATAAAAAAACTGGTTTGTTTAGACAAGCTGAAGGTAAAAGAAAATTAATAAAAGGACATAGAGGTTGGGAACTATTAGGTACATCTCAAAAGGAATTTAGAAAACTAAAAGCTAATGATGAAGTACAGATTAGATGGGAGTTTACTAAACCACAAAGAGTAGGCTTAGGTGAAATAGAAGATGCGGCTTTTGCTATAGCTGAAACAGGTAGAGGTTTTGCACAAACTATAAGTCAATATAGATTTTATCAAAACATATCAAAACAAGATTATGTTTTTGATGGTTTAAGACAAATACCCGTGGCACAAAGACAAAATTACAAAAAGATGCCTGTAACTGTTATAAGTAAAACAGATGGTAAACAAAGGTATGGTGCTTTGGCTGGTAAATATGTACCAGAAGAAGTTTATAAAAATTTAGTAGCTGCTAATAGATATGCAAAAGCAGAAGGTAATACTTTTTATTCTGGATATAGAAAACTAAATTCTGTTTGGAAAGTATCTAAGACTGCATGGAATCCTACAGTACATGTAAACAATGTAATGAGTAACTTTGTATTACATGATTTAATTGATGCAGAGTTTAAGTATTTAAAACCAGCATGGACTGCTTTAACTACTCATGGTAAAACTGTAACTAAGAATGGTAAGACTAGTATACAAAAATCTAAACTAGTAGAAGCTGCCACAAAGTATGGTGTATTTGATGCTGACTTTGTAACACAAGAATTAAAAAATATTAAGGTAGGTTCTAAATTTCCATATGCATTTAATGACAGACTAGACCCATTTAATAATTCAGTTAACGCTGCAAAAGGTATATATGATGATGTACTTAACAAAAATGTATTAACTAGTCTTACAAATTTTTATAGATTTGAAGATGCGGTATTTAGATTATCTGTATTCCAAGATAGAATAGCAAAAGGTTTTTCATACTCAGATGCAGCATTAGATGCAAGAAGAGCATTTATTGATTACAATATTGACGCACCTGCTATTAATTGGATGAGAAATACTATCACTCCTTTCTTAGCATACACTTATAGAATCATACCTATACTTGCAGAGACTGCAATAGTTAGACCATGGAAGTATGCAAAATATGCAGCATTAGGTTATGGTTTAAATCAAATGGGTGATCTTGTAGGTGGTGGAGATGAAGAAGCTGAAAGAGCATTGATGCCAGAAAGAAAACAAGGTAGCTTTTTTGGTATGCCATTCTTACCATATAGAAGTATAAAAATACCTGTAGCACCTGACGATGAAGGTAATCCTTATTACATGGACTTTACTAGATTTGTACCAGGTGGAGATATATTTGATTTAGGTAATCCTGGTATACCTGGTTTGCCTGCACCTTTTCAACCATCATTTGGATTAGGTGGTGAAATATTATTTCCTATGTTAGGTTATGATTTATTTAGAGGAGAGAAAATAAAAGGGCAAACAGGCATGTTTAAAGAAGATATGCCTATTAGATTAAATGCTATTAAAGATAAGTTAATTCCTAATATTCCTTTCTTACCTGGGTCATACTCAAGTCAAAAATTAGAAAAAACTAGAAAAGGAAAAGACTCACCATTTGTACCAGAACAAAGTGAATTAACTGCATTAATGCAAACACTTGGATTTAAGATAGAAAAAGCAGAACTAGATAAACTTAAAACAGGTAAAGTATATGAGTTAAAGAGAAAGTTAAAAGGCTATGAAGAGCAAATAAACAAACATAGAAATGATTTTAGAAAAGGATTAATTAATAGAGAAACAGCTAAAAACAAAATAGATAAAGTTGCTAAAGAAATGAGAATACTTGCAGAAAAATATGGTGTAGAATTTGAAAAAGCTACATACTCACAACCTAAAAAACCATTCGAGGACGTAAAAGGTCTATTCGAAAGACAGAATTAATCATGGCTAAGAAACCTAGAACAACCAGCGAACATTTAATATCAATGTATGGTTATATAACAGGTTTAAAAAGAGAAATAAATATTATAAAAAATAATCATCTTAAGCATTTACATCAAGATGTGGATAAGTTACATGAAAAGGTAGATAAGCTACTGTATGTAATATTGGGTGGGTTAGGGGCAATCATAGCAACACTAGTAGGATTATTAAAATGATAGAGAGAGATAGTACAGATACAATAGTAATACACTGTTCTGCTACACCAAGTAATATGGATATAGGTGTAGACAAAATAAGAAAATGGCACGTTGACGATAACGGATGGGATGACATAGGTTATCACTACGTTATTCGTAGAGACGGAACGTTAGAGATAGGTAGAGATGAAGCTATGGTAGGCTCGCATGCTAGAGCAGTTAATGGCACATCTATAGGCGTATGTTTAATTGGTGGTTCAGATAGTAATGGTAAATGGGAAGAGAACTTTGCACCTATACAATTTGAAACATTGAAAAGTATCATATTAAAATTAAAAGATAAATATGATATAGAAAAAATAATAGGTCACTATCAAATTGATGACAGAAAAAAATGTCCATCATTTGATGTACCAAAATGGTTGGAGAAAAATGATGTGGTTTAGTGCTCTTAAATTAGGATTAAATGCGGCAACGCATATTTATAAAAAGAAACAAGAAACAAAGATGGCTATGGCAGATGCACAGCATATGCATGCTTCTAAGATGGCCCGTGGGGAGAGTGAGTACCAGGGAAAATTGCTAGAGGCTAGGCAATCGGACTGGAAAGACGAGTTCGTTTTGGTCGTGCTCACGCTGCCAATTTTGGTGATTGCGTGGGGGGTATGGTCAGATGATCCACAGGCTATGGAGAAGATAAAAGTTTTCTTTGAGCAATTCCAGCAGCTCCCGTCATGGTTCACAAATTTATGGATTCTTGTCGTGGCGAGTATTTATGGTATAAAGGGTACACAAATTTTTCGTAACGGAAAAAAGTAAATGTCAGAAAACAGTCTCGAACTGATAAACGAATATAAAGACCAAATCCGTATACTTCGCCAAGAAGTAGCCGAGTTACAGGATGCTGGTAAAAGTAAAGACGCAGCCAATAAAAGATGTTTACAAAAGCTAGAACATGTAACACAGGATTTAGAAGCAGCAACTAGTAAAATAAAAAAACTGGAGGAAGACCATGATCAAAAAAATAAAACAGATGATTAAAAAAGTCTGGAACAAATACATTGAATGGCTTTTTAAAGACACAAGTAAATAATGGAAAAAATTTGTAATAAATGTCACCACCCATGTCACTGCGGAGAAGATAATGATCTTCATGCAGATGAGTATGGTGTATGTACTTGTGAAAAATGTGAATGCAAACCAACTGAAGATACTTAACCCTTATGAAAACCCTTATACTTACACTACTAATTATCATATACTCAGCATTTGCTTTTGCAGATACTACACAAAATAATACATCAGGATCAAACACATCTATCACTGGTGGATACACTAGTTCAGCTACAAATACATATCAAAGTGGTAGTTCTAATAATACTACAACTACAAATAATTCTACTTCGAATATGAAATCTGCACCACCAACAGCAGCTGCACCCAATGTTACTAACTCAGGTTCAGATGTTTGTCTTGCAGGTGCATCAGCAGGTATTCAAACTTTTGGTGTAGGTGTATCAGCAGGTAAATCATTTAGAGATAAGAACTGTGAAAGAATTAAATTATCTAGAGAAATGAATAGTCTAGGTATGAAAGTTGCAGCAGTTGCAATACTTTGTCAAGATGAAAGAGTCTTTTTTGCTATGGAACAGGCAGGAACACCATGTCCATTTGAAGGTAAGATTGGTAAAGAAGCTAAAGCAGCTTGGAAGAAATATGATAAGTTAAGACCAGACTATGAAACATATGTGCAGAATTTAAAAATTATAGAAAAGAAAAATAAAGAAGAAGAAAAACAAATTACAAAAGAAATGATAACTATGGATATTCATAAAGAGTCAGAAGATAAGAAGACTAAACAAAAAATAGAATGGACTAATCCTAAATGATAGATAAATTTATATATAAGTTTTTGGGTAAGATAGATAGTGCAACTTCTTGGATAAATAAGTTATTAAAAAGTAAAAGTAAAAAATGAATAGAAAAACTAATACAGCTATGATTGCTTTGTTAGGCACTATACTTTTAGGTTTATCTACTTATGTATTAATAACAATTGTAGAACTTCAAGTTCATATAGGTATGCTTACTGAAGAAATAATGTCTATTGATAAACAAATAGGTAGAATATACAATCATATGGATAGATTAACTAGTAAATGATTTGGTTAATAGGGATAATAATAGGAGTTGGTTATGCAATATATAGCATTAATAAGTTTGCTGATTACATTAATCCTTACAACTTCCATAAAAAGTGAAGAAGTTACTACAAATAATTTA
>Ga0222718_10000325_pt1 | contig 52053 bp, 87 predicted proteins | sample C33_27DmetaG_FD_165045 | JGI IMG/M metagenome (GOLD analysis project Ga0222718, IMG submission 165045) | Estuarine water microbial communities from San Francisco Bay, California, United States - C33_27D | ecosystem: Environmental > Aquatic > Marine > Unclassified | place: USA: California... | reverse complement strand
AGCGGCACCTACTGATGCTCCGTCTTGCAAGCCTTTTTCAATACCAGCACCAATAAGACCAAGATCAAAGTTTTCAAACTGTACTGCATCTTGTAATTGAAATGCTGTAGGAAGATATAAACTTATATAAGGACATACACTAGAGTTCTTTGTTGGCAAGTTTGTGTCACTTGCAATACTAGTAGCTTGCGCTGTTTGGTTTCTTGGAGGAACAGTACCGAATGCTTCTTGCTGTTTTCTTGCTACAGCAAGTGATGCTGCGCTACTTAGCCTAGGATCTACTTGACCATCACCATAGCCTTTATTCTGCGCTAATTCGTGTTGTACTCTTTTAGAACTTTCCGCAGATGCCTTTGCTTTTGCAATACCTGCTTCAATTTTTGATTGAGCTGCTTCCTTTACGGCTTCTTCATCAACAACTTTAAATACAATAGTGCCTTTATAATCACCAGGATCGTCATTTGGATATCTGAGAGTGTTCGCCATTTCATACCTTATAAATAAGTTGTATCGTTGATGTTATTTATATTGGAAATCATGGCTTATTCTGGCAAATATACTGTTAAAAACCCCAAAAAGTACCAAGGTGATCATACCAAAGTTATTTATAGAAGCATGTGGGAAAAATGGTGTTTCAAGTGGTGTGATGAAAACTCTGAAATCAAGACATGGAGTTCTGAGGAAGTAGTTGTACCATACTTCTATGATGTTGATAAAAAATATCATAGGTACTTTGTTGATTTAAAGGTTACATATAAATCAGGAAAAACAGTACTTATTGAGATAAAGCCAGACAAAGAAACAAAAGCCCCTACATATCCCGGAAAGAAAACTCGTAGATATATCAACGAGGGTTTGACGTATGTAAAAAATCTTAATAAATGGAAAGCAGCACAAAGGTTTGCAAAAGACCGTAATTGGGAATTTGTAATATGGACAGAGAATACTTTAGAGTCCATGGGTATTAAACCAAAATCCACAAAACCCTTAAAGCCATATAAGAGAAAGAAAAGTCCTAAAAAGTGATATAAATAACACTATTGGATACTAGGACAAATAAATGAGCAACCTTTTTAATAAACTAGAAATGGAAGCATTTCGTAAAGGTATTACGTTGAGGACAAAAGAGTCCCAGACGTGGTTTAGAAAACGTATGGCTAATATGCGTAAACCTTCTGCTGAATCTCTTATGAAAGACAATCAGGTTAATCTGGAGTCCCGTATAGGACCAGGTACTATGGCAATGTTTTACTACGATCCAAAACATAAGAAAACACTACCTTATTATGATAGGTTTCCACTTATTATTTTGGTTGATAAAGTACCAGGCGGTTTCCATGGACTTAATTTACATTATCTACCTCCAATGTTAAGAGCCAAATTTCTTGATGGTCTTATGGATAATATGAATAATAGATTATATGATGAAACAACTAAATTTAAAGTAAATTATCAGATGCTTCAAAGAGCATCCAAACTTAGATATTTTAAAGCTTGTTATAAAATGTATTTAAATGATCACGTCAGATCAAGATTTGCTCAAATTGAAGCACCTGAATGGGAGATTGCTACATTTCTTCCTATTGCAGATTTTGCCAAGAGTTCAAGAGCCAATGTCTACAGAGATTCAAGGAAAAAAATAAATGGGTAGAATTGATGATTTCAAAGGCACCGTATCTGGACGTGGAGGTTTTGTAAACCCAACTCTGTATAAAATTGAGTTGCCGCCGCTACCAGGATCAAATGTAAACACAAGAGATTTTTCTACTCTATGTTCTGGTATATCGATTCCAGGGAGACAGATACAGACAATAGCCCGTGAGATAGGTACTGAGAAGCAGTTTGTTGGTGTTGATCACGAGGTTCCGCCTGTCTCACTTACCTTTAGAATGGTAAATGATTTTGCTGTTAAAAAATATTTTGAATATTGGCAGAACCTAATCATAAACCAAAAAACGCACGAAGTAGGATATGCAAACACATATCATAAAGATGTAAAAATATCACAACTAGCAAAAGTTGAGAGTGCATTACCTGTTGGTGGTCTTGGTATTATTTCAGACATATTGCGTACAGCACAAGCAGATAGACAATACCCTAGTGTATATGAATGTACACTTATAAAAGCATTACCCACTTCAGTTACTGGATATCAGATGGGTGATGCTCAGACTGATCAGATAGTTGAATTTACTGTTGAATTGCAGTATAAAAACTGGGTAAATAATGATACGAATGAAGGACCAGACAATACTTACATACCGACTACAGTTGGAGATATTATAGAAAATAAAATCAACAGTGCAGTCAAGACAAAAGTGGAGGGTGCCGTCCGAGGAGCAATCGGCAGACTCTTTTAATTATTTTACAACATGAGGATATAATATGTTACCTAAGTTAAATGATGTACCCAAGTATGAGATTAATATTCCATCAACGGGTGATACAAAAAAGTTTAGACCATTTCTGGTAAAGGAAGAAAAAGTTCTTCTACTTGCTATGGAATCTGAAAACGCAAATGAAATGCTTGCAGCAATTGTTGATACCATTGGTGCTTGTGTTCAAGATATTGACACAGAAAAGCTCACTGCATTTGATGTAGAGTTTCTGTTCATGAAAGTTAGGGCAAAGAGTGTAGGTGAAACAGCTCAAATAAAAATTAATTGTAGTGAGTGTGAAGAACCAAATGACTATGAAGTTAACATTGAACAATTGCAAATGGATGTTCCAACTTTAGATCCTATTATTAAATTAGATGAAAATATTAGTATTGAAATGCAATGGCCTTCATGGAAAGATTTACAAAACACTATGGCTAATGCAGGTGAATTAAAGGAAGTTGACTATATGTTTGCTCTATTAAGAGCTGCACTAAAATCTGTAATGACAGAAGATGAACGAATTGATTTAAGAGATGTTTCAGACGATGAGATTGATGCATTTGTTGATTCTATGAATACAGCTCAATTAAATATGATAAAAGAATATGTCGATAAAATGCCGGCACTGACTGAACATGTTAAATTTAAATGTGGAAATTGTGGTCACGAGAATGATAGAGAGATCAGAGGGCTACAAAGTTTTTTCTCATAGGTCTATCTCATGAATCCTTGATGAACTATTATGAAACTAATTTTAATTTAATGCAACATCATAATTATTCATTATTTGAGATAGAAAATATGATACCTTGGGAAAAAGAAATATATTTGTCATTGCTAGTGAATTTTTTGAAAGTAGAAAAAGAACGAATAAGAACCAATAAAGGCTAATTTAATGGCAGAAGCAACTCTAAATGATGTAGTTAAAATTCTGGAAAGAAATAATAATCTACTAGATGATATGGCAAATCCAGAGAAAGATCGAGTTAGTGGTCTGAAAGGGTTAGTATCATCTGACGAAAAAAGAGACAAAGCTACTAAATCTGCTTTTATTAGTGGGTCTCCAACTATTAAAAAAACGGAGGGTGGCGGTAAAGCACTAGGCATAGGAGCAGGCATAGGAGCAATGGCTGCTGGTATGCTAAAAAGTGCTGCTGGACTCGCAGCAATGGGTGTTGCTATACCAGCCTTCTTTGGCGGATTACTTGTAGGCAGTGGCGGTCTCGACTGGATGCAGAGCACTCTGGGTATGAATTACGATGGGCTAAAAAATGCTGCTTTAGGATTTTCTGACATTATTTTAGCTATGGATCCACAAGCCTTTATTGTTCTTGGTGGAATCATGGGAATATCTGCTCTAGGTGGCGTAAAGGGAGCTAAAGGTCTTGGTGCTATGGGCTTTGCTATTAGTGCTTTCTTTGGTGGTCTACTTGCAGGTGAGGCAGTATATGCTGGGTTTAGTGCACTTGGTGGTGATTTAAATTTTGCGAATACTAAAAAAGTAGTTACAGGATTTACTAGTATATTTGAAGGAATGACCGCAGAAGATCTAATACCATTAGGTGCAATACTAGGTGGCGCTGCAGTTCTTAGTGCGTTTACGGGCGGCGCAAATGCGGCTAAGGGTTTAGGCGCTATGGGCTTTGGCATCACCGCTTTCTTTGGTGGTTTACTGGCTGGTGAAGCATTATACGCTACCGCCGCCAATATAGTAGATTTAGACTTCGGCGCAACTAAAACAGTTCTTACTGGATTTAGTGATAGTATAGGTGCACTTGACAAAGATGCTGTTATAGCTTTGGGAGCTTTGATGGCCGGCGGTGCATTAATTGGTCATTCCAGACTTAAAGCAAGATCATTAGCAAGAGGCCTATTTGCTCTAGGTGGCGGTATTATAGCAATCATGGGCGGCATGGCTATTATTGAAGGTGGTGCCACATTAGCGGAGGCTGCTGGAGTAGATTTTGGCGCCGCGGCGGGACTTTTTAAAGGATTCTCTGATAGTGTCGGACAATTATCAGTCGGTGCTGCTACAACACTGCTTGCACTGGTTGGCAGTGGCGGTGCATTAGGTCTTATATCAAGTGCTAATATGAAAAAGAATTTTATCCTTGGTGCTGGTACTCTTGCTGGTTCTATTGGCGCATTTATGGCAGTGTTTGCTGGAGTAGGGGCTGGCGCAAGTGCTCTTGGAGTGGATGGTAGTAAAATCAAAACTCTTATAGGTAACTTTGGAGAAGCAATTGATTCATTAAGCCCAACATCAATGAAAACCTTAGCAGTTTTGGTTGGCGCTGGTGCTACACTTGGTGCTATTACTGCTGCGTCAGGCGGTGCTGGTGCAATGGTATTTGCGGGTATTCCTGCCCTTGGTGCATCCATAGGGGCATTCCTTGTAGCAATTGATGCTGTTGCCTTGGGTGGCGGTATACTTGGCGCAGATGGATCAAATACCAAAAAACTTTTAAAGAACTTTGGTGAGGGAATAGATCATATTGCTGGAGTTGACTTTACTAATGCTATATCTGCTGGCGCTGGTATTAAAAGTTTAGCTGGTGGTATCGCAGCGTTCTTTGCTGTAGATACTATGGGTGCTGTTGGGGAGGTTTTTGGTGGTGCTAAGGAAGCGATAATCGGTGGATGGAATTGGTTAACCGGGCGAGACGATGGCAATGAGTCCCAAGGTGGCCCTATCCAGATGATGATAGATGCAATAAAACCTTTGGAAAACATAGATCAATCACTCTTTGATTCTATGGACAGATTTGGTCTTGCTATGGCTAAGTTAGGAGAAAGTTTTGGAAGTATAAGTGGGATCAGTACTAAAGCAGCAAGTGCAAACCTTACAGGCATGCTTATGGATATAGGCGGCATGATGTCATTGGTAGACAACGTTATAAAAGGTGGCAAAGTTTATGATGAAACAGAAAACTGGGCATCGTACCTGTTGGGTCCAAATAGGGAGTTAGTAGGTGACTTTGGTCCAGGTTTAGACAACGTTGACTTTGCCAAATTTAAACTCATGGCACATGGTATAGATAAAATACGTAGAATAATGAATGGTGGTGATTCAGGTTCAGCAGTAAGTAATAGTGAAATGTCTAAGACAGAAGGCACACGGCAGTCTCTTATAAAATCAGCGGTAGTAGAAACCATGATTGTGAAAAATATGCTTTCATCAGCACAAGGTAGTGGTGGTGGAACCAGTGTAAGCAATCAAGATAACTCTATCAAAAACAGTAGTACATACAACATGAATGCTACTGTCGGACAAGTCCAAGATCCTTTCTACGGACCGCGATAATAAAAAAGAGGGGCTAACCATGGCCCCTCACGTGTGTATTACGGCACAACCCGATCAAATGAAGGTAAGAATATTAACCTTCGGCTGCCAGTTTGGCAAAGTATGACATCGGATCATCCGCAGATGTATCTGTGCCACCATCACTCACATCATCAACGATATCCGCTGTGACCTCTGTGATTGATTGAGCAGGCATCTCCCGCATAGGAGCAGCTGCTGTTTCTGTGTTGAGTTTCATCTCATCACTCATCGACATCATGCCAGTTGTACCTAGTACACTCTCAAGTTTTGTCTTGAGTTCTGCATAGGATTTGTAGTGTTTAGGATCAGAATATTCTCCTAGGTCATGCATCGAGTTGTAAATGCCTTCACAGTATTCGTCGGTACCAAGATCTGACATTCCTTCAAATTCAGATTTATCATAGTTACGATAACCTTCTACTTGACGGATTTTTAATTTGAAGTTTGCACCTTCCCAGAAATCAAATGGGTTGATTGGTTTCTCATCTTGGAATTGTGGTTGCATAACATCCATAATCTTGTCAAAGATTTTCTTACCGAACTGGTACATAAAGACCTTACCTTCGTTAGAAGGGTTACCCGGATCTGATACAACAAGAACATTAGAAACATAATGTAGGCGACGTTTCTGTTTACGTGCTACCTCTTTATCTGCATCAATGCCAGAGTTCCATAGTTTCGAGTTTAATTCACCCACTGGGTCATCTTGACCAATAGATGTAAGTGAACGCTCGATGTACCACTTACCTGTAGAGCCTTTGAAACCGTGATCCCAATAACGAACCCAAGGTAGTTCTTGACCCTCACCTGCTGGTAAGAAACGAAGTACCGCATATCCGTTACCCACTTTATCTACTGTAGGTTTCCAAATGCGGTCATCTTGATAGGACTTAGTGGCACCACCACCTGCTGATTCGGCTGCATTGATTAGTTTTTCGATGCCGCCACGGTTGCGTTTTAAGTTTGAAAAAGACATATGTTTATTTCCTTATATGTGCTGTAGTGTTGCTGTAATATGTTTATCATATCATAATAAAGGTGTTTTGTAAACACATTATTTATATAAAATCCAATTCATTTTCCCGAGGCAAAAGGTTTAATTTTTTAGCTTCTGCCTCTATCTTATTTCGTATTGGAACCGAAATAAATTTCTTGACTCCCTCTGGATCAATATCATTCTTTTCACATATAAGAAGTATTGCATCCATGTAGTCCATTTTTTTATCCAAGACAGCCTCTTCAACCATCTTGGTAAAAATTGATCGTGTTAAAAATTCTTTCATCTATCGAGTACCCTCAATATAATAGTGTCCTTATTAAGACGTGCATTCGGGACACGGGTTTTTGTTGTGAGTGATTTCCAGTGCTGATCAATTTGCCTGATTGTCTTTGTCTGGAATATCGGCAGACTTACGTCTGGTTTCCGCAATGATGTTGTACGGGATTGTTCTAGGTCTACATGCTGTAGAGTAGAGCCTTTAACCTCAAAGCCTTTTGGTCCATGTGAGACATATTCAGTGATCTGCTTGTACTTTGTATTAAAGGTATACAGACGGAATGCACCGACAATAGACATTGGGTTAATCGAAGTAAGTTTATATTCTTTAGACGCTTTGTAATAGTTTAATTTTGCAATCTGTTTATCGGCAGACTTCACACGAGGTTTACGGATAGAACGAACTGCCTTTTTAGACAAGATATATTTCTCTGTATCTGAAATCATATTAGAAACAAAGGCAAGCAACTCTTTTTGTTTCTTAGGTTTCATATGCTGATAACCCTCTACAAGATCAGGAGTTTTCTTATTGATCAACTCCTCAAGTTCTGCTTGAAGTGGAATGTAATATTTGAGAACCATGTTAGCACCAACAGTAGTGGCATTCTCAGAGAGAAGTTTTTCATACACATTTGTGTCTTTATGTCTTTCCCATAGGTCAAGCATACCTTCTAAGTCAGCAATAAGAGTTCTGCCGGCACGCTGTTGCTTTTCCATTGGGTTTAACTGAACCACATTATTTTTAACAACTTCCTCATCAGTTGTTTTGGCACGCTCCTCTTGACGTAGTGTAACCCACTTTTCAACTTTCTGAGTATAATCACTAAGCAGTTTGTCCATATTATAACCTTTAGGCACATCATTACCTCGGTTAATAACCCATTCAATTATTGATGCAATATCATATAAGCCACCATAAACCCAGTCAGGTCCATCCAGCATAAATTTAAGTTTTTTGCCTTCAAAGTTATTACGAATCCAATTACGAGTAATACCCGCAATATCTTTCTTATCCACTTCAAGGCGTACATAAGAAGCAAACCAACGGTAACCAGAATCAGTAGGTGCCGCTGCTAAACCCGTACGACGAGCTCTAGGTAGTACTTTTTTCTTACGTGGTGCCATTAATAATTCTCCTCATTTGATAATTAATACTATACCAAATCGGGTTAGATGTAAACACTTTATTTAAACTTTTTTAATTTTACTATACGATGTAACATAATTGTTACACCCTGCTTCGTAACCTTCTTTATAGACCTCCTCTAGGTCCAGAAGATGCCACTCGCCATCTGCCCACTTTTTACGGACATAGTTTTTAGAAGCTAGAATATCAATTGTGATTTCAACTGATTCCTCTAGCTTCTTTTTAAAATTAGTTGAGGCTCTACCCAGCATAAATGCACAAAGGCCAATAGCAATAGTATAAAGTATATTAAGTAGAGCCCCATCAATTATCATGCTACATTAAACCCAGTAACAGAGTTCACTCGGAATGAGCGCCAACCTTCTGCATTTACATCCCATACAGGAATCACTTCCTCACTTACGGCACGTACTGCCTTCTGTGTAATAGGGTCTGATTTAATAGGAGTAGGAATAAGATCCTCACGTAGTGTACAGGTCATATTACGTGTGTCACCATTAACCTTTGTAAAGTCAACTTGACATGTGCTTGCCTGAAGCATCTCCATCATTTCATTTCGTGTCATCATATATTATCCTCCGATATATTTTTCAGGTCTGTACCAGTTTTTCTGGTGGTGAATACGAGCAAGCAAGTCTATGATAAGAGTTGCTTCCTCTGTGTTGTCTTTGATTGCCTTTCTGAGAGACGACTCAATAAGGTCAATATCATCGACAGTTAATTTAAACAAATCATTCGGTTTCACTTCTTCAAGCCATAGTTAGCAAGACGTCGTTGATACTCGGCTTCTATATAAGCATTAAGTTGAATCTCTAGTTTCTTTACTGTGTCCTTAAGAGAGTTAACTTCGCCTTTCAACCGAGAGATTTTATCACTTGCCCTGTTCAGCCGCATTTCAATCTGGGCAGTATCTGTCATTAATAATCTCCCCAATCATTATCAAACCGAGTGGTCTGATTATAGCGTTCACCATAGTGCTCTTTGGCATATTTCGAAGCATCCGTATAATGGTTCTCATTGTAACCATCGTACTTCTCAGTAAGATTTTGTGTAGGCGCTTTGGCAGGCTTTTCTACCTCATCCATCCAACCAACAGTTTGCGCTGCTTTAGCTTTGATACGAGCTTTAAAAGCGGCTTGACGATCACGTTTTTTAGCAATCTTGCGAATCAGTTCAAGACGGTCGGACATTTGTGTTTCTGTAAGCATATTATATTCCTCATTTGATATAGGTATCATATCATAGCATGATTGATTTGTAAACAACTAATTGCACCTTTTTTTAAAAAAGTTATAGCTGTTACAATTATGATACACTAAAGTAAGCTTCCCAATATGCATCGATCATGGTTTTCCGATCCGCTTCAATATCGAAGTTTGTGGCATTTGCCCAAGTGTAAATATCTTCGATCACTTCCCATTCGAAATCAGTCATATGTTTCTCCTTTTGACTCTGTTACTATACCACATGTAGGCATAGATGTAAACACCTTTTTGGTAACTTTTTTAGAAATATATTGAAATATTAATTTACCATCTGTATGCATTTTAGGGGTTTACAATTATGGTAATTCGTGGTATAATAAAGAGTATTGAGTTGAGGATAGGGTATTATGTTTTGGACTTATCTGGAGTATGCCTTTGGCGCTCCCACTCATAACAATGAAAATCCCTTACTGCTGCCTTTGGTGCAAGATCAAGAGCCAAGGTGAGACCCTGTGCAATTGTATTCATACAAGCATCTTCGGATCTCCAAACATCTTTCGAGACCGTAGCTTGACATTCATATGTAAGCTCTCCATTAGAGTTCAGTGCACATATCATAATAAGCGCTGACCACATTGTATTCATATCATCATCCTTTATATATCTTCTGCAACATATCTTCGAATTGTTCCACCTTTGCCAAACGATCTGGCCATAAGATGTACTCTTTTTCTGGATTCATTTTAAGATTATTAAGGAGAGGTACAATAGCGTTAAACAGTGAATCCAGTTGGTTCTGTTTACTGTCTGTCTGTTCGCTTAATGCTATTGCTGTTTCATTGGCTTCTTTTACAGTAGAGAGTTCGTCCTCTGTTACTGCAGTAAAACCAAAATCAAATATTTCTGACATCTTTATATCCTACGGTGCAAAACCTTGTATATAAAGGTAATTTTAATTCACCTTCATATAATACACTATTTATATTGTTTTTTACAGCTAAATCTCTATAGTCCTCTATGGTATTAATATGCTCAGATACCTCGTGATAATTATTAGATGTAATTGCATACAAGGGGCCTTTTTGTGCAGGTATGTCTTTCATATGTTCTGCCGATGGATTAATAATTAAATCATATTGAGAGCACAAGTTTTCGTCATTAAAAATTTCTGTCACATCTGCAGTAAAGGAATTATAATTTGGAGACATACCATTAATGTCAAAATACTTGTCACGCCTCTTATGACAACCTTGTTCCATATCATAGAAATCCCAGTGTTCTACTTTACCAGATACTGTCATTAATTCATACAGTAGAATAGAATCCCAAGATCCTAGAACAGCAACTTTTTTAAAATCTTTCTTAAATTTGTTGATTTCATATACCAACCATTCTTTACTCTGAATCTGGCCTTTTCTGAAACATTCTAAATTTGATTCCTCACCTGCCCAAGCATACGTAGCAACCCTATCCATTAGCTGAATCATAAATCTTTCAGACGGCATCAAGCACACCATTGTTTTTCAAGTCATCATAATGAAAACCGAATATAGCACTGCGCCTGATATTATTACCATTCACAACCCTATGATTCCATCCTGTATTAATGAACCATAGATCACCTTTTTGCATTACAAGTTTATGGATTCCCTGTTTATCACGAAACTCTAATACTGAATCAGAATCAGATAAACAAATTTGTGCTCTGCAAATCACACTCGTATCAGCATCTATATGCCAGTTCAGTTCGTGGTCACCTTTCATTTCACTCATTCTGAAACGATAAACATTCTTAAAAAGAGTATTCAAGAAGGGTGTTGTATAACGTGTACTATATAAAGGATCCCACTTGGTATAGAGATATTCATTCACATCATCTTCTGCTGATTCTTGTTTCTTCTGCAAAAGAATTTGTCTGTACTTATCTTGTACATTGAATACATCTTCGTAATCACAGTTTTGACTAATGCCGTAATTGTCTCCACCGATGTCATTACCACTATGAGTGTCTAGGATGTAGTTCAGTTCGTCCACAACTCGTATCGGAGCTTCACCTATTTTACACACAGTCAGAAGTTTGTTACGCCGAGGACCAGTACCTCCAACACGAGTTCTTTTACTTTTCTGTATTAAACATTCGGTCATATTCTTCTATACTCATATTGTTAAGTTCTGGTTCTATACCTTTATATATCACATTCTGCCAACAGTCCTTACCGCCACCACATGTCTGTAACATATCACATGATAGGTGCCAATTGTCTTTTGTATGATGTTCTATTTTAGTTTTAAAGCGTTTTAAAGCATCTCTCCTATTCGTTCCCTGCATAGAAACAAACGCTGTATCATATCCTGTCAGATACTCTAATTGATATGGGAGCAACCGCATAGTTGGGCTCAGAAAGGTATCAACCTTAGGGTTTGTGAATCTTCTGTAATCCCTATAGATGTATGTACGTGTCAATACTCTATAGCAGCCATCATAGTATTTCTGTATGGTTGAAAATGCCATAGGGTTATCGCCATCAAATAGGAAGAACCAATCAATATATTTCTCAAAGCTGTTTGGTAGAATTTCGAACCATTCTCTGTTACGCTTGTCGTACAGATTATTCTGTTCGCCTAATCTTTTTAATTCTTTTACAAATCTGTCCTTACCATATTCATCAAGTGTTAGGATTTTTTGATTAACCATATCCACCAAGCTCCCGTGTCAATTTCATACCAACGTTTACCTATTCTCCAATTACGTGGATCATCATGATGGTTTGCATGCCAACCTTCTCCGCCCGTGAGTATATTAACCCACCACAGATTGCGTACCTTTTCTTTTGTATGGCAATAGGTATTCAGTAGCCCATATCCAACATAACCGTAGACCATAGGCATAAAGAATAACCAAAAGGTCCAGATATAACCAAACACAATTAAAAAGAATACCAAGGAGACGCACCTTATTCTTTTATGGTTTTTATAGAACCACACAACCTTTTTATTTCTTAAAAGATCCTTTACCACTCTCCTTGGTATAGCAGGAACTGCAAACATAGATGTAAGCACTTTCCACTTGGCCACAAATTTTGGTGAGTGTGGATCTTTATCTGTATCAGAGTGATTGTGATGTAGCCTGTGTATCCCAACCCAACCGAGTGCTGGACCGGATCCTGATAAAGGCCCTAGTAACAATACCAAATATTCATACCAAGGGTTTACCTTAAATGCTCGGTGTGCAAAATATCTATGGTAACCAGCCGATACTATAGCAGATGATAAGAATATCCACCATAGAAAAGATACTAAGAAATATGCCACTGTATGATTGCCTTTGCTACGATATCAGCATTGATCTTGTGTGTTTTAGCATGCTTCTTTCCGTTTGCGAGTTGAGTGTTCATGAGAGGGACTTGAATGCATTCGCACCGACACCTTGCATGTCTACTTATCTTCTCTAGGTTACGCTTTACTTGAGCGTACTCATCATTACGCTCGGGATATAGATCTGTTGTGAGTGAGGATATGTTGATGATCAGTTTATTGGTATTCTTGTATTGTTGTTCTATAGCACTATGCATAAGAATCTGCCCACGACCGTCGTATGCGTTGTTAATGAACACATCACAGTCGTGGGCTTTTTCTGCTATTTGATTGTAGTCTTTTGTGATATCGTAGCTTCCAACGTAGTTGTCCATGATATCAAACCCAATGGTGTTTGGTAGGAGTCGTGCGAACGCCTTACCAAGCCCATTCATATGTCCAGTGATTGCTACTTTTTGTTTCATTTGTCCATGAAGTAGCGTTCTAGCATTTCGATACGGTCTTCAGCAGCAGCCATCTTATCCAGCTCTTCCTGAATGGCTTCTACAATATCACTGTGCTCACCAATGCCCACGGACTGATTCATATAGACCATAATATTAGTTTTCGCACGTTCACGATCACCTTCTGCATGCATACGACATGCCTTAATCAATTGTTCTTTCATACTATTTCCTTTTTCTCTGGGATCTGATCCCCATTCTTTGTTTGACCACTTTGCCATTTTCTTACTATCTCCTGTACCTTATTGGTCTCGGTGGAAGGATTTGAACCTACGACCCTCTGCTCCCAAAGCAGATGCGCTACCAGACTGCGCTACACCGAGTTATACTCTTTTTTCACATATCCACGTTGTGTGTATCCACTTTTCGTGATTTGGTAAAACAGGTCTTCCCCCATGATAGGTAAGCCTATTAATATTATTATCAGGATAGTTATATTTAAAATATAACAAATCCCCTTTTTGTGGTTTTACTGTTATGTTGAGTTTTGGAAAAACAGTTTCACCACCTTCTTCTACATCATTTAAATAACAGATTGCAGTTGCAAGCCTTTTGTACTCGAGACCTTCTCCTTGATCAAAGTGTGGTTTATATTGTTGTCCATCTTTATAGTTTATGATAACACTGTGTTCAAAAAAACATTTTTTTATATCAATTAATTTTGATAAAGCCCTTCTTTGTCTTTTGTTGGCTCCACATTTTTCATCACTTATGACTTTTTCACTACCCGTCCTGGCAGTTGTGGCTGTTGTTGTTCCGTCGAAATGGGTTTCTTTTGATTTACGTAAATCATCTGCAACAAATTTAATAAGTTCATCGCAATCTGAATGACTCATAAAACCCTTTATAACACTCACTAATGGTTCAGAACATAAAATTTCTTTTTTCTGACGCCGAAACATTATTACCTCTCCATTAGATATTCTACTTGATTATGTAGCAGTTGGATCTCAATCTTATTGCCATCGATATCCTCTTTATTGACGTCAATATCATGCGCACGCCGTGCAGTTGCTGCAGCGCTTACGGCAGACAGCCTGATGAAATCATTCTCATACTTTACATAAAGATCTTCTGTTGCATACTTGAGTGTATTAACCTTTTGTTCTAATGATGCGTTTTCTGTTTTGAGCGTGTTCATCTTATCAAAATGAACAATGCTACTCACCATCATTATAAATGCAAAAAATGGATCCATGTTTATTTTCCTTTTTGTTTTGGTGCACTCAGTAGGACTCGAACCTACAACCTACTGATTACAAATCAGTTGCTCTACCATTTGAGCCATGAGTGCAATAATTTGGTGCGAGCAGAGGGACTCGAACCCACACACCATAATGATAACGAATTTTAAGTCCGTTGCGTCTACCTATTCCGCCATGCTCGCTTGGTGCACCCAGTAGGACTCGAACCTACGACCAAAGCGTTATGAGCGCTCTGCTCTAACCAACTGAGCTACAGGTGCAATTTGGTGAACACGGAAGGATTCGAACCCTCGGCCTAGTGCTTAGAAGGCACTTGCTCTATCCAGCTGAGCTACGTGTCCAATTTGTTAGGTTATCGTTGAAATTCAAGACTATATATACGTCCGTTCTCACGCCATTTAATAACAGAATGGCTATATGCCTTTACTTTCACATCTTCATATGTGGTAACATCTTCACATACACGTTCATTACGATAACCAGTGATGACTGTTTTACTCTTAGGTTTAGAACCTCGGTCGGCACCAATTAATCCACCAATCACAGCACCGCCAGCAGCACCTTTATCTTTGCCAGAGATGGCCTTACCTGCCACACCACCAATAATCATACCAAGTAGTGCGCCACCAACTGCGTCACCTTGCCGCTGAACTGTGCCATACACAGGAACTTCTTTATTATAACACTGAAGTGATGTAGTGGGGCGTGTATCCCAAACATTTTTATATACGTGGTTTATTGTAGCATTTACCTTTCCGGCAGCTTCTACTGAAGTTGCGGTTAAAAGTATAGCGCAAATTGTTAAGCCCTTAATCATTTTGTTTCTCCTTATAATATGTTTGATATAGATAGTCTAAGTGATGTTTTTCTGGATGATTTCTGATCCACATTCCAGTGTCTGGTTCAAAATTCTTTTTAAAAAAGTTGTCCATCTTCTTGTTGCCAGTTTTCTCACCTGGGTTTATTTTTAATGAAAGAGAATCAAATTCCGCATCTGACATTATTGGATCATCTTTATATTCGTATGCATATGCTGCAACAGATAATTTAATTCTGTTACGGATTTCCTTAGAATAATCCACGTCAAATTCTAACATTATACACCCTTATCTTCAAGTTCTCTGATTCGCTCATCTGCCATACTAATAGCAACATTAATTTCTATTAATTTATTGCCATTTGCATTGACCTTGACATGCCTTAGATGCTGCAAATAAGTGCGCAGACCATGAAGTTCTTGCCACTCGACACTCGACTTACCCATTACTTATCTCCGCATGTTAGCAGCATCTTTGAATGACTGCTTGTTATCCTTACGCACAGGCATAAGATTGGATTTATGTGTAGTCACAATACCAGCAATTTCATTACCCGTGTATTTATTCTGTTCTTTACGGGTACCATTGCCAGCAACTTTGTCAGAAGTCATACGAGGTCCAGTATTATAATCTGGTATATCAAGATGGGCATTACCACCTTTACCAGTGACACCAAGTTCTTTTAACCTTTTTTCATGGTCGGCAATTGCCTTTTGCCAACCCGGTTTACGCTTTCTTTTTGATTTACCGTGGATTTGCACACCACGGATCATATGCATACTCATACTTTCTGTGTACAGAAAATAAGGTCCTCACCTTGTTCCTCTGCAACTGCCGTTAAATGAGTTTCAACTTCACCATTCTGTGGCAACTCAATATCAATAGTCTCTTGAGTGATAGAACAAAAGAATGTATTTTTAATGCGAGGAACAGATAAACCATAAACATAGATTTTTGGATTTTTGGTTTTAAAGTCCTCAGCAAGATGTTTCAAGATTTTACGGTTCGTTGCCTCACCAGCAGGATCAACAGCATATGTGCTTGCACGTACCACCCAACCCAGTGCACCACCTGCTTTACCAATCTTGACAAGTTTATTATCAACATACATGCCATAAACAATATCACCCATTGAAATTAAATCACGGCGCTCAATCCCATCGGCACGACGAAAAACAAGACGCTCATATGAACGGGATGGTTTATCATTGTTCACATTTGTTGTATGTGTCTCTGGTTCGAAATAGCCAAGGTATGTGCCCTTGGTTGAAATTTGTTCTGATACTGTATTTTTCATTATGTATCTCCCATCTCCCTTAGTGAATTTGATTGTGAATGCATTCGTAAAGAAATGAACTTTCTGAATTCAAATCCTCAAGTTCTGCCTCAGTAGCTTCTACACCATCAATCATGGCAGACTCAATATAAGCATCACAAAAATCAGGATAATCCATCATGTCGATGCCCTCCACGTAAATCTCAGTGATGTCTTTTTTCAACAGGTTCAATGTAACCATCATGCTTCAACTCCTACTGTAACCAGACCCATTTTATAAATTGGTTCACCATCTTGGATGCGAGCAAGATCAAACTGCTCATCAGCTTGCTCGGCAAGAAATTCGAAACATGCATCAATATATGCTGAATTATATCTTTCGGACAATTCCATATACATATCGGATTCAACAAAGTTCCAAAAGTCTGTAGTACCAAACCCAGGATTCAGGTTGAATTCATTACGGATTGCTTTGTTGAAAGAGCGGATGATGTCTTCGTTGATTGAAAGTTTCATATTGTGTTTCCTTTTTCTCATTTGATAATTTAATATATCACATGTAGGCACAGATGTAAACACCTAATTAACACTTTTTAAAACTTTTTTCTAAATACCCTATAAGTGTAACATTTATGTTACGGTTCTAAATATTACCTTTGTGGGATAGTAAGCATCAACATGATCACGATATTCAATTGCATCGTGTACATCATAAAACTCTTGTGATACTTTATGACTCTTAAACCACGCAGTTACCCTATATTTTTTTAGTTTTAACATTACCAGCATTGTCTGTAAAAGTGAATTGGAATAAGCCCTCTGGTAGCCTCATTGCCTTAATCATCTGATAATACATCTCACAACTCATAACAACCAAATCGTGTTTATCAGTGTGGTCATTGTATTGCCTGATATAAACCTCATTGTCGTCTATGAAGATTTGAATGTCTTCATACATACCAAGGTCATCCATAACGGTTGTTACGGTTTCATCAAATTCCATCTCGTTTGTTATCATTTGCTTTTCCAATCAGATTTTCTCTTACGTCAACAATTTTATCGGATTCGACAAGGCTAATAATGGTATTGGTCAACTCTAGTTCTCGGTTCAACCAATACATCTTATCTTGTATTTCTTCTAGCTGTTTTTGGTAATATTCCAACTCCTTTTCTTTACGAACCCTGGAGTCTATAAAGTCACTGAGTAGAATAAGCTTTTTTGTTATTCCATCTTCCATTAGATAAAGTCATCACCATATTTCTGTACATAGTATAAGTGCACCAATGGTTCTCCATTTTCTGTTAGGCGGCGGCGTAGTTCCTCTACAGAGATACCGTGCCACTTAGCTGCGTCTGTCATTAACTTATCTACCATATTGAATCTCCTTATTTATGTAATTATTATAACACAAAAACTTATATATGTAAACACTCAAGAGAAGACTTTTACACCATACTTAGCTTGCCAACGTCGAGCATAGCTTATCCAACCTTGGTAATAATTTTTTCCAATATTCATCATCAGCACCGACAGGAATTATAAATCTTATACCATCTATCTTATCAGAACGTACTGGATGAAATATACCACAATCTAGTATTTCTTTATAATCCTTTGGCTCATCAAAGTATATATGATTCAGTAATCCTTTAGAATTTGTCTTGCTTGGGAGCAACTCTGCAACCCTACGCATCTTTTCATCTATCTTATAGAATAGGTATCTTGCTTCCACTATTTTTTTGTATTCAAGAGCTGCTGCTACTCCACCCATAAATGGGTAGTGGCTGTTGCCGAATAAGAGCTTTGTCCTTACCCTATCCCAAATAAATTCTTTTGAGAATGTCATGGCAAGAGGTGCATATCCACCAGTGAGAGCTTTACCTAAAATATTAATATCAGATTGTTGACCGTATTGTGCTGTATGAGTCGAATGCCAAGAACCGAGTTTACCACAACCAGAACTTATATCATCTGTGATCAGAATAACATGGTAATTGTTACATAGTCTGCGTATATTAATCCAACAAAATTCAGATAGTGTTATGACTCCAGCATGTATTAATACAGGCTCTATAATAAAGCACCCTACACCACCAGATTTAAATTCTCGCTCTAACCGAAATAGAAGCTTCTTTTCTTCTTCAGTATCCATATTCTTTTCAATGGGTTTTAATACTTTGGTTCTAGACATTCTACCAAGAGGCAAATTCAAATCACTCATTGATCTTGCCAAATATGTGTTACCGTGATATGATGGAGACAGAGAAACGATTGTAGGCTTTACTTGATTTAAAGATTTCCAGTATTCATCGGATATGAGTATTGCTTGATCTACTGCATCAGATCCAGATACTGCCCATGTAAATCCTGCCCAATCACTTCCGCACAAAGCTTCAGATAATTCTATTTGCATATCACATGTCAGACCACGTGTAGAAGGTGTTCGTGTCCAGTTTAAAACTCCATTGTGAACAGCGAGTGCCATACGAGTATTCAGTGCTCCCATAGGAGCTGTATTACCCCAAACTAAATCCATATATTCTTTACCACTTTCAGTAGTAAAGGTCCACTTGTGCATTTTCTTTATTCGTGTATGAGCATCGTGTTTCTCAATAGAGTTACCCCAAAAGGTCATTTCTTTTCTCATTATAACTCCAGTGACTGTGGATAGTGAGACATACCCTCACGTTTATTTGCTTGGTTCTTTATTTCAAATAGGTCTCTAAACTTTTCAAAAGAGAAAAATGAATTAATATCCTCTGGAAACTGTGTACCTATTCTAAACTTGTTTATCTTAACCTTTCTTCGTTTAGGTTCTATGTCCATCAGATTGCTTCGTTCTCCAGGGATCAGATCATTCAGCATTTTAAATATCTCAGAAAAATTGTATTGCATTTCTAACTGCCTTGGCTTTCTCCACGAAACAATGGTCATATATTGTGCTTTCATCATATCTTTTAATTTATCATCAGACATAGGGGTGAGTTGCTGCATCAAAGCCGTTACATCATCTAACACACCTTCAAGTAATTCTATTGCTCGGTATTTTACATACATATCTGCTTGAAGCTTATTTCCACGAAACATTATTGCCTTTGAATCTACTTCACCTGCAACATATTTGTGCATATGATCTTTAACTTCATTATAGATTTTATTACATGTAGGCATCTGAGATAGCTTATCATAAAACTCACCATAACTTACTGTATAATAATGCCGAGCAAAGTGAGACACAAATTTGCTTATATTGAGTATATGAAACCCAATCAGAAACTGAGTGAATGCTTGCATATCAGCATAGTCATCCTTAGAATATGTATTGGTTTCAGTGACAAACTCGGAGTGATATAGTGTTTTAAATGTAGAGTTCTCGTTCCTCAGCCGTGTTGTCTTGATGCCATATTTCTGAATATACTCTGGATCTGCGGCTGGAGCATTTGGCAATAGCATGAAGTCATGGACACGTAGATCATGATGAAACCCAATCTCTAGCATATAGCCAAGATTGTGCTTCCACTTCTCCACTGTATCGCCTGGGTTTCCGAGAATGGATACTCCAACAAGAGGGATATTGTTCTTGAACGCTTCGTTCAGTTCCTCTTGTAGCTTGTCTTGTCTGATATTAGAACGGTCGATGGCATCGAGTACAGCATCATCTGTATGCTGATAGGATATTTGAGCACCTGTACACATGTTAGCCTCATAAAGTAATTTATGGGCTTGGTTGCTAACTTCTTTCTTATTCTTTGCTGCCGAGAACTGGATCTCTTGTGGATAGCCAGTGCTGTTCTTAAGTTCTACCGCTCTCTCAATGTACTTGATATCATCCTTGAATATACCAAAGTTGGCATCGGCATTGAACACATAGGTAACACCTAGTTTTGAAAATGCCTCAAGGTCCTCCATAACGGTATCTTCGGTCAGTCTACGGATCTTATCTGATGTGGCAGAACCCCAATCGCAGAACGCACATTTATATGGGCAACCTCTGTTGGTCTCCCACATTGTAAATAGTGAACCATGTCGGTCTTTAATAGTTTGTGCAATGTGAACATACTCATCCCAATATAACTTATATGGAGATTGAAACTTTTTTAAAATAAGTCTTTTCGCTGATACTTTATCTACAGGGTACCTAGGATCTACAAGTAAATCATGTTCAACGGTTAGACCATTTACCTTTTGGTAAAGAATTGTAGCGAGAAGATCCTCGCCTTCCCAAGGAGTGATCCAATCACAGACTTCGTATGCTTTTGTATTTTGGTGTGGTCTGTATTGCGCCTGTGGTCCACCAGCAAGAATAAGGATATTAGGGTTTGCCGCTCTTGCTCTCTTGGCAATTTCCAGTTGTCTTTCTTCGTTCCAGACATAGAACGATAATAATAGTACATCAACATTTTTTAGGTTATGTTCTTCCAAAAGACGATTAACATCAAACCACCCTTCTATAAGAGGCGGTAACCATTTTACTTGTGTTAAATCGTGATTACTTTGATAGTCACAATACTCTCTAAACCTACCCCAAGCATAGGGTAACCAAACCTGTCTTTCTTCGGCAGCAGGGTTGGAGTATAGAACTGTTATCATTTTGTATTGATTTCTACATTCTCTGGCAAAGGGATTCTAGCTGTAGTGTGATTGTGGTGCAGAACAAACTGTTTGTCTGGAAACTCTTCAAATAACTTTACCCAAATAGGACGCCAATTATTAGCGAGGCGCACTTGGTTCATATCAGATCTATCGCTGTTCAAGTAGAAATCTGAACAACTCTTGAGATTCATATCAAAGATGGAATCAAATCCATACAAGTGAATAGTATCACCATTGATTTTTTCTGGAAGGCAAGCATACCTTACAGCCATGTGACCGCAGTTCCAATCAGTGAGTGTTGGAGCATACGATGGCTTATCTGTAAAGTAATCTCGGATCTGAGAAGCCCAACGGATGCGAAGATCTGGATTCATCTCTAGGTATTTGTGTGGTCTGAAACCTAAGATCCAATCACCAGGAATTACAATCTCTTGCATATGCATAGCATTCATAATCTTAAAATCTACAAGGCACGTTGCATATACACCTTCCACATTAAACGGTGGCAGGTTACACGTAATCTTAATACCTTTTTGATGTTTATATCTTACGGCTTGATCACCGTTACCTATGACATGTACTGTTCTAGCCATTAATCAACCTTTCAATGTGCAGTTTACCTTTTTTGCCTGTATGATGTAAAATGAGTTTTTGTTTCGGCTCCGTTTTATCAGATTTCTGTAATCGGAGCACGTTGTATTTATTAGGCAAATCTTCAATAAGAGACATCTTCATTATATCGTTGTTGCCAATCATATGATGCAAAACCTCTTGGTCTCCAGACTGTGCTGGTACAGCGCATTGGTGTTCCCATTCTCTGAGTATCTGTGGAGTTCCTTCAAACCCTACCACACCAGAGTTGTGCCATTTAATTCCACTACGCATAGACCAAGGTTTATCCTCAACCATAAGAAGTTTTTTCGGAACAATGCAATCCCATATGCCAGATATGTCTCCCAATATCTCACAGTCTGAGTCGATCCAACAAGTCATCTTTGACTGTTTACTCTGATGTAACATGGCTGCTGGTTTCTTGAACCAACCCCTAGCCACTATCTCCAGTTTTATAGCGGCGTACTGGCCAGCCATATCAGGCGTCATACCAAAATCATATACAAGAATCTTCTCTCCTTTGTTATGCTTTTTAAAGTTGTACATAAACCATGGTAGCATCCACTGAGTGTTCTGGTCAACTCCTGTTATAAATGTGCGCTCAGATAATGTCATAGGTTTCCTTATTGTATTTGTGCTTTGCCAAACACCCTTTCTCAACTTGTATTGTTGTAAAACTATCTCTTGCCTCAACGGGCCATGGATAATACTCTTGTAGGAATCTAAAATTATCTAGGTGAAGGTATACATCTGTGGGTGCTGCTTGGCTCTTTGCTTTCTTGATTAGAACCTCGGCTGCTTGCCATGATACTTGATAGGCATGTGCTCCACCAAAATATTTCTTATGCTGTAGTTCTTGTACGCCCAAGTATCTAGGGATATTAAACTTACCGTATGATGGCTTGCCAAATGTAATGCACCCTTGGTAACCATTGACTTCTGGGATTGTATCTACTATCACGGCATCGTGCTCAAAGATCAGTACATCAATCTTATCCTCTACAGCCTTCTTCCACAAGGAATAGTGTGATAAAAATGCCGCCATACAATTATCTGTACGAGAATACACCTCATCAAATGCTTGTGGGTTGATGCCATACTCTTTCATAATCTTTTCTGGATTATCTTTTGGTATAGTTGCTTTCCATTTTTCTATTTCAAGTCCATGCTTTTTGCCAGACTTGATACACCGTTCAGCCACTTGTACTGATCTCTCATTGTTAAGAATAGTAATAACGTATGCTTTTCTCATCTCACGTTCCTTGCAGTGGTTTCAAAGTCCCATCCAAACTTGTGAATGTCTATTCTGAACCAATCACGCACCTTTTGTATTTGGTCTGTACTATAGTAACACTTATAGTCCTCTTTGTAAACACCTTTGTTCGCATAAGTTTCGAGTTCTATTCCAAATAGGTTCTCATAATCTTCTGCCAAGTGCTCATATCTGAGAAGCTTAACCTCTCGTGTTAGCCAATCCCATTGTGATCCAAAATGATCATATGGGTGGTTGTAGTAAAAATGTGAGGTATGGGCATACACCTCTATACGATCAATGAACTCATCCCAAGAGATCTTGTCTCTTTGAAAATATTCCCCAACTCCATTCTCTCTTAAATGATCGGCATGCTCATATAGAGATACAAGCCTTGACCAAGGGTTTCGCACTACTGCTACCTTTGGATGTGATCTTAACTCTCTTTGTAAATATGTTGCTGGCGTATGATGTACCATTTGAGGTAGATGATCAGGCGTAAGAAACCTTCGATCCACCATTTGGTTATTTACATGTACAACATTATGAGAGTTTTCACGGATACTTGTACCACCGTTTTTAGGTATGTGGATCAGTATGTGTCTATTTGGATGTATGCGAATCAATTTTCTGTACCTTTGTATACCAAGGGTAAACTTGTTGAAGTTTCCCTGGCATCAGTTGTTTACACATAATAGCATCATTAGGCCAAATGCCATGTTCAGCAGTGAGTTCAATTAATTTCTTAGCTCCTGCTGGTTTAATTATATATGCGCTATTTCCTGGTAAACCTTGTGGAACAATTTTATCATCAATCCAAGGCACAAGGACAATGGATATATTATCTTTAGGCTTTTTAGCTTTCTTATCAACTATTTCTCTTATTTTATCTCTGTAAAGAGAAGCCCGTCGAGTTGCGCCAAGTGGGGAGTTTAGTGCTAGAATATCTCCTTTAAACCTATCCTCTATTTTAGAGTATTGAAATTTATCTGTGAATAGTGCATCGTGTTCAAGTATCATGATAGGCTTATCATCTGTAATACATTTCAGCCATAGGTTATAGTGACTCATAAAACATGCAATTCTCTTGCGGAGATCCTTTGTAGGATATGCACTCAATTGTAGACCTGATTTCATATCGAAGCGAGTGCCCTCTGTCGGATATGTATAACTAATAGGTGGTAAAATTGATGACTTCGGAAACACCTTATTCATGCTCTCCTCTAAATTTCTTGGTGTTACCGCATCATAAACAAACGCATTAATATCAGACTTACTGTCTTTGATGGACAGCATAAGCCTACGAGTAGCAACTGTGCTTTCGTGGTTATTGGTGATTGATATGATATATGCGTCCATTCTATATTTTACTCTCTTTATTACTTTTTCAAGTGTTGGTTTATCTACCTCAAGCGGAAGTGGTATTTGCATGTTCAACCATCATAATAGTGCTGTCAGGTACCCATTCTGGTTTGCCTTTTTTGCCTTTTGCCAATTGACGTTTCTGTCTAACATCATATAGTTTACTTGAGAATCCGTAATCAATTTCATTCATGAATTTACTATATGCAGCTAAATTATATCTTTCTGGTTTTTTCTTAATCCAAGCGTGATTCATATCTTGAAAATCCATAATATCAAAAGGCCATACATCTTCTACAAAATATTTACCTTCTTTTTTCAGTAGGTGACTAAGGTGTTTAAATGTAAGTCGATTTGCTTCTGGCCAATGAGCGCCGTCATCAATAATAAAATCAAATTTAATAGAAGGCCAAGCCTTTTTACATTGTTCTTTTACCATCGGGTCAAGTGTATCACCTTTAAACCATTTAACACGATCTTCTTTTAAAATAGCCAAATCTTCTGGATTCGTGCGAACAAAAATATCAATACCGTAAATGGTAGCATTAGGAAAATACTCATGCAGTGCTGCTGTGGATTCACCTTTCCAAATACCGATTTCTAAAATATTAATCTTTTTATCTCGCACCTTTTCAAAGTGTGGTTCATATACCTCTTGATAAAAGTGTTTACGACTACCCTTATCTGTATTATGTTTATCAAATAGTTTTAGCAAATCACTCATTTCAATCTCCAAATATTTTTTGTTGGGCCACTACCAAAGTCATAGCCAAAGGCATCAACATCAGCCTTATACCAATCTCCAACAATGTTTCGTGTTTCTGATGTATATACATCCATATATGAACCTTCAAGCAAACCTGTTACATTACGTGCTCTCGGTACTTCTGCCAACCCAAGATACTTAGGAATATCTTCATTGTAGTGTTCGAAGGATAATACGTCTGGCATGATGTTGCCCTTTAGATCAGTAACATGATCAAGTGCTGGATACCAACCACGTGTGGCTCGGTGCCACATAAACTTGACGTTACCCCACTTATGCCTCTCCTCAAGGAATGCCTCAAAGGAACTTACATCTGCATAGCTGCCAGGTTCTTTTTTCTCCACCTCGATAATCTTTTTAATAAACATATAACGAGATACCACACGATCCCAAGGGTTTCTGATAATACAGAAAGATCCATGAGCTTCTAAGAGACTTCGGTTACAGTCTCTCCACCGTGCGTGTTCAAAGCCGTGATGGTCTCTATGCTTGTCCATCACATCTTTGACGTTCTGTGTGTACTCACGAGACTTATGCACATCTGGACCTGCAGTAATCATCTTACCCCTAAGTGCTGAGTTTCTTCTGAGTGTCATACCACCATTTTTGGGAATGTGGATAAAAACTTTTGGCAGTCCAATCATATCTGTTCCATCAACTCTTTCACGTTTTCACCCTTATTGGGTAGTTTATCTTTAAGGAAGAAATGCACAAAGTGACATTCTGATATTTTTTGGTTGGCAGAGAACAGTCCGTTCCATTTCCAATCCATATTTTTAATACTCATTTTCTCTTTACGGATCCACCAGTTTAGTAGTGTTTGATCAGTAGACCATTTCCAAGCACCATCACCGTTGATGAATCCTTGGAACTCACTGCGTTGTAGAAACTCTTTAGGCGTCTGACCTTTGAGGTACCTGGAAAAGCTTTTATTCATTACCATGATACCCATGTTCATAAATTCACCACCACGCTGATTCCATTTCCAATCAATCTTAGGCAATGGTTTATATTGCATACGGCTATAGTTTACAATCTTGTTAACGTATGCTTTTGAAAGAGGCATGTCTCTTTCTACTACGGCACCAAAGTCATACTCAGGAGGTAGATCATCAAATATAGATGTAGCATCGCTCCTGATATACACATCAGCATCGATAATTGCCACTTGATGGAATCGGTCGAAGTATCCAAACGCATTCTCTTTTTCATATATAGGAAGGAATCCACCATACTTTTCATAACTTTCTTTGCTCCTATTAGTTTGGAAAACATCGGGTTTGATTTTTAAGATAGGATGCCGCTGGCAGATATATTCTGCCCCTATTTTCTTTGCGTATGCTTCTACGCTTTCTGTACACCAATCATATAATTTGGATGGTTTACCAGTATAGACTTGATAGATCAATTGTTTCATTTTTTACCTACTGTCGGTTTTGTTGTGCCTACATTTGGATTTATATAATGTGTTGCACATATATTTGTATCTATATATTCTGTTTTAAATGTACCTTTAGGATACCATGGATCTTGCTTAGAATGTAGATACCCATCAACAGGCATATTAATTCGGTTGACAAACAAGAGTTCCTTCGCCATTGAAGGTTTTATATAGTAGCCCAAGGCGGCTAGGTTTCTACCATCCTCAGTCATACCAAATGACCACAAACTTTTCTTTGTAATATATTCTGGCAATTCTTGCGTCATCATACAGTCGTGTTCAATTACAAGAGATGGTCCTAAGTGTGGACGATCATTCTGCTTTGCTATTTTGTGCCATATCTTATAATGAGAATACCAAATTGCCTTTTCCTCTGGCAACCATTTTCTTGTTCTGTCGGCATCATATTCTCTCTCATCACTGAAAAACAGATAGTTTGGTATATTATCAGGAGTAGTGGCAGCTACTCTAATTATATTCGTGTAACCAAATTGATTAAAACTATCCACGGATTTCTCTGCGTAATATTCTGATATAGGATTGTTTGGGATTACAATCTGATAGATTGGTAGTGTTTTAGCGATAGTCATTAAGGTCAAATTCCGTACCGTGCATCTTGTAGTTTTTTCTGTCGTGATTTGTGTATACAAGAACCTCTGGATCATCTATAAGGAAATCACAGCCCTTACAGAAGTCTGGAAAGTCTCCCATCTCGTGCTGCTTTCTCAGTTGGTTATACGGCTCACCATACCAAATCTCTTCAAGTGTGTTAGTGCTCATATGACCAAGGACTGCTTCATCATCTCTACCCAATACTTGACAGCAAGGATGTACGGCACCTTTGGCTCCATTAATACCGCCTGCTCGGATTACCACATCAGGCGAGAAAGGTCTGCCACAAGTCTTGAGTTTGCCTTCTCTTGCATACTCTGGTTCATAAACACCAGACCAGTTATGCATCTTCCAGATCTCGGTGCTTACACCAGCCCCTTCAACGATCTTCTTATATCGCTCAACCTCATAGTCGATGTTGTCATTATCAAGAACAAGATGATATGTAGCAACGACACAATCTGAGTTTGTCTTGGTCACATACTCTTGCATCTCATGTAGGTTTCTGATTACTTTACTAAAGTATGGGCTGTTCATCCATTTGGCATAGAGTTCTGCATTATAACCTACGATAGAGAACCGAAAGAAATCACAACCAGCATCAACAGTCTCTCTCATAAACCCATCAGACATCCGCATACCATTGCTAAACATGAATGCCTTGGCACCATATTTCTTTACGATTTTGATATATTCTGGAAGATTGCGGTTCAGTGTTACTTCGCCAGAGCCGTCTAGGTTTACCACATTCAGTCCTGCTTCTGCGCACTGAGCAACATTATCTTCAAACTCTGTAAGAGACATTTTCTTGAGCCAGTTCTTACCACGTGCGCCTGTTGTACCGTCAGCATGAGTCTGTGGGCACATCTGACAAGTGTAGTTACACCCACCGTTAATCTCTATTACAGCTCTATCAATTTTCATATAGAAGTCTCATTCTTTTCTTTTGTTTTTCTGCTAAGTGTTTAGCTTCAATTATCTTATTTTCTACATCATAGAAGTAACTGATCTCATGTTGCAAGACCTTTCTCACTTTATACTTGAGAGCGTCCGGTGTATGAAACCCAGTGATTAGATCCTTTGTCAAGACAATCATCGGTTTACTCATATTCCTAGATATATAGTGCCACATTCCTTCATAACATATTATACACTCACAACTAGCAATGTGGTATAGCACTTCACGTATTGGCGTTCTGTAATCTATAAAGGTGACTGAATATCCTTGTATTTCCAATACTCGTTTTAGATGATCCCATTCCTTGAGATTAAAGGTTCTTTTAAAAGGTCTTGGTAACTCGCTGTTTAATGCAGAATGCCATATTGTAATCTTTTTATCAACAACAGGTATATCTATATCTCTGAAATGCCAATCATTTGTCTTAATACTACTTGGACGTTTTCCCCCTTTTAATATCTCTCCATATTGTTGAAAGTGTGAGAATTTTTTTGAATAGAGCGAGTAGTTATTGGAATTAAATACGTGATTTATATTAACCTCTGCTGTGTCATTCGCATAAAACGAAAGTAAATACTCTGCTCTTTCTGGTAGAGTTTCTGGATCCTCAAAATGGTGAAGGTAGTTTTCTGGGTTATACCAATGCACTTCTAAGTCTATAGGTGCTTGTATTACATGTGATCTAAGGTGGGCAACATTATAAAGGTACATGATATCACCTGCACCTACAGTTGCCCTACCTATTATTTTTTTACGTCTGTTTATTGGAAGCCAGTTTTCAGTTATTCTCTGGCTTGTTATAAGGTTTGGCTTCTTCATATTTGTTTTCCAAAATCACTTGTGCCAAACGAATTGCTTCTGGGCAGTTTTTTCGTCGTGCATTACTTTTTTTACCCTCAGATAAAAACCACACCAAATTTTCTATTGTGCCTTGATGTTTGGATATATCAGGAAATTTAAATGCTCTGGTTATTTCTTCCCATTGTGATCTAGCATTAAGTGCTGTAAATACATTTTGCATATTTATTCTCCTGTTAGTGTATAGAAAATAGATTTCCAGTTTTTATGTGTTGATCCTGGTGCATATTCCATATTGTGACCATGTTCCATAATCATACTGTTAAGACCCATACGCCAACCTAATTCAGCATTCTCTGGTTTATCCTCAAGCCAAGGCAATCCAGTATCACGGTATGGTTCAAGTGCATTATCTTTATCAGCCCCTGTATCAAGAAATACAAACTTCTCAAACGCAGTCTCGCCGAAAAGCTTTTTGGTATTAGCAATTCTTAACTGTTGCGCTTGGGGATCTAAACTCAATGAAGTGATCATGTGAAATACATAGCCATACTTACGGTGTAGCAAATCAATATAATGAATAGCGTCTCGCAGAGGTGGTAGAAAGCCGATAGCAGCAGATTCATTGAACAACCGCACGTATTTACGGCTCTCCTCTTTCTCCATACCAAACCGTTTGGCTACATCATAATCGGTTTTATTTATCTGTTCAAAACCTTTACGAGCCATCCATGTGATGAATGCATATTCCCAGTTCATTAGGACGCCATCGCAATCAGTAAGGATTAGATTTTCACTGTATTCATAGTAGTGCATTATATATCTTCTTTTTGTGTAATCTCAGCCAGTTTTTCTGCCTGATATGACTTCAATTTTAGTTTAGAGCCTTTTAATGTGGAGTCTTTGATCCGATTATCTTTCTCCAGTGCTCGGTCTTTCTGTTTACCTTTGTTCTTATTTCTAGGATCGTAACGAGAGTATTTTGCCATTTTGGGGTTTGTGCCTTTTCACATTTAATTAATTATGGTTTATTATATCATACATTTGATGATATGTAAACACCTAAGTTATTTTCATTAGTTCTTTTGTCATGATATATTCACGAACAAGATCAGATCGTACAATATCTTTCCAAGTAAATTCTATTGTTTCAAAGACTGTTAGTTGATCCAGAATGTTAAGAAATTGTATCAACCCATTCTTATCTCTATCCTTTTCAAAATCTGACTGGTAATAATCTCCACAGAATATCAATTTACAGTTTTCTCCAACACGTGTGATTACTGAATCCAATTCATGAAAGTTTAAATTTTGCATTTCATCAACCAGTACAACACAGTTATCAAATGTGGTTCCACGAATAAATGATGTACTTAAAAATTCTGCCTTTCCTTGCAGAACCAATTTAAAATAGGCACCACGTTCATCTATAATTTCACTACATATATCTACATATGGTAATGTATAAGGTGATTCCTTTTCTTCCTTTGTACCAGGAAGGTAACCTATTTCACGAGTTGGTACAATGGACCGAATTATAACAAGTTTTTCAATTGCATTATCCTTAGCTAATACCTGTTCAAGTGCAAAGTACATACCGAGATATGTTTTGCCAGTACCAGCAGCTCCACTGAGTACAAGGTGTGAATTATTAGTCCAAGCATCTCTAGCCTTTTTCTGATTATCAGTAAGAGGCTCAAATTCATACATGTCAGAAATTTTCATAGATTTATTGAATTACCTCTACCAGAATGCTTTTTAATTTGTTTTTTTAGATCAGTAAAACCATCAGGTACTTTCTGTGCTTCACCACCACTTCTGCCTGAAATAATTTTAGGTGTTGCTAGAACCTGTTTTACGTTTGGATCTTCTAGGATTTTTTGCAGGTCTGTCCACTTGCAATTTACTTTCCACTGGACTCCTTCGCTGTTTTTTAGTGTATATTCGGGCATGGGTTTCCTTCCAATTTTGCCAATTTTCTTCTATATTATGTCTACTAGTTATAACCCAATTTTTGGTTAAATCGCTATATGATTGTATATATCTTTTGCCAGAAGGTGATTCCATTAAACGTAACCAGACGCCTGGGTTTTTAGGATCTCCTATAATAACCTCATCAATCTTTTTTAAATCAAGATCAAAACCCAACGCTTTTTTCGAATTTTGAGCAGGAGTTTTCTTCAATGTATTTTTTGATTTTGAAGTTCTTTTTGAGTTTGCCATATATTTCCTTTTCTAAGGCATGTGCCTCGATTTCCCAAGGGCGATCATCATATTCGATTTCTTGAGTGTTGTAGTGTTCCTTTCCCCATGCTACAGCATAAGAACCAGAAAGGCACCTCATCCGACGTTGAGCATATTGAGCAACATGAACAAGTTCGTGACATAGTGTGCTGATAAGAACATTGAATGATTTTTTACCAGAGTAATTTAACTCGATGGTAAAAAATTTAGGAGATGCTGCGTCATCTTCAAGACCACAGTTTCCAAGATTGCCAGTTTTCTTATATAGATCCTTTGTTATCTCTATAGTAATATCAAGAGAATTTGCCATGCGCTTTGAAACAAGAGAATCCAAAGCAATAGCAGCAGCCTCTTTAATAAGAGCCTGCTGTTTATAACTGATATGATAACCTTCGATTATCATTTTATTTACCTGCAAACAAGGGTTGCATTTTGTTGAATACAACGTTGAAGGCGTTAACCTCATAGATCCAAGTGTCATAGAAGTCATCATCTTCATCTTCATTGAAACAATGCTCGTTCCACATGTTGTCCATATACTCAAGACCATCAAGCAGACTCTGGCTTTTTACGCCAAGACGTGAGATAATTGATTTTGCCTCCTCAAAAGTCATTTCGGACATTAGGTTGTGTGCTGGGATTCTAAACATGATATTCTCCTCATTTGATATATAGAATATACCACAAACAGAGATGTATGTAAACCCCTAAAATACACTTTTTAAAACTTTTTTCTAAAAAAGGCGTAAGTGTAACATTTATGATACATACATTTTAGGGGTTTACAAAACCAGAAAAGTGTGGTATAATAAAGAGTATAGGTTTGAGGATAGGGATATATGGAATACTTTATTAATGGTACAAGAAGAGGTCTTGGAAAGTATTGGATTAATCGGTACCCTAATGAGTGCGTTGCTACTTTAGATGATTGTGAAGTATTTATTAACAATAAACATGATGGGTATCTACAAGTACATCGTCTATATCAGGCTGCAGAACAAGGTAAGAGAATCATTAACATTGGTTCTGCTGGATCTGATTGGACTAAGGGGTATAAAGACAACTTCCGATATGGTCTAGAAAAGAAACAATTGAGAGATGCCAATGATGCTCTATTCTGGCAAAACGTGAACACAACCATTATCAACTTTGGCTATTTCGATACAGAGAGATCTGCACATAAGGATGTTCCAAAGATGAGTCTTAATTATGTCCACGATGTAATTATATGGGTACTAGATCAGCCCCATCGCATTAAAGAAATTACTGTTACTCCCTAACTTGCTGTTTTGTGTTCTTGCATCTCAAATATTTGATCATCTAGGAATTTTTGCTTTTTGAGCACCTTATACATTCGGTCTGTCTTACCTTGCTTCTTATATCTTTCAGCGTAGTAACCGAGTTGCTTTGAATCTTTTTTTAGACGATCTATTTGGATTGATAGCATATATTAGTATCCTTAATGTTAATAGAAATGAAAAAGGGACGAGCCACAAAGTGACACGCCCCGAAACTAAAAGTATTATCCTTTTTTCCTAGTTGTACTCATATAAGATTTGGAAATACCTCCTTTACAAGTTTGGGTGTTAGTCCTGTTGCTAGGGTCTTGTCCTTATTGATCATCTTGACCACTAGCTTTGCATCTTCGGGATGAACTGATTCCAGTATCCCCAAGAAGATCTTTTCTCTTTTATAGGCTGGCATTTTAGTGCCTGGACCACCTGGGACAAAGAACTTCAACTGCTTGTGCTGCCTCTTCCAGTTGGAAGGTGCGTTGTGTTCTTCGCATGCGGTGTATGGAACCTCGCCTTTTGGTAAGAGAAACTCAAGTGAGTCATCGAAGGTTCCTTTGAGAAGATCCTTCATTGCCCATTCATCTTTATTTTCTAGCAAAATATCTTTCTTAGCGGCTCTTGTTTTAGCCTTGCTCACTGCTTCAAATATTTCATATACGTATTTCATTAAAAAAATTCCTCAACACTACTTATCAATAGTTTACATCGTTTTGCAACAAGATAGGGAAAGATCATTCCCTTTTTATCGTGTCGACCACTCTGGGATTCAAAGGTATTTATAATCTCAGAACGTGTGGATTCGGGTAAATCGTGTTTTTTGTCTGTAAGTGAAACTAATTTCTCGTTACGTAGATAGTTCCGATATATTGTTTCTCCGAGAGCCTTAGGGTCCTCTAGTAAAGCATTGCGCTTTTTCTTGGATAAAGGTGTTTGCCGTTTGGATTCATTAATAAATGTATCATCATCTGATAGCACATTAGGTACTCCATCACCGGAACAACCTTTTAGAATATGCTCCATACGGTAACCCTCACCAGAAGGTTCTGCTTTTACAAATTTCTTAGTCACAGGCGAAAACTGTTTTACATTATCATAGACTTGTAGTTGTTTAAAGTCATGATCACCTGATACAATCATAACAGGTTCATACTTACCAAACTCTTGTGTTTCTTGACACAGTGTAGCAATAACATCGTCTGCTTCACATCCCCATTGGTGAATAACACGCCAGTGAAAATTTTCTTGAATCTCCTCACGTACCATATGTATGATACGGAAAACCTCTGTCCAATCAATTGTTGAATCATCCCGGTTCTTTTTACGTGCTGCTTTATATTCAGGAAATACATCTTTACGCCAGTTACCACCAGCATCTGATGCAATAACCATTTCACCATATTCCTTAAATTTGTGTTTATACATACGGAGCGAATTAAGAATCATGTGCCTAAGAAGGTTTTCATCAGGAGCTAGTTTCTGTACAACGAAGTTACCTATAGCAATAGCGTTGTAGTCTACAATAATCATAACATACCTCTTTGTTGTTCGGTATTATTATATCATATAATAAAGTATATGTAAACAACTATTTTAAATTTTTTACATGTGTTCTGTGTATTTTACAATTTATAATGCCGTTATAATATGAATCATCTAACAGAACACGTCTATCAAATTGTTCTTTAGCCTCGAGGTAGGACATTTCACCTTTTGCTTTACAGAGATGTAATATTTCACGACTAAAGCTTTTTTCTCCGTGTTCGAGTAATTGTTGCTTGACCTGATCCGAGGATCCATAATAGTCTTGCCAGTTGGATTCAACGATGCTTCGCCGTTTTCTTGTTTTACCTTTAAGCGGTGCTCTGGTAACCTTCGACCAAAATCCCTTCTTTCCGACATACTTTTTGTTATTGGTGTTATCGGTAATAACATAAACAAATCCTTGCCATTCTTTTAGTTCATCTTCAGTTGGCTCATATAGTTTATCTTTATAATACCACATTACACCCAATCCTTTACAACGTCAAGAGCCTTGTCTAACTGTTTCTCTTTTAAAAACAGAGAACCGACAATCCTATAATCATAAGATTCATTCATCCAACTATGTGGTATTTTTGTGTTTAATATAATAGGTTGATCAAGCGGCACTTTCTCAAAATCTTTTTCTGTATAACCAAACTGATTGGTCTCCATACCATTCATGGTAACGGATTCTTTCCAATCATAATACTTATATTGTCTGTGATAACCAGATAGGAAACAACCTTTTTCTCGATCCACTCTAATAGGAAAGTTTAAGGAATAGTTTCTTGATTTATCTGTGTGTATATTAGATATACCCGAGCGAGGATCTGATATAAGAAATAAACATTTGTCATATATCAGAGAAGAGTTTATCTCTATTTCTCTCATAAACATTCGAGCATAACCATCACCAACACAGTCAACTTCATTCGGTTTTGTACGGATGTCGTCTTCACTAAACTCTGATAAAAACACTTCGATTAAATTGCTAAGAATGTCTACAGGAAACTTAGGTAGATATTGCCATCTAAAATCACTGGGGGACTCAATCATCCCAATCCTCATCGTCCACTAGCGTTGCCGCTGTTGCTTCTCCACACATAGGACAGAAGTCAGGGACATCCCCAACTTCTGCTTCACTAAACTTGTGTATAAAACTATCTTCGTTACAGAAACTACAATTTATTTCATAAATAGTTCTAATTGTCATGCTCTCTCCTCAGTTATTAAAAGGAGATTTCACATGCTCCACCTTGACATGCTATTGCTCCCATTGTATCTATATCAGTAAACGTCTTCTGCGTTAGCTGATTATCAAAATCAATAGGGTTCAAGTTCTGTTGGATTTTGGTCCACTTGTGTAGTAAGAACACATCTTTCAAACAATACTCTGCCTGTTTCATATCGTTCATAAAATAGTTCTCACTGAAGTTATTGAACCTACGTACCCACTCTTTTCTCATATCGGAAACCTCACCACCAACAGCATATTGTGCTGCAGATGTTGCTTCCCATAGATCCCTAAACCCTGCCTTATATGTATCAACAATTAAACCACTGGCAAATAGAGATCCTACACCATATTCTGAAATGATTTCACCTTCTGACTTGACTTCAGTGTTAGGTGCTTGTGCGAAGTCCTTGTCACCGGATCCAGCAAGGAATGAGATACCAGAGAATGAGTGACGATTATCAAACACATAATCTTCTACCTCTGTCCACATATGCGGTAGCACTGTAATGGTGTTGGAAACGTTGTGGCGAATGCGTTTGTCTGCGCACTGCTTTTCATTGGTACCAGCTTCTACCCAGTTCTGTTGTACCAGCTTTACTTTCTCAAGCAAATCAGTGCCCATCAAATCCTCACGATACAGTGAGTTTGCTGGAGTAATCACAGGGAATGCCACACAATAGTCTGTACCATTGTTTGACCAAACTGATTCATCTACCATGTAAGGGTTAGACTGTGCAATCAACTGAGCAACTTCGGACTCCTTATTCAACTGAATGTGGCGAATATAACGTGGTGAGTGTTCTGCATGGATACCAGAAGCAGTCTGTAGAAGCACAGATGCGTTGCCGCTTGGTTTTACACAAGTGGTACGTGCCGCTGGATTAATACCGATAAGTTTAGCAACATCTTTGTTTACTTTCTTTACGATAGCGGCACCTTCACGCTGTACATCAGCATCAAGCAATACGTCTGGGTTATTCATCCAACCTGTAACCGATACACCAAGCAATGCTTCACGATCAAAGATTTGTTTGGATGTGTCATCAAGGTATTTAAAATCTGTATAACCAGCTTGTAGTGTACCAAGAATAGAACCAGCACGACAAGCCTTATGGAACTCCTCTGGAGATGTGCACTTCGAGCCATTGATCTCTGTTAGGTTACAACCTTGCCAACCAGACTTGCCATCAATCTGTGGATACATACCGATTTCAACACACGGGTTCGTAGTAAAATCTTTATCATCTACAAAGTAGAAACCTGGTTCACCAAACTCTTTAATGGATACCATAATCTCTTTAAACTGTTCACGTGTGATTTCATCACGCACAATGACAGCAGAGTTGTTAGAACGACCACGCTGTGGATTATCAATGAACCAGTTACCAGTTTTAGCTTTGGTCATTTCCTCATCATCTGCCGAAAACAAACAAATTGTAGCAGAACGACGAACACCACCAGCAAGCACTGCATCAGCAGCATGCATAGCAATATCGTATACGTCGATAGGACGCAGACGATCTGCACCACCCAAGATACGAGACTGTACAAGATGTTCGATCTTGTCGAGTGCCTTACGAAGTGGTTCTGGACCTGGTGCTTTAAATCCACCAGAAATCATAGCACCCTTTGGGCGGATCTGCGATAGGTCAAAATATACACGACGACCTTCGAAGTCTGGGAACTGACCACCACCTTCAAAGAATGTAGACAACAACACGCCCAGCGCATCTGCCCAACCTTCGATGGAATCCTCAATAACCCAACCTTTTGCTTGTTTCTTACGATCAGCAATGTTTGGCACTTTAGCTACATGGTGTTTCTGTACAGAGAAGCCAGCACCAGCACCACACAATAGGACATAGAACAGTTCGGAAAAGAACCGTGGACGATCTGCATAGGATGATGTACAGTTGTACATACGCATCATGTGCTTCATAATCTGGTCACCACCAAACTGCAATGCACGTTGAGCACCAAGAACATACTGTAGCTTGTAGTATGATTCTGCTTCATTGATCAACTGATTCAAGGCAGGTGTCATCTTATCTTTGTAGAAGTTTCTATGCATATCCATAACTCGTGTTACAGATTCATCCCATGTTTCGTACCTTTCCTTATCATCATCCCATCGACTGTAGGCTTCATAAAATTTAGTTTGTGACATGATGTTTCGTGTGTCTGTGTCACGGTTATTAGGTACGACTTTAAGCATTTATTATTCTCCAAAGTATGACGCGCAGAAGCATATAGCCGGGATCTGTACCCCGGCTCTTCTTTAGCAAAGTTGTGATTAATTAGTTTTATTATGTGTATTATATATTACTTTAGGTTTCTTGTAAACCCCTAATACCCACTAAATGTAGAAAAAAAATTAATTAATTTTCTATATGTCGCATATATGTTACGGGTTATTAGCCTTAGCCGTTTCTGCTTCTAATGTTTTGATTTGTTGGTAGTATTATATATGGTATCTAGCAGTTTGTAAATCCCCATATATGGTATTTTTAATCTTTTTTTTGTAAATAAGATTGTCTAATTGGTCCCATGCGAAGAATCTTATTAATGACCTCGGGCACTTTTTCCTCGTGCACAAAAAATTGATCTTGCCTTTTCTGATGCATAAACACATAGCCCCAATTTTTCAATACCCTGTGTATTTTTTCACCGAGCTCTATATGGGATTTTGCGACCTCTAATACTATAGTGGGTCTATTGTAAAGGATCGTGTCTTTCCCGCCTATAATCGCTAGAAGCTCATATCCTTCTACATCAAGTTTTATAAGATCCACTTCCATAAAATTATAGCTATCAAGGGTTTGAATCTCGAGATCAGGTATTTGCGTAGGGGTAAATCTAGGATCAACGCTGTATCTGCCTCCTGTTTCACCATGGACTTCAAATCTGCTTATGCCAGAACTATTTTGGACATACTTAAAGCTTTTTGTTTCACTTTTATCGCCTAACCCAACCATGTGCGCAGTAACGTTCTTGACTTCATACTTGTCTAGATTTGGTTGGATGCATTCAAATGCATACGGATTTGGTTCAAAGGATATTACTTCATTGAAATATGGGGAAAATCCTACAGACGTTTGCCCTAAGTTTGCCCCGCCATCAATACAGATTCTTCTTTTACCAGGAAGAAATACAACTGCAGTAAATTTACAGAAGCGGTCTTGCCAACCTGCAGGTCCCCATCGTTTAAGAGAGTTAGATTCTTCGTGATCTGGTACCCACCATTTATTCCACTGCTGCATCTTCGTCAACCGGTTCTTCAGTCACCGCCTTTTCATAGTACACTATAATCTCTTTCTGTTGTCCAATATAACGTTTTAGATCACCTATGTTTAATGCTAGGTTTTCATAGTCACGCATAGACAAGGCAACGAATGCTACCTCTCCATATTGCTCTTTAAAGTCTTTGATAAACTCTTCTAGGTTTTCTTCAGTAACTACCCATACACGGGTGTCATTCAGCTGTACCGGTTTTGGCTGTGCTACTGTCGGGATTGTCGTTGGAACTATCTTCGTTACTACTTTGATCTCCGTTTCGGGCTTCCTCGACAGGCTGCTGCAACCAGCTAGGAAGAGGCCTGCTACTACCGTCACTGCTGCCACTTTCGCCCATGATTTCACGCCATAGATTTGCTGTTGCGCCATTCATCTTTCCTTCCAATATCTCACTGTTCCTGAGTGCTTCTTGAACCAGATTCAGTCTTGAAAATTTGGACCGTAGTTCATCACTATAAGCCTCTGCTGCTTGTAGATCAGTCTGGAGTTGTTTGTTTAATTTATTTGTTTTCTCTACAGTTGCTTGCATAGTTTCAAGACTCTCTGTAGCAGTATCTAGTGCAACTTCAAGCTTTGCATTGTTGGTTCTCAACGTAGCAATAGTGGCTTGTGTGCTAGTATAATAAGCATACGCACCATAACCAGCACCACCTAGGATACCTAGGACGATGAACATTAAATATAGTTTAGCCATTAATGTGTTTCCATATATCTTTTAAATCGAGATAGCAACACTGTTTTACCATTCTTATATCTTCGATCAGATACTTGAATTGTCTCATAGCCGTCTTTTTTCTTTTTCTTTCTTGGCCCCATTGCGGTAACAGCGGGGTTAGGAATAGAACCAGTGTTAACAGCAGGAGCAGCTGCATTTTCTTCTTCGTCTAGTTTCTTGCTCATTCTACCATTTCTCTTTGTCTGCCCAATAGGCGGCCGAGGATTTACCTTTTGCTATATTTTTGGCGTGTCTAGCTTTAAATGATTTACGTTTGGCTTTCATCTTATCAGACTCGCCTTCTTTAGGATCACCTGCTGTCGATGCGCCTTGTTGCCCAAAGCGAATAGTTTTTGGTTTACCATCCACTTTAGTAACTACTATGTGACTCTTGGTAGCATGGCCGGGTGTTCTTTTTGGTTTATTAAACCCAGACACTCCTGCTCTTTTAAGTGCAGGATCTTTCTCTTCGTTTTGTGCGTTGAGAGGTTTTTTCATACCCATGCCCGTGACAGGCTGTACTGTCTTTTTCAAACCTTTTTTAAGTCTGGCAAGGTCAGTTTTAAGTTTACCAACGTCCCGCATTCTGTGCTTTCGTGCAGTATCCGCTCTGGTCTTCATCATAACTTGGTTGGCTACATCTTTGACAGAGATCTCATCTAAGTCAGTTTCTTCCTTCTTCTTATCCACTCGTGATGGTGCTTCCAATGCTTTCTTAGCTGCCGGAGATGCTTTTTTCATTTTGTTGATGAGTTTCATTTTCATCATAGCATTTTCTTTGATGTTCATATCAATGTCAGTTAGTGTGTCATATACGTCAGTTAACGAGTTGCTAATCTGTTTAAATTCTTTACCTCTGCCAGACTCAGCAATTACTTTTTTACCAATTGCAGAGGTTGGGTTTATTACTTTCTGTAATTCTTTTAATTTAACTTGCATCATTCTAACGTATGTTTTTTCGATGCCTTCGTCTAGTTCAACTCCTTCGTTGCGCAGGGAGGCAAGAGAGCGTTGAGTAGAGGTCATAGTGCGTACTGGTTTCTTACGCCCAGTCTTAGTACGACCCATTGCTTTGTTATGTTCAGCATCTTTTGCACGTTGAATTGCAACAGAGTCACCAGTCATCTTAGGCGCACGTTTACGGCGTGGGGCTTCGTCAAGTTCGTTAATTGATGTCTCTCCATCAAATTTTATATTTTCACGAATTTCGAAAAATGTTTTCATGTTAACTCCTGAGTCGTAACGTAAATTTTTTGATTGCTTTTAATATGTAATGCTTCGTATATATTTATACCAAAAAGATCCCCAACAGGGAAGCTATCTTCTTCTATTCGAATCTGATCTCTTGGTCTCACGATGTTCTCACCTGTGAGGTTTAGAGCCTTTTCACCTTTTACTCTATAAACGCCTGGTGATATGGCACCATCCTCTAACAAGAACCACTGGTTATCCTCTACCAAATAATCATCTGGTGTAGCACCAACACTTTTTAAACCTTTTCTAATAGCAATCTCTGGTACAGAATAGTGATCCTTTAGAAGGTATAGTGCTGCGGCATATGATCCAAGTTTTCCTGCTGGGATTAACTTCTTAATATTAAACACAAGCCTATGGAATTTTGTATAGTAGTTTCTATAGGCCTCTCTATTATCAATTGTATTAAAGGAAAAGTTTTTATTCTTTTTACCTTTTTCATCAATAATACCTGCTTCAAAAGCTTTGGTCTTTTCAAACGGCGTAATAAGTAGTGCTAGAAACCTAAATGTATATACGGTATCTGCTGCTGTTTTTAAAATACCCATTATATTTTCCTTAGTATTTCTGCGATATATTCATCTGATTTTATATGAGACAACTGATGAGGTTTCAAATAATTTAAAAATAATAAAAATGGCTTTACTGCTGATAGATGGTTTTCATCTAGTTTATTTACAGTAAGCTTTAATCCGGCATATTGCCCAAACACATTAAATATCACAATAAAATGATTTAATACCAACCTTTCACTAATTTTACCAGTTTCTGTATAGCGATTTAGTAACCGTTTTACATACTTAAATCTTTTCAAATCATCATAAAATTCTTCTGGGTCAACTTTACCAGATGGTTTATAATAATTATTCGCTGCAAAGATTATTAGATCACCATCTAAATCTTCGTTCATTAATCTTCTTTCTTGTTACACTCACATTCACCTGGTGCACATCCGCACACCTTGCCACATTCTTCACACCAGTTTGGGTCCATCATATCTGGGATGGACTTATCTGGATTTTCTTCAGTCAGAAAGGTTTTATCTGTCATTATTTACCATCATTTTTAGGGGGCGTTTTATCACCTTGTGCATTATCGCCAGAACGCATCGCTGCTTTCTTACCTGATGCACGAATAGCATCGAATGTCTTCTTATCTACCACTGGTTCATTTACTGCATCTGGCATAGGCGTTTTCATAGCCATCATCTTTTTACCATTCGGTGTGAGACCTTCGCCTGCAGGAGAACCGTTATTCATGTTGCCGTGGTTTTTGGATTCTTTCGTAAGCTTATCAGTGGCCATTGCGATACCTTTTCTGCGCTTGAAAGATTTACTCCATGAACCTTTTTTTCCTAAAGGATCTCTTGCGCCAAGATTATATGCATTATCTGCTTTGTCAGCGGCAGCTTTTTTAATATATGAACCTAGGGTCTTTTTTGAAATTTCATCAAGTGCAGCCTCTTGAACTTTAACATCAACAGATTCTCTCTGGTTTGATATGAAATTATATTTCTTGAATAGAATGTCCAGAACGCCATCAATAAATTCTCTATCAGTAGCAAGACTTTTTTGCTTTGGTGATTTGTTCAAAATACCTTTAATTACTGCAATTTGGTCATAACGGTCTATATTTTTCTTATTACCTAATTTTTTAGCAACCATTTTTGCAACATCGTCATCTGACATTAACTTTGCTTCAACTATATTCTGTTTTGATTCTTGAACTTCAGCTTCAGCATCTTTTTCTGCACTCGATTTTTTCTTAGAAGCCATAGCTATAGCTTTACTAACTGCCTTACGACGTTTGTGCAAGAACTTGTCAGAGGAATCAACATCACCATCATTGTCGATGTCTTTGTCTTTACGATCTTTATGTTTACCCTTTAATTCTTTTTTATCAACAGGGTCCATAGCTTCACGTGTTCCTACTCTTTTACCAACTGGCGGTTTACCTTTAGGTTGATTGTATCCACCCTTAGCAGGATTGTAATCCATACCTTCTTCTTTTTTCTTAGCAGCTTCTCTGATACCTTTAAGAGCCGTTGCTATATTTTTGATGTCTTGTGTTTTCATTTTGGTTGTCCTCTTACATCCATATGTTTGTTGCCATAGCGCCGGCTGCCGCTACTATTACTGCCCAGAATAGTTTATTTATGGTTGAAACTGTTCTGTGGTTATCATCTACTGCTTTTTCAATTCTATCTAATTTTTCACTAAAACGATTCATTCGTGCCCAAGATTCATCTCTGTACTTTTCATAATTATCTATCTTGGCTTCTAGTCGAGCCATCTGAACAATGGCCTCGGACATTTTGTCAATTTTTTCTTCTATTCGGTTTAACCGTTGATCTGATCCTTGGGTCATTACTTTTTAACAGCCTTTTTTGCTTTCATAAACATTTGATCATCACCTGTAATCATACCAATAAGTTCATTTAACATTGTGAAAAGGATCTTTCTTTCAACTTTACCAACAGGTTTGCCTTCCTTTACCATATCAAGGGCACGGATCATGCGCTGTAAATCTTTCTTATCCATCATACCCATGTTCACAAGCATCTTTAAACGTTGTGTGGTTTGATCCTGTGCTTCATGCAACACAGATTCCTCTACCTTCTTTGATTTAGGATCATCATGTGTATAGCTTTTCTTTTTCATTCGCAAATGATCTGACTCTTTTTCTGCTTTATAACCCTTACCTGTTTTAGGATCATACATCATATGCTTTTTAAAACTATCCATGGTGGATTCCTTTTGGTCATCTTTATCATCTAAATATGCTGCAATAGCCATCTGCTGTTTCTTTTTATCAGACTTGCCCTTAAATTGAGGAGCCTTTGATTTTCTAAAGTCCTTCACATATGCTCCAGCACCGTCTGATGGTTTAAGTGGCATTATCCTTTTACCTTTGCTGCAAGGTCTTTATCTGCCTTACCCCATGTACCAGAGGACTTGGTTACAAAAGAATTTACTCTAGCAAATCCCCATTGTTGCGGAGTTGTGCCTGGGCGGTGTCCGGTTTTCCACGCAGCAACACCACGGTTATAAACCTTTCTAAGGATACCTAAAGGCATACCAGATTTTTCAGCCTTCTTTTTTAGACCTTCTTCTGCTTCCGTAATGTACTGCGAGAATCTAATCATTTGCTTTCCTTATTCTTAGCCTTTGTATCTTTTAATCTGGCACGATCCATCATACGATCATGGCGTTTAATGTCTGCTGCTTTTTCTCTTTCGATACGAGACTTTGCTAAGTCCTGTGCTTCGGATTCACCGAACATTTTCTTGAACCTAAGAGTATGCTTGCTTGTTTTGGTTTTGGCTGTAGCATCACCTGGAGCTGGTTTATATGCAGAGTTATCATCGTCAGCTTTTTTACCATGTTTAGCGAAGTGTGCGGCACGTTTTAATTTTGTACCCTTTTTAAGCCCTTTATAATACCCAGCAGGTTGTGCACCTTTTTTGTGCCCAATTTCTGGATCCTCTGCCTCTTCAATGTCTTCACTTGCACGTTTAATAGAATCTATAGCATCTTGTGTGGGTGCGCCAGGAGCACCTTTCTTGCGCATCTTTTCACCACGTGCTCTCTTAGCACGGATGTTTGCCCAAAGACCTTCTTCAATAGGTTCTACATCATCTAGCCATTTACGTACAACTTTACCGTCTTGTTTTTCGATGATCAGATAGTTTGCACCGCACTGCTTTACTATAGCAAGCTCTTCAGTTTCTTTAATTATAATTTGATCATCAATGTTAAATAAATCTCCAGAAACAAATGCTTCACGCATATCAGATACAGGTTCTAGCTGAATGTGTCTCTTAAACTCAGTCTGTTCTTCCAGACCCATGCCTTTGCGAACCATATTAAAAATCTTTTTAGATTCGGCGTTGTTTACTGTCTTTGGTAGCCCCTGTGAGAACTTAGTGAAATTATTACTAGATGCAGCGGCACGCATTTTAGTTGCAGACATGCCAGCGGCACCTTCTGAATCTGGGTCACGATCACCTGCCGATACAACTTTAATATCCATAAAGTTATAAAAGCCGTGCACACCTTTTTTACCATTGTACTTTGATAATAGAATATCAAATTCATTAATACGATCAGATCCAACTACCATAATCAGATTACGGTAACCTTCTTTGTATAAATCTGTAGCAACTTGAAATATATTTTTAGAATTAGATTTTAATATATTTCTAGCATGTCGAGGGAACATAGTTCTTGCTGTTTTGAGCTTATCTTTATATACAAGTGGATTCGTTTTATTATCTTGGCTATGTGAAAGATACATCCGGTAAGGATTTTTACCAGCTGTTTTTGCCATAGCGTCTAACACTTTTCCATGTCCAATTGTTGGGGGATTCATACGCCCAAACGAGAAAACAACTATTTTGTTTTCTTCTACTAAGTATTGTTTAAAAGAGCCAACCATTATCCACGTGACCCACTTTGTTTACGGTCTCTTTCACGCTTCTTAACATCTTTAATAATTTTTCTTTGTATCTTTTTAACCTTGTTTACCATCATTGGTTTGGACATACGTTTTTCAATTTCACTTTTCCGACCAGCCGACATATTGGTTGCGCCTTTAGAAAGTTTAGTATATATTGCTTTATAGGCAGATCTACGAGCTCTCTTTTTAAGTGTTTTTAAATCGGCAAACTTCCGAGCAGCTTTTGCTCTACCCATTTTTAGCTTTGCCTTGTTCCGTTTTGCAGAACGAGACTTTGCTAATCTGGCTGACATAGAAAGTTTTTCGTCAACAGTTTCCTCACCTATGTGGTGACGCCTGCTGGCACGATAGTTAGTAAGCTCGTCCTCTCCTGGGCGATACTCTACTACATACATATCTTTAAATCTTAACATTCGGTTTCCCCATTAACGGCCTTTATCCCAGCCTTTTAAAACATCCGGCGAAAAGTTGTTGTAAGAAAATTCCATCCTATCAACAATCTTTAACGCATCACCACCAATTTTATCAATAGCCACATAACCTTCAGGTCCTGTGGTAGCATAACCTTTGTTTGTTTTAACAAAAGTATTAACAGAAGATAATTTATTAAGTTTATTTATAAGGATTAGCTTTGCTAAAACTAATTCTTTTTGTAAATCAAATAACAATTTTAAATTATTTTTGTTTTTTGGTGTGAAAAAATCAAGAAGTGCATTTAGTTTTGCCTGCTGAGCTCCCTTACCTCTTTCAGTTTTTCTTGAATCAATTTCTTTTTGATACTTTTTTGAAATCCAGGTGATGAGACTAGATACATGTCTTGTTGTATTTCCGATGACAGTTCCTGCTCTGACATAGGTATTGTTATGGGTTTCAATGTGCTGGGCAAGCGTCGGATTCGCTTCAATTGTCCGAAGAGTTGTCCCAGAAATTTTGTTGAATATTTTACCAGCATTTGAAAGATGTGCATTTACAGCTCCAGTTTCTTTTTTTGTCATTGTATATTTTGAAAGGTCTCTTAACATTGCATCTTGTGACCAAACAGTTTTCGATTTAAACTTGGAAATATCTACTCCATAAGATGCCGACATCGTTTCGAATGATGAGCCTTTGTATGTAGTGTGCCAGACAATCCCCAGTTTCGCTGATGTGATATTCTTCGCCGTTCTGCTATTGCTTGGAACGGCATAAACAATAGTATTGGGATGAAATGTAACATAGGATTCTCCTTTAATCTTTTTAGTTTTAACGTCACCAGGTCCGTATAAAAAATCACCTTGAATAACACCTTTAATGCCTATTGTAGGCAATTCTTTAAGAGCAAGTTTTAACTTACTAGCAAGATCACCAGAAGTATCAGCGTCAACATCCGCAGCAGTCTTATATACTTTAGGGTTCTTGTTAAAGATACCCTTCTTTGCCACAAAAAACTTTCCATCACTAGGGTCAGTACCAGCAAAAATAGCAGGAGCACCGTCCCACTTAACAGAAACATTTCCATCGTGTTCCCCTTTTAACATATCTCGTACGGATCTTAAAGCCAAAATACTTTCTCGTGCACCATTTACACCACCATATATGATAGCATCTTCAATGTGCGTCATATGAGTATTCTTTTGTTCTGTTAATGTTTCTCTGAACGTTTTCATATTTTTTACCTATCAACTCCGTCTATGATAATCAAATCAAAGATTGCGCCAATCTCTGATGTAGCTCCAGCTTTAGCACGAACTTCAATGTCTGTTTTCTCTGTAAACTTTATTGGAACAGGATAATCATAATTAACTGATGCAGCAAATGTTCCCCATAAACCTTTTGTATTCCAAGCACTTTCTTCACTTTTTCTTGTTCTAATTTGAAACTGGGCTTCTTGATTTTTAGATAAGGAACCCTGAAACTTGATAAGATATGCTGTCTTATTTGCAGGAACGGTATAGACAGCCATAAGAGTTTGACCTTCATTTGCAGCAATACGAGCAACATCTGAGGAAGAAATAGATGCAGTAATATTACCTGCATTGATTTCACCTGTGCCAGCACTTGCTACTCTCATTCTAAATACACGAATGAATGTTGCAGTAGTTGTTACTGCTGACTGCCCATTCATAGTTACAGTTTCTGTTTTTTCTATATAATTTGCATCCAGACCTTGAATTTCTACAGTACGAGCACCAGTTCCTGCAGAAGTATCTGCTGTAGATGCAGAAACTATAGAAACAACTGCAGCCGATGATGGCAAGTTATTTGTTCCAAGGTCTGTAACAGTTTCATATGAAGTACCAACTGCGGAGTTGTAACCAAATTTATTAACATGACTAGTGTCTTTTACACGTCCAGCCGAAATTTGAATAAAGTGTTCTGGGGAAAGATACATTGAAGCCATTGTAATTCTCCTTAAAAAGTGATCTGTGATCTTGATTTAGATGGTTTATCTGTCACAACAATTCTACCTTTACTATCACCACGTGAAGGAGATTTACCATATACAGTTGGAATGCCTGCTCTATCTTTTTTAGTGGGATCAAATGTCTGATCTTCTCTACGTGCTCTTAGTCTAAAGAACAAGTCTTTTGAGTTTGCATATTTCTTAGCATCAGAAATTTTACCATTCAGTGTTAGAATATTTTTCTTCTTGTCAAAACTAGATACAACATCCATAGGGCCGATATACATGTAATGAATTGGTCCTCCCATGGAAGTATTACCGATTACAAGTAGGTTCTTATCTTTGTCATTGAGTTTTGCAAATAGGTCTGGTACCTTATCACCAGGTTTTAAACTCTTTTTATGATGAGCCAAAGCTGCTTTCATAAAATTCATACCAATACCTGGTATCACAAGCTCCATGCCTGCAAGTCCGCCACCAGCAAGAGATGGTGCAGAATTACCTTTCATTGAAAGATTATATTTTTTATTCTTAGCTGTTGTAATAATAACATCTGTATATGGTTCGGTATTTGCTTTACTTCTTCCAGTAAATTTTTCTGCCTTTACGATATCACGCACAGTCATATCTTTTGTTTTAACAGTAATACCTTTTTTAGCAAGTTTAAAAGCATCATTGATAGCTTTTACAAATCCATTTTCTTGGCGTTCGGCTCCTGCTCCAGCCTCACGTAAATATGTGGTAAACTTAATCATCGATGCACTCTTTTATTGTTTGTTTACACTATTTATATAAAAATAAAAGGGAGCCTAAGCCCCCTCTTTTTGTTCTATGTAAACTTTTTTACCTCGTGTTACAACTTCATATTGGTATTTTTCATAGCCTGAATCAGTTAAGTCTCGATTAAGGGATCCGATCCAACCAATTACTTCTAATGCCTCTCCATCCGAGTCAAGGATCCCCACTAGATGAGGATCCTCCTTGTCATTCACTAGTTTCATTCTCACGTTCCTCTTTTAACTTTCTCAATATATATTCATGATAGTGCTCATAGGGTTGGGCCGAGTCCTTAAAAAAGAACTCGATCCAATCTTGATTAATATCATGCCGCATTTGCAAATTCAACTGCTTTCTCAGCCGCTTTTACTTTACGCAACTGGTTAGAACCGAACCACTGATTAAACAAACGAGAGTCAGCAGACCGACCCTGTACGTGATCTGTCATATATGTGACAGAATTAAATGCCTGCCACCAGGATCCTTCACCATATTCTGCACCTGGTTGTGAGTCCAAAACATCGAGTGCTTGTTTTGCTGGACGAGAAAGATTTTCAGCTGTAACAACTTCTTGTTTCTCTCCAGTAGACAATGGGAACACTTCGTTGTAGTAGTTTAACAGGGACTCAACAGTAAAGCGTTTCGAGCCGAGGTATTGTGCCATGTCTTTGTATGTAGCAAATTTCTCGTGAGCTAGACCCAAAGTTTCTTTTACACTATCTGGGTTAAATTCGGTACGGTGACCAACTTTAACAGCACGCTGTGCATCTCGGTTAATAGCAAAAGTGAGTGTGTTGTTACATACAACACGGATAGGTGTGAACCGTACATCGATTGCCTTACCATACTGATGAGGGTTAGAAAACAACATATATGAGTCAACTTGGTCACCACCAAATACATCAAAGGATTCTTTGATTTTTGCTAGGGCCCAAACATACTTGCCATCTTTCAAAGAACCTGCTGTATGCATTTCCATATCTCCAGCAAGTACAAACTCATTGAAAAATTCGAATGCTGTTTCATTCTGGCATGGGTGCCAGTCTTTACCCACATTAGTAAGAATTGAACCATCTGTAGAACGGACAAGAGATTTTTGTCCGGTAGGGATTTTTTCACCTTGGTGATCAATGTATGATTCAACCTCTTCAACAGTCCAATCAACACCTGCTTTTTCCATCATCATACGAGGGGTGAGTTCGTTGGACACTTTTGTGCCCAGACCATGCCAAGGTAGATCACCTGCATAGGCCATTTGAGCTTCACCGTTGATAATTTCTAGTTCGTGTGCCATTATATAGTTCCTCTTTTTTGATCTGATGTGTTTATTATAACACATTTTAAAACAGTTGTAAACCCCTAAAGTGCATTTTTTAAAACTTTATGCGTACTCCTTGAAGGTTACGATTGATTTGAGTTTCTTGACTAGGTTACGACCATAGTCAGTAAACAAGATGCCTTTATTCCACACCCAATGTTCTACACACTGGTCATTGTAGAACTTTTCGTTCTGGGTCATCCACCGCAGAGCGGTCTCACGATCACCAGCACCAAGAGCAATATGCTGGTTGATATCGTACTTAAAGTCCTTGACGCATTCGTCTGCTATCCGACGTTCCTGAAGTTCGCTATACTCGAACTCTTCGATCAGAGAATCCCAGATGCTCTGCTTTTCTTCGTCAGTGGAAGCATTCCACTGGTTCCACCAGTATTCTCCCGGACGGGAACCACGAGCATCTTTGTGAAGGTCGGAAATGGTGTTCTCATCGAAAGTGTAAACAGTCATATTTTTCTCCTTTTGACTCTGTTACTATACCACATGTAGGCATAGATGTAAACACCTTTTAAAACTTTTTTCGAAAAAAGGTGTTTGTGTAACATTTATGTAACAGGTTTACACTTAGCCAAATACGTGTTATAATATATAAACACACTATGAGGGAAGAAGATATGCCTTTATGCTTTGGACATGACCCCTGCGACGATTGCATTCACTGGCTAAAGTGGATCAACGAACAGTGGCGTAGAAATCCTTAGTCGGAAACACAACCAACTATGTGTATGCGGTTGTGTTTTGAACCATTCATTGCTGAGTGGTATTTTCGAGTATCTACTCTATAGACACTACCCGCTTCCAGATGCATCGCCTCGTTCTCTACGATCATGATGCAACCAGGGTCTGTCTGTATGGGAATGTGTATTCTCGGTAATCTATCTCGATGCCAACTGAGACACGTCTTCGGATTACTGACAAAGATCCGTGTCCTATGCATATTGTATTTGTTGATATAATGGTTTATAAGAGGGTAGGCAAATACAGGATATATGAAATCAGTTTCCTTCATATATGTGCCTTTACCAATACCATCTCTCCAAGAGCCATTGTGTTTGTCAGACTGCAAACCGACTTGTAAAGAGTCACGAGAGGATAATATCTCGTGACATTCTTCTCTGAGTCCATTTAAATCTACACTGTTCGAGATTTTACGAAAAGGCATCATCTTTTATCTTCTAACCTTTTACCACCAAGGTAATTTACAGGTGGTGATACATTTATTTTCAAAACTTTTATTAGCCAAGTGTTAAATCGTTCTAACATAGGTACCTCTGTTTTTACATTACTATATATTATAACATAAAATCACGCATGTGTAAACATCTAATCTGCTAATGGATTGTCAAGTGCCTCTTGTAGTATCTCTTTTAAATCTCTTTCGAGCAATCTCATCTTCTCATCAATACGAGTTTCAGTTGCTCTCATGGTATCACGAACATCTTTCTCGTTTATTCTGCTATTGGCTTCTACCTCACGAATGGATGCGGTGACATCTTTCTGCAAAGAGTTCATCTCATTACGCACACCTTCAAGAGTTGTTTCGATGCCATTCTGAGATTCCTTGATACGGTTCTCTGCCACGTCAACCTTCGCCTCGATCTTATCCACTAGGTCTTCCATTGCCATCACATCGGATCTCAAGTCGTTCTTGATATCTCTTGTGTAGTCGATTGCTTCACCAAGCTTTGTTTCAATCACGTCGTTACGTGCCGCAATTGCTTGCGTGTCTATGTTGGCTATGATTTCTTTCATATCCATATAGTCTTTGTAAAATTCAAAACCACCCCATAGTCCACCGCCAAGTGTACCGAGCAATGGAATCAGAAGCAGCAGCTTTGAGCCACCTACTTTGATTCCTTCATATTCGATCTCTGCCATCTAACAACCTTTCCCACCTAATGTATAAATTCTATTTCTGCCCCAGCACTTATTCAATGGCTTGATTACATTATTTGGTAATGCTTGACCAGGGTATCTGTAATGGGGATATTTCTTTACGAAATCTGCGAGTTCTTTCTTTTCTATATGACCTTTTGCTTGTAATAGTTCTGCTTGGCAAGCCGCAAGAGAGTTCCAATCAAGTTGCTCTCCTGCGACTACCTCTTGTTGTTTAACGCAATATTTTGTTATTTCATTAGACTTCATGTCAATCAGAACTTCTAATAATGTGTCAATCATATTACCTCACTTTACTTTTTCTTTGCGTATGCCTGCCCACCAAAGAATGCGGCTACGATTGCTGCAACCGACACAAAGTATGTCGCTGCCATATCGCCTAGGATCTTACCTGCTTGGTCTAGACCAATCCACATTGCCAAGACAACAGCAAACGGATAGAGCAACAAACCAGCCAAGGCGAACCAAGTCATGTTACGTTGTGCATCTCTCATTGCATCTGCATCTTCGAGTTCTTTACGTTTAAACTCTAGGTACATTGCCTCTTCTTCGGCACTTACTTTTCCGTCACCGTTACTATCGGCTGGGTGATAAGCTTTTACTTCTTCTTCAGACATCTATTGTTTTTTCCAAATTGTAAATGCACCCCAAGCAATCATTGCATAGGCTACAAGTGAAATCGGCATGAGTATCATTGCTACTCCGCCAGCGATAAGAACCATACCGTCATATGACGTTCGCTCTTTAAGTCTACCTTTTATCCAGTTCATCGATTCTGTCCTCCAGTTCATCTATTT
>Ga0222718_10000323_pt1 | contig 52362 bp, 37 predicted proteins | sample C33_27DmetaG_FD_165045 | JGI IMG/M metagenome (GOLD analysis project Ga0222718, IMG submission 165045) | Estuarine water microbial communities from San Francisco Bay, California, United States - C33_27D | ecosystem: Environmental > Aquatic > Marine > Unclassified | place: USA: California... | reverse complement strand
GGAACCGTCGAAACCAGTCTTTCTTGGCGTACGCGAAGCGTTCGAGATCGGCCCAGTTATCGACGCCGCAGATGGCTCCGCACAAGGCGATGACCAGCATGTCGGAGAGCTTGTGATCGACCTTTTTGATTTGTCGGGGATCGCTCAGCGCGTGAAAGATTGTGAAAATGGCAGGCGGTTTTGTAAGCATGACAATGGTTCCTCGGAAGTGGGTTCTGAGTATTCCGAGGCAGTCCCTAGCCTCACGTGTGAACTCTTCAAACCATGCAACTTCCAAGCCGAAATATCATGCGATTGCCCTGATCCAAAGAGAGTGGTCGAGAATTGACCCACAAACCGGGATCGGCAGGCAGTTGAGGAGTTTCTTGCGCAGGTAATTGACCGGAGAACAACAATATTCCCAACAGCATGCAAAAATATCGAGGGCGAATATTCATAGTCTTACCTTGAGGAAAGATATCTCGTATATGGCAATGTGAACTTAGGGCACAATTGGTTGCAGGGGCATTCCGTCGTCTTTACTGACCGGATACTGGCCATCATGGGCTTTCATCGAGGCGACCAATCCTTGCATCAATTTACGCAGCACGGTCGGTTTTTCTTCGGCCAGATTGGTCGACTCAAACGGATCGTCTTTCAGATTGTAGAGTTGATAGTGTGATCCATCCGATTGTTTCGAGGGATAGAAGTGATAAATGACCTTCCAGTCACCATTCCGATAGACGGTGAAGTAATCACTACGATGTGGAGCGTGTGGATAATTCATCAGGAACTCTTCAGAGCGTGATGAATCGGACTTTCCGGTGAGGAGTGTATCGAGCCGTCTTCCATCGACTTTGTGACCGTTGGGAATTTTGACATCGGTCAGATTCAAAATGGTCGGGAACAAATCCATCACGGCAGCCTGTTGCGATTGAATCACGTTGGCCGGGATGGGAAGTTTCTGCTGATTTTCGTTCTTACTATTCGGTTGCGCCCAGGCGGCAATGAACGGCACTCGCATGCCCCCTTCGTAATGAGCGCCTTTTTTACCTCGCAACGGAGCCGCACAGGCAACTTCATGTTGGTGGCCGAGCGGTGCATCGGAACCATTGTCTCCCAGGAAAATGACGAGCGTGTTTTCCGCAACACCTAATTTATCCAGGTGATCGAGGATGTCACCGAGAGATTTATCCATACCTTCAATCAAGGTCGCGAACGCCTGGGCATTTTTCGGTTTGCCAGAATCCTTGTAATGATCGGCAAAGCGGGGATCAGAATTGAACGGTGCATGCACGGCGTAATGTGACATATACAGATAAAACGGTTGATCGGCTTTCACGGTGTCTGTGAGATGTTGTTTCGCTTCAATGGTGAGTGCTTCGGTCAGAAAGGTTTCTGTGCCGTGATACTTTTTGAGTCCGGGGACTTTGTTTTTGTGTTTCGGGTTGCCGTAATCTTTCTCACCATAATAACTTCCCGGCGCACCGACTGATCGGCCCGCGACGTTGACATCAAACCCTAGATTGAGTGGTTCAGAGCCAGCATGTTCTTCTGGCCCGAAGTGGGCTTTGCCGACATGAATCGTTTTATAACCGTTCTTGCGGAGGGTTCCGGGGAGAGTGATGTCCGTGGCATCCAAGCCTTCCCAGTCCCAATTGGGTGGGCCGTAGGGGCCTTTGTTGTTTTGCCACGGATTGATCCAATTAGTCGCATGATGCCGGGCGGCGTTTTGGCCGGTCATAATCGAATTGCGTGTCGGCGAGCAGACAGACATCGCGTAGAAATTATTGAAGCGGACGCCCTGATTCGCCAGACGTTCCATACTTGGGGTCCGGTAGTAATCGTTGAGCGGGTAACGCTTGGGTGTGCCGTTATCGTCGGTGAGGAAAGCGACCGAAGTATCCATGACGCCCATATCGTCAACGAGAAACACAACAATGTTCGGTTTCTCGGCTGCCGAGAGAGAGCTGGATGAAACAAAAAGAAGAGCAAGGCAAGAAAACAGAAAACGAATCATCACAACCTCAATGTATATTCAGGAAAGAATGTTTTTGATCATGGAGCCGTGGACATCGGTCAAACGGCGGTCGAGACCATTATGATACCAAGTGAGCCGCTCGTGATCGAATCCTAAAAGATGTAAAACCGTGGCATAGAAATCCCAGACAGTGGTCGGATTGACTTCCGCACGTCGCCCGAATTCATCCGTCGCACCGTAACTGATTCCCCCCTTCACGCCGGCTCCCATCATCCAACAGGTGAAGCCATCCGGGTTATGGTCACGCCCAGCCGTCCCCGCTTGATGCGTGGGCATGCGTCCAAACTCGGTCGTCCATAAGACCAACGTGTCTTCGAGAAGCCCCGATTGCTTCAGATCCGTGAGTAACGCGGCAGTCGGTTGATCGAAGATAGGGCAATGCCGTTCGTAGTCAGACTTCAATGTCTTATGAGCATCCCAATTGAGCAAACCGTCGACTCCCGAAGCGCGAGACGCACAATATAAATTCACATAGCGGACGTCTCGTTCAAGGAGCCGTCGCGCCAGTAAACAGTTTCGCGCGTAGGCTGCCTTCAGTTTGTTTTCGTCATTCGTCCCATAGGCTTTGTGAGCTTGCTCTGACTCCCGCGAGAGATCAGACACCTGGGGAGCCGATACCTGCATACGCCCCGAGAGTTCGTACGCTGCAATGCGCGCTTGCAAGTCCGATTCTTTCGCATTAGCGGTGGCATATTGCTGATTCAACTTACGCAATAACTCGCGCGTGGCGGCTTCTTCGTCGGACTTGATCGATGCTGGAGGTGAAATATTTCGGATGGGCCGATGATCGCTCATCATGATGGCTTGATGTTTGGCGGGCAAAAAACCGTTTGTCCAATTCGCTTTCCCATTCGGTGGCTCGCCACGGATATCTGAAATGGCCACATATGTTGGCAGATTTTCATTCGCCGAGCCCAACGCATAACTGGCCCACGCCCCCGCAGCCGGGAACCCTTCGGTCGGATGACCGGTATTCATGAAGACACAACCTGGCCCATGCGTGTTTAATTCACTGTGCATCGAATGAATGAACGCGATGTCGTCGGCATGCTTCGACATCTGAGGCAGCATGCTGGAAAACATCTTGCCGCTCTCGCCTGCGGGAGAGAACTTCCACGGACTTTGCATCAGGTTGCCGTTCTTACCTTGAAACGAGACGAAGTTCTCCTCACCCGGCAATGGCTTGCCATGATACTTTTCGAGCGACGGCTTGTGCTCCCACAAATCCATATGCGAGGCGGCTCCTGGACAGAAGATCTGCAAGACCCGTTTCGCTTTGGGGGCATGATGGGTCGTGCCACGCACTGATTGCTGAGTGGAACCGTCGGCCCAAAGACTTTGGGAGATCAAGTCAACCAACCCCACTCCGGCCAAGCCGGTAGTGATGTCGTTGAGAAACCTGCGTCGGGTCATGTCGTGGATATTCATGAGTAAATCTCATTCAGATGTTGTATCACGTTTCATCTTGTCAAATTGCTGTTGAACTTTGAAAAGAATCTTGTCTTTTGTCATCAGATAATCTTGTTCGGCGCGATAGGCGTTTGCACGCTCTTCTTTGAGTTTGCGAAACTTTTCTTCCTGTTCGACTTCGTCACGGCGTTCCTGCCGAATCTGTTTGATCTCTTCATCACTGACAAAAATTTGAGGGTACGTTTTTTCAAGGACTTGCTGAGCAACGGCCTGTTTCTGAACAAGTGCCTGATAGCCGGGGTGATCGAGATACTGTTGTCGAATGCGCTCGAGCTCTTTCGGCTTGCGACTTTTGGGTAACTCTTCGAGAAAAAGTTCTTGTTCAATCAAAAACTCATCGAGGGCGCGTTTGGCCCGATAAGTTGCGAACAAAAGTTCTTTGTATCGAGGATCGTTCTCATGGAGGTCTTTGCGCCTCTCTTGAATTTTCTTCGTGAACTCTTTGTGAGATCGAAAAGCGTCTGGATATTCTTTCTTCTGCTTGGCATCAAGTTCTTCTACTTGCTGAAACAGTTGTCGATACTGTGCATCAGACTGATAGAGGCGATCACGAGCATTCACTTTTTCGATCTTGAGCCGTTCTTCGAGTGCTATCTGTACGGGATATTTACTAGCAACAGACAACACATGCTTTATGCCCACCCCATAATCTGTATGCTTGCTGGCGTTGAGGATTTGCAAGTTGTCAAACGCCGCATCAGAGTCATCCACCTGAAATGCCAGATAAGTCCTCTCTTGATCCAAAATCGGATGCTTGGCGTAAACAACATGATCGGCGTCGATGTGGGCCACAAGCTCATCTTCCAAAAATTCAACCGTTAATGTGTACCAGCGATTAGGATCGAAGTCGAAGGCACACTCTCCATGACGGTGAGAGAAGTACGGCCCTGACTTGTCTTGCGCGGTCTGAATGAAAAAGTGATCCCGATGAAGATGAACTACTGCATTGTAATGACCGTTTGACCCTGTGACCAAACGCAGATTATTAGACTCTTGAAACTGAAAATCAAATCGAATGATTGCATTACGAAACTGGGCATTTTTCAGAAACATGCGTGTGTCTTCGCTACCCGTTTTAACACGTCGCAAAACTCCTTTTTCAATCGCCCAGTCTTTCGTAAAATGCCAACGGCCACTCTCCTGCCCTGCAGAAAAATGATCGGAAAAATAAAGGCTCTGAGGCCGAGCTAACATCGGCGCTGAAGGCATTCTTGCATTGATAGACGTTCGCCACGTTTGCAGCCTTGATTTCAGTGCGTGAACAACCTTCGGCTTTGCGGCTGACAGATCTTCCTGCTCGGAAGAGTCTTCAGCGATTGCATAAAGCTCAGTCTCTTCCGTGTCAAAAAACTCGATGAGCTTCCAGTTTTTGTCACGAATGGCGCCTGCCGAACGACCACCCAGAAAATGAGGTTGATCAAGGGGGTAATGCCAATACAAAGGATCGCGTTCCAAAGATAACTTCGGAGATTTCCATAACGATAAGACTGAGACACCGTCCAACTTCTGATGAGAATCATCGTTAACTCCAAGCACATCAAGAATTGTTGGATAGAAATCCACATTCATGGTAAGACCATCGCAAACCGTTTTTTTTGGTATTTGCCTAGGCCACCTGACAATCAACGGAACACGAACTCCCCCTTCATAGAGTTCACTTTTCCCTCCACGCAAAGGAGCGTTCGAGGTCACATTGGTTTCTCCACCATTGTCACTGGTAAAGATGACAATGGTGTTCTCTGCCAGCCCAAGGTTATCGAGCGTTTTGAGGATCATTCCCACACCGTCATCGACACTCTCTAACATTGCGGCGAGATGAGGGTTGTGGTCTCCTGCCCAGTGATTGAGTGTGTCCCCCTCATATCCTTGGTCCTCGCACAAATAGCAACGATCCCTAGTACTCTTGCCGGGCTGTTGCTTCTGGCGATACTTTTCGACCAGTTTCGGCTTGCCATTCAGAATCGAATGCGGAGCATAATGACTGAGGTAAAGAAAAAATGGTTGTTCCTGATTCCGTTTAATAAAATCGACGGCTTCCAAATTCATACGGTCCACTAAAAACTCATTGTCGCCGAGAGAGTTTTGGGGAAGATCGAGCCAGCGGATCTGTTGATCCCGGAATTCATACGGCCAGAAATTAGCACCGTTGCCCACTCCTTTGACTTCTCGGGCAATGTCCCACTTGAAGCCATGATCGACTGGGCGGATTTCATGTTCGGCTCCATGATATTCATATCCTGTCAGGTGCCATTTGCCGACCATTCCAGTGGTATAGCCCTGCTGTTGCAACATTTCGGGCAGAGTCAATTGATCGACCGGTAACGCATTGGATGAGTTGGGACGGAGGTAATCCAGAATGCCAATGCGGGCGGGGTATTGCCCCGTCAATAATGACGCTCGATAAGGCGAACAAACAGGAGCAGACGCATAAGCCTGCGTAAATCGTACACCCTCGTTGGCAAGTTGATCGAGATGTGGCGTCTCATTGAAATGATTACCGTAGCTGCCAAGTTCCGACCAACCCAAGTCATCTGCCAGAATGAAGACGACGTTTGGCTTTTCGGCGGCATGAACTTGAAACGCACTCAGGATCACGAGAGCTACAACAAACAACTTGGAATGAAGTCGATCTAACATTAGTGATTCCAGTGGGGTGAATATTTTTGGAGCATGACTTCTCTTGCGCTCACTGCACATAAATCAGTTCGCTAGTATTGAGGAGCACTCGACAAAATGCGGTCAAGGAATGCTCTTCGATCAACGCCAGACAGTCGCTAATTTCTGCTTTCGTTGGTTGGCGGCCGTAACAAAGAGCGAATGCATGCTCGATCTGCTGCTCGGGCTTGTCGCCACCCTCAGAGCGAAGTCGTTCGGCCAATGCTTCTGCCATATCGAGAGTAAATTGATGATTGAGCATCGTGAGTGCCTGCAACGGCGTCGTCGTTTCGGCTCGCTCGGGAGTCGAATACGCACAATCCGGTTGATCGAATTCGGTCATCAGATCGACCACCGATGCGCGAGCATTCTGGTGATACACGGCTCGCCGGTAAGTCTCGGGACCGTGTTGATCGAGCGGTACATAAGTCGCCACGTTGTCTTGTTGGTAATCATACAACCGAAATCCGGGACCACCCATTTTTTCGTTCAACCGACCTGAGACGGCCAGAATCGTATCCCGAATTTCTTCGGCGGAAAGGCGTCGCGGAGGGAAACGCCACAAGTATCGGGCGTTACCGTCAATGCGAGCGACGTCTTCACGGAAGAGACTGGACTGCCGATAGGATTGCGACAGGACAATCATTTTGTGTAGCGGCTTCAGACGCCAATTGTGTTCGTGTAGTTGCCCAGCTAACCAGTCGAGCAGTAACGGATGTGTCGGCTTACTCCCCATATACCCAAAATCATTAGGTGTACTGACAATGCCCGTTCCGAAATGATTTTGCCAGACTCGATTGACGAGTACGCGCGCTGTCAGAGGGTTCTTCGGGCTGGTGATCCACTCGGCCAAATTACGCCGCCGATCAGCTTCAGAATCACCCTGAGTGAGACGGTAAGTTGGCGCGGCTTGATCGAGTGTTGATAAACTCGCAGCAACGACCTCCGCCCCTTTTTTCTGTGGGCTGCCACCTAGAAAGGTATAAAACGGTCCCGGTGCAGACTGTCGAGAACCAAGCCAAGCAGTTTGCAAAGAAGGCACCGCTTTGATCTCTCGTGACACTTGTGCCAGTTCTTGATTGATCTTTTTGAGTTTGGCCGCTTCCTCTGATGTCGGTTGCGTAGCCTGTGCAATGCGATGCTTACGATGTGCTTCGCTGGCAGGTTTGCGATCACGACCATGAGCCACCTCACGCCACGACTTTCCATCCAACGAAACTTCAATGCGATAGTCGGCGACAAAGACAAACTTTCGTTGTGACGGTGTGGCTTCGCCACGAGCACTCGAGAATGTCACGCGATTGATGCTTGTCGGCTTGGAGAGTTTAATCGTCAGGTCGTTTCCTGCCGCCAGAAATCGTTCGCCCCCCTTACCGTCAATGGCAAGATGCGGGCCGTAGGCATTGGGAAAATCTTTAATCTCGCGAGCTTTTCCAGTCGCCTTACCGCCGTTGTTGGCAAGTGCGACGTTTTGAGGCTCGGAGCCTGCGGACCAAACCTCAAACTCGTCAATGCGAAACCCCGATGATGACGCCGGGTTACCATCTTGTGCTTCGCAAACGAGTCGGACAAACTTCGCCTGAACAGGATTAAACTTCTCAGTCGTACCGAGACGGTCCACCGGAGGACGTGTCCAGTTTTTTTCAATGGATAATGTGTGTCCGCTGAGCCCTCGCCGTGTCAAATGACTTTGATCGACAGGCTTACGGTCACCACCATTCACGACTTCGCGCCACGACTGACCATCAACCGAAACCTCAATGCGGTATTCGAGCGGTAATCGGTCGCGATACTTCCCCTCTCGGTCGCGTCCCCAGACAACACGATTGATTTCCATTTGTCGAGGGAGTTCAATTTGCGCCCAACCGGTCGCGTCTTTACTAATCCAACTATGGCTGTTGCCAGATTGACCATCGTTCAGATGTTCGATCTGATGCATGGGATAACCGGGTAACAAAGACGAAGCCGTGGCCTGACCTCCAGCGGAAGCAAGTGCAAGGTTCGATGAATCGTCTGGACGGTAAATTTCCAGTTCGTCAATGCATGGCTGACTTTGATTCGTTAATGAAATCGAAAATCGCACATACTTTGTGGAAATGGTCGGAAACGTCTCTTCATTCTTCCGAGCATCAACCGCGGGTCTCGACCATTCCTCGTTCGACTCCCACAAGCGCTGTGCGATGGCTTTTTTTAATTCGCGTTGCTGCTGAGTCAACTCGGCTTTACGCGCATTCAAGGGTTTCATCTGTTCTACGTGACGCCGTTGTTCTTCGGGAGTCGCCCAGACTCGAGAGCCATGACGGACTCCGGCGAATGTCGCATACCAACGATAATAATCTGTCTGCAAAATGGGGTCGAATTTATGGTCATGACAGCGTGCACATCCCAGCGTCAATCCGAGGAATGATTCACCCGATGTCCGAATCATTTCATCAATCGTATTGGCACGAATTTGAGCCGCCGCGACGGGATCCTGATTTCCGACATTGTCATACGGACCGGCAACAAGAAACGCTGCACCGATTTCCTGATCCGGTTTCCCCTTACCAAAGATGTCTCCCGCCAGATGCTCTCGTATGAATTGATCCATCGGCTTGTTCTGATTGATCGACTCAATCACGTAGTCGCGAAACGGCCAAAGATCATTGATGATCACATTCCGTTCAAAGCCGTTGCTCTCGCCAAACCGTACAACATCCAGCCAGTGTCGTCCCCAGCGTTCGCCGTAACGAGGAGAGGCCAATAACCGATCCACCAATTGTTCATACGCTTGAGGGTCGGAATTCTTCTCAAAAGCTTCTATCTCAAGCGGCGTTGGTGGAAGTCCAGTCAGATCGTATGTGAGACGGCGAATCAAAGTGCGTCGATCCGCAGGCTGATTGGGAGTGAGCCCCTGTTCGGCCAACTGAGAGAAAACAAACGCATCAATCGGGTTTGCTTGCCAAGAATCGGGAAGCCCGGCAGGCTTGGGAACAATCACTTCAGCCAGCGGTTGTAGCGACCACCACGATTTATCGGCTTTTGATTTCTCCTGAACCAACACATTTTCAGGCCAAGTGGCTCCTTGTTTGATCCAGAGTTTGAGCAACCCGACTTCTTCAGCGGAAAGAGCATCGCCTTCTTTGGGCATTTCGGCGGGTTCACCACTCTGGGGTGTCACCACATCGATCAGATAGCTACCGTCAGGGTCGCCGGGAGTGACGTAACTCTTCTCTTTCAAATCCGCGATGGTCTCCAGCGACAACTCCCCTTTTCGATTGTTGGGTGAGTGACAGCGAATGCAATGTTCTTCGAACAGAGGAGCGATTTGCTGCTCGAAATGAACCTGTTCTGAAGAGTTGGGAGCATCATCCGCGTTTGAACTTGCCACAAGACAAGCCGCAATCATGAGGACACAGAACGAGACGGTGATTTTCATGGTGTACCTCGAAGACGTAACAACACAAACTTAAAGGGCTTCGGTCGGCGTCACTTGCCCGGCGACGTAAGGATCCAGATCGGCGTCGGCAATTGCCTGCTTGCCAAACAAATCTTGCACTAATGCGTTGCCTGCCTGATTGACGTGATCACCCATCGCCTCAGCCGCCGCTTCGCGATCTTGTTTGATGATCCCACGAACAATGGCAAGATGTTCCAGGTTCTCATCCATCTCGGAATAATTGGAACGTGCAGTTCGCATACTGTGTCGCGCGTCGCGAAGTGTTCGATACAGAACCGCATATCGATTGATCTCGTAGCTTAAACGCTTATTGCCGCAACGCTCAGAAATCAAAGAGTGCAGTTGGTTGTCGAGCAGTTTTGTTTCTTCCAGCCAGTCTTCGTCACGATCTGCGGTGGAAAGTCGTGCAAAATCGGCTTCCATCTGTTCAAGTTCGCTCGGCGTGAAATGTCCCACACACCCGCGCACCGCTTCAGATTCGAGAATTCGTCGGAGGTGACAAATTTCCCAGAGCTGCTTGGGACCGAAGGGGCTCACTTCCGCACCACGGTTGGGTTGTAATTTGATGACACCAAAACCCGCCAATTCAACAAGAGCTTCACGAATAGGCGTCACACTCACGTCACATTGCTCTGCCAGGTGTTCGACTCGTAGACGCGCTCCGGGAGCATACTCCCCATTGAAGAGTCGTGTGAGAATGAGCCCGACAACAGACTGCCGTCGCGTACCGTGATTGATGTTCATAAGCTCGACCTTCAAAACGGGAAACCTGCCCGCAATATTATACATAATCAATTTTAATTATATAGAACAATAGCAAGCAGGAGCAACCATGTTTCCTATATTGGATAACAAAACTCAGGTTTCGTCAGCGTAGTGGATCAGACTGAAGCATTCATGCGGAGCCAGTTTCTGTCGCCCATTGAGAAAATCAAGCTCTATTAGGAAGGCACAGCCAACAATCCGCGCGTTGCTGTGATCGACCAGCTTCACACAGGCTTCCATTGTACCACCGGTACCCAGCAAATCATCCAGAATTAAGACATTGTCTGATTGAGAAATTGCGTCGGTATGAATTTCCAATGAATCGGTTCCATACTCCAATTCGTAATGAAAAGCCTTGGTTTCAAAGGGAAGTTTCCCCGGCTTGCGAACGGGAATAAAACGTACTCCTAGCGCTAACGCCAAGGGAGCTGCGAAGATAAATCCACGAGCTTCGGCGGCAACGATCGCCGTCACACCCGAATCTTTGTATTTCGCCTCAAATTGATCAATCACTGCCTGGAACACTTTGGGGTCAGCGAGAAGAGGTGTGATATCACGAAACATGATTCCCGGCTTGGGGAAATCGGGAACATTTCGAATACTGGCTTTCAATTCGGCTTCGTTCATGATGATTCAATAATCTCATAGTTCAGAAAATAAGGAGAGTTCAGTTTATCGCAACAGAGAAGTAATATCACTCAGGGATGATGCGAACATCGGGCAAGTTGCGATACAAGCCATCCCAATCGAGTCCATAACCGACGACAAACCTGTTGGGGATTTGAAAGCCGAAGTAATCTGGCGTGAGTCCCGTTTCGTTGCGTTCGGACTTCCACAAAAGAACGGCAGATTTCAGAGACGCGGGCTTCATCACAGAAATGACCTCAATCATTCGACTCAGGGTATGCCCTGTATCGAAAATGTCATCGAGAAGTAAGACATGTTTTCCCGTCAGCGTTGGCAACCCTGACAAATCGATGGCCAACTCCCCCGCAGAGGTCGCTTTCCCGCGATAGCTGGAGGCATTGAGGAATTCCAAACGAACCGGGACTTCCAAGCCACGGATCAGGTCGGAGAGAAACACCACCACACCCGACATAATTCCCACAACGACAATCTCGCGCCCGTTGTAGTCCTGATTCAGCATTGCAGCCAGTTCTGAAATTCGCGACTCAATTCGCTCGCGAGTGAATTGAATTTCAAGTTGATTGGCGGGAGGATGAGTCATCGGGAGATCAATTCACAAGTTCAGGGCAAAACCAAAGGCTGACTGTAATCAGCGAAAGGAAAAATGTCGAATCGGCCCAAAACCGGGTCTGAAGTAACGGTTGGTTAAAACGGGATGTTTACACAGAATATCCGGCCAGTTTGAAGGCGTTAAATGTTGCCAGAAACACATACATTGACGCAAGTCACCCACAACCAATTCGCAAACACTTCGCGCGCCAAGCTCTGTCGTAGACTCTACGTTGACAGCAACTTACGTGAGAATTAGAGTTCGTTCGTCGGAAGGAAATTCCGGCGTCCAAAAGACTCGGCGTGGCAAAATGGATTGACCCGCCGCCGCAACAATACCTGCGAAAGATCGTCATGAACTCTCGTTTTGAACAACATTCTGAATCTCATTGGTGGTCGCAGATGTCGCGGCCTCATTTCCTGAACTTGCCGGAATCCCTCCAGGAAGTTCCTTTTGAAGAAGGTGATGAAGAATTGTCGGTTGACCACGAAACATCAGCCGTCGAAATCGACCTTCCCCTCTCGCTGCATTTGCCTGACCCGTTTGAACCTCGCTACCGCTACCCGGTCGTGATCTGGTTGCATCAGGATGAAAGTAACGAAGAAGAGTTACACACGGTGATGCCACAAATCAGCGATCAAAATTATATTGGATTGGCGTTTCGCGGAACGTCCGATGATGGTCAGTCTGAAAGCGGAGCTTTTCATTGGGAAGCCTGTCAGGACAAACTCGAAGATCTATTAGAAGAAATTCGGGAAACCATTGCCGAGATGAGTCGCTTCTTTCGGATGGATATGGATCGCATTTATCTTGCTGGTTTCGATGCGGGCGCAACCGTTGCCTTGGAACTTCTGCTGGAAGCTCCCGAGTTGTTTGCTGGTGCCATTTCACTCGGCGGAACCATTCCCTCCACCGAGTGTTACGGCAGTAAATTCCGTCAGCTCTCTGCGAAAAAAGTGTTGCTCGGTTGGGGACGAAAAGATCACGTCCTCGATCCGAAGTCTTTTCAAGAGCAAACCAGTCGGCTTGAACAAACAGGTGTTTTGATCGACACGCGTTTATACGATTGCGGTCATGAGATGACTGCCGACATGCTGAAAGAAATCGACCATTGGTTGATGGCAGGTTGCAGCTCGGCTTTTGTGTAACAACCGCTTGATAAAAGGTGAATTTCTACAAAGTTTGTTTAATCAGATTGTCATCATTCGCCTGAGCGCGATACTCTGAAATCAAAATTCGCCTCCATGCGATGCTCTCTGAGTAGACAAGTCAGATGTGAAAAGGGATTCGCGATGACCATCAAACGCCTGTTGTTCGTCTGTGTCGAAAACTCTAATCGTAGCCAAATGGCAGAAGCATTTGCCCGCATCTATGGCGGAGACGATATGAAGTCATTTAGTGCAGGCTCGAAGCCATCCGGTCAGGTCAACTCCAAAGCCATTGCCGCCATGGAAGAGGTCGGATACGACCTCACACTCCATCACTCCAAGTCCTTGGATGATATCCCGGAGGGAGAATTTGCCGCGGCTATCACAATGGGTTGCGGCGACTCCTGTCCCAATGTACCTGCGGCTATCAAAGAAGACTGGCAGCTTCCCGACCCACGAGATCTTCCCCCCGAAGAGTTTTATCAGGTGCGAGATGCCATTTCCAAGAAGGTGAAAGAGCTTTTAGAGCGAATTTAACCACTCTTTCAGGCATGGAGTTGGCCTTCACAAGTCTGGCAAAATCACTAAAATTCAGCTTGTTTGAAAATCAATATCGGGATGGAGCCCGCTCGTGAAGATTCGTAGTCCTCGATTGACCCGTATGATGGGCTGGTGCCTGGGAAAATCATTTCGGCTGCTGGCGCGTACGATTCGCTATCGAGTCATTGAAGAGTTTCCCGGGACGAATCTTGTCAGCCCGGAATGTAAAACTCCCTACCTTTATGCGCTGTGGCACGATCAAACATTCATGCCAATTACCTACCGAGTGAATCTTCCACACAAAGAAGCCTACATCCCCGCGAAGACTCTCGTCAGCAAACACCAAGATGGCTCGTGGCTGTCTGAATTCATGAAGCACTTCGATCTGGGCGCTGTGCGCGGCTCTTCAAGCAAAGGGGGAGCCACCGCTCTGAAAAAACTCCTCGCCACTGCCGAGAAGTGTCATATCGTAATCACACCAGATGGACCGAGAGGTCCGCGTCATAAAGTGAAACCGGGGATCGTGTATTTGGCATCGCAAACAGGCATTCCGATTGTTGCCAATACGAATGCCGTAAGTCGCTACTGGGACATTGCCGGAAGTTGGACGAACCAGATTGTCCCTAAACCGTTCTCGAAAGTGATCCTGCTGACCGGTACTCCCATTCACGTTCCCGAAGATATATCACGGGAACAAATGGAGAAATACCAAGCGTTGATCGAAGCCGATCTTGAACGGTTACAGCAGCTCGCAGATCAGTTTTTGAGTGGTGAGCTTACCGAACTTCCCAACAACCCAGAGCATACAGATGTGTCGCTCCGATCCGCGGCATAAACTCGATCAAATTATTGAACGATTGAAGCCTGTTCTCTGCCGACTAATGGTACAAGCTGCGTGCGGATGACTTCCACTTCCTTCTTTACAGCATCACGTACTTGTGTCGCTTTAGCAGTTTCGCCTTGAGCCGCAGTGAACTTCTCTTGGACCGGTTTAAGAGCGGCAGTTTTATCGGTCACGACTTTCTGAGAGGCCGTTAAAGCAGCCTGTGCCGTTTCCATCTGTTTTGTGATGGCCGCAATTTTGGTAGTCTGCCCTGCAATTTCGACCTTCTTGGCTTCAACCGCTTTTTTCAGATTACCAAGTTCTCCGGTCCGCTTGGCAACCAGGTCCATCAATGTTTTTGCAGAAGCAGCGAGCTCTTTATCGTCCTTTAATTGTTCGGCTACTTCTTGTGCTTTCTTGGCGGCTTCCGTGATCATGGGGAGTGCCTTCTCAAGATTTGCTGTCTGAGTATTCAACCCAGCTAACTGACCGTTTTGTGTGACTAAAGTTTTCTTTTGGGCTGTGAGGTCGGCAACAATCTTGTTCAAGTTTTCTTGTGAGGCTGTCGCCGTTTGCTGAGCTTTAGCCAGTTCGGCTTGTGCCATATCCAGAACGGCTTTCGCTTCGGCTTCGGCCAACTGTTTCTGTGCGAGTTCCTGATCTTTGGCTTTCATTTCAGTCAATTTAACAGTGAGAGCTAATTGTGTCTGCCACTCTTTCAGTTCTTTCTGGCTGACTGCCAACGTCTGTTGAGCCTGTCTCATGGCGGCTTGAGCAACATTGGCTTTGTCGGTTGCTGGTTTCAACATGGCATCAACTGTTTGTTGAGTCTTCACCGCAGCCTGGTATGCTGCAGTGGCGTCCTGCAACTTCTTGTCGGCAACGGCTTTGTCCTCGGTCGCTTTCTTGAGCGCGGCAGTTTTCACTGCTTGAATTTTTTGCTGAGCAGCGAGAGCAGCCGCCTTTTCAGTATGTTGAGCCTTCACCTGAGCCGCCACGGTGGCCAAGTTTTTATCCTCGGGCAACTTCGCAACGGCAGCAGCAGTTTGATCCATTGCAGACTTTAATGATGCAGTGACCGGAGTGAGTGTCGCAACCTGTTGATCTGCAGCCGCTTTCTCTTTAGTCAAAGTATCAATTTGGGCTTTCAGAGTATTCACCAAAGCCGTCGTATCATCGAGTACTTTTTTCGTCGCCACAGACGTTTTCTGGGCTGTTGCTAAGTCGGCTTTCGCCTTGGCAAGTGCTTCGATGAGCGGCTTGGCTGCGGCGGCTTTTGTGTTGAAGTCTTGAGTTTGAGTTGCCACCAGTTTGGTCAACTCGGCAATTCGATCTTCGATTTTCATCGGGTTGGTGGAAACCTGCCCCAGATCTTGTCCTTCTGCCGCAGTCCAGACTTTCGTCAATCCGGTCCAGTCACCAGCGATAACTCGATTGGTTTCATCGCAGAACGAGACAGCCGTCGCGATGTCTGCCAAGCCACCGAATGCTTTCAACTCTTTACCATTGGCATCCCACAACTTGGCAACTTTATCGCGTCCACAGGAGACGATCCGGCCATCCCGTGTGTATTCCACAGAAGCCACGCCACCACCATGAGCATTAAAGTTTTTGATCTGAGCCTGTTCGCTTGGCTTGCTCATATCCCAAATGGCAACTTTGCCGTCTTCGCTACCCGTTGCGAGCAACAGAGTATTTGCTGCTGCCACCCAAGACATGCCTGTGATGGCTTCTTTGTGTCCTGGAAGAGAGAGGAAATTTCGTCCGGTGTAAGGATCCCAAATGTGTAATCCGCCGACTCGATCAGCCGTCGCTAACAAGACACCATCAGGACTGAATTCCATGGCGTAAATCCAGTCAGTGTGTTTCTTGATTTCGTGTTGTAGTGAACCGTCTTTGGTCGAATAAATGCGAATCATCTTCCCCGGACCGCCCAAGGCGATCTTGGTTTGATCAGCACTGATATCGGCAGCCAAAACCGTATCCAACTCGTCACCCACAGTAATCACACGTTCGCCGGTCGTGACGTTAAAGACAACGACTTTCCCTTGAGCTGCAGAGTGACCGCCACCGGCCAACAGCAACGACCCATTCCGGCTGAACTTCAGAACCTGTGGTTCGCCTTCAGGAAAAGGAAGGACCCCGGCAAGCTCCAGAGTTTTCGTGTTATAAAGTAAAATCTGTTTTTGACCAGCAATGGCCGTGAGAGGTGCCCATGGACTGGTGGCGATCGTGTTGACTGTTGTTGTTTTAGATGTCCTCAAAACTGGCTGAAGGCTGAGATAGTTGGGCATCGCTACAACCGCAGGGCGCTGATCGAGTGCGGCGTTGGGATCGAGCGAGAGATCCATTTTTGGCTTATTCGAAAGCATTGCCTTACTGGTCGAAGTTTCGAGCAAACCGCCATTGATCCACTTGGCAATCAAATCAATTTGCTTGGCAGGGATTTTGTCGGACTTCGGTGGCATATACGGTTCGGACTCATGAGTGACCAGCATATAGAGGTAACTCAGCTCCGCATCACCACCTTCAACGACGGCCCCGGAACTTCCTCCTTGCATCATGGTGAGATAGTTCGTGACGTCGAGACCGCCCGACTTCTTATCAGCATTATGACAAGTCGCACAATGCTGGCGGAAGATCGGTTTAATGTGCTCTTCAAAGGTGACCTTATCCTGAGCACCCACTGAGAGTGCAGAGGTCGTCAACAGAAGGGCAGCAAAACTCAATTGTGATGTTTGGCGTTTCATCGTCTCAACTCCAAGTGGGAAATCTTGTTCCCGACTTAATAATACTGGTCACCCAACGACATACTTTCATCGTAATGATGAGTTGGATCGTCTTATCCGAACTATGTCTCTTTGAATCCTATTGAAACTGTATCGTCACAATCCAGGTGAACGACGGAACCTTCTCTTAATATAACGATTGTGTGGAAAATTCGTAAAATAAGCCCGATTGAAAATTCAAACGAGCTTCGTGGTGTCTAGTGATTAAACAAGAACTCGCGCGAGTTCATCAGAGCCCACAGAATGTCTTCCAGGACTTGCTGATTGTTATCATTCTTCAACAACACTTCATTCAACGCGGACCGTTCAGACTCCGTAGGCCGACGAGACAAAGTGCGAATATATATCTCTTCAAGAATATCCTGCGGCAACTTCTTCTCATCCAAACGCCGCTTAATCAGATTTCCTTGTGCAATTTTACTATTTACCGTATCGCCGTTAAGCAGGTGTAATGCTTGAGACAGATTCGGGTCCATTTTGACCTCGCAAGAACAAACCGATGCTCGTGTTGCACGCCCAAAAGTGGTGAGGAAGTATGTTGAAGTGTTTCCGTCTGAAATCTGTACCGCACGAGCACCACTAGGTAGCCCGCGAAATTTATCGTCCGTGTCGGTCACTTGGCTAATCGAATCGAGTAAGAACTCTGCGCGTAAGCGTCGGAGTGATGCGTGCGAGAAGTTGGTGCTGTCGGTTTCGTTGGTTTCATTCGCCTGTGTTGATAGCTGATATGTCCGTGACATGCAGATATCTTTCACGATCTTTTTGAAGTCGTAGTCGTATTCGGTGAACTTCGTCGCCAACTCATTCAACAGCGGTTCATTCACGGGAGGATTACTGACTCGAATGTCGTCTACCTCCTCGATGATTCCGCGACCCAGGAAGTGAGACCAAACGCGGTTGACAAGATTCCGTGCAAAGTACGGATTCTCTTTTGAGGCCAACCAGTTTGCCATCACTTCTCGACGATCTTTACCTTTAACATCGGGGATATCGCCTCCCAAGAATTTTGGAGGCATATTCCGATTCCCGACAGGATGCTTCATTTCTCCACCGCCCGAATTGTAGACAATGGTTTCCCGCACATCTTCAGAGCTCTTACGCCCGATCTGTGTGAAGAACGCCGAGAAACTGTAGTAGTCGTCCATCGTCCATCGGTCAAAAGGATGATTGTGACACTGAGCACATTGAATTCTCATCCCCATAAAGACTTGGGCGACATTCTCTGACGTTTTCAGAGTGTCGCGTTCCAGTTGATAGAAATTAGTCGGTGGATTGGTAAATGTTCCGCCGTTTGCGCCGAGCAATTCACGCACCATCTGATCGACAGGCGTGTTACTAGCCACTCGATCTTTCAACCAGTTGTAGTAAAGCAACATGGCTTTGTAACTGTTTTGATTATCAGAACGAATCTTAAGGAGCTCGGCCCATTTCATCACCCAGACTTCCACAAACTCTTTTCGTTCGAGCAGCTCGTCAATTTTGCGTTCACGTTTGTCGTGTGAACTGTCGGCCATGAATATTTCGTACTCTTCGACAGTCGGGAGCGTACCAGTAATGTCCAATGTCACACGACGAATGAACTCTTCGTCGGTACAAACATCTGATGGAATTTGACGCAGTTTTTTCAACTTCTCATGAACAAAATTGTCGATGTAATTGTTTCCGGCAATCTCTTCAGGCCATTGAAACTGTAACCCTTTTGGTAAGACGATAAATCGCGAACCAACGGTATGTGTATCAAAACGAGCCATCAGGAATGATTCGCCACGTGCCCCGGCAGTGACAATTCCTTCTTGCGTCACTTCTGCCGAATTGTCGTTGCTGGTCATGAAGTAGGCTTGAGAGGTAATATCACGGTCGGTCCCGTCCGAGTAATAAGCGCGAACCGTTAATCGCTGTGTCGCCCCTTCGCCATCCATAACGGCTTCTTTTGGATATAGCTCGACACGTTCGACTTTTGGAACCTCGCCTTCATCGTTCTTGGCGCCTTCTTTTAACCAACGCAATGTGGTGTTGTATAACTCGCCACCCGGTTCAAATCGTTTACCACCGGTATGCGGAACCTGTCCGGCTCCTTTTTCGAGTAACAGACTTTGTTCGGGGAGAGCCAAATTGATGCGACGGCCAGGAATCTCACGAGTCAAATTGAAATGGTCGCTGTCGGGATCATAACCGAACAACGATAAGCCAAAACCGTCTTTTCCACTTTTGGCACCATGACAACTGCCGTTATTACAACTGGTCTTCATGAAGACAGGCATCACATCCAGACGAAAACTGAGTGGGCCATCACTAGCATGATTGGTCACTTTGACAGGCAACTTCGAAGTAAGCCCACCGAATTCGACCGTGATTTCTGAATCACCATCAGCAACGGGGTAAAGCGTGTTTTTTTCCATTTTCGCCAGCGCCGCATTTGCCAAAGACAGTTTGGCTTCGCTAGTGACATCCCGTGTAAGCCCACTCGGATAAACAGCCTGCACCTGTATCGATTGGCGATCACGGGCCGACGAAAGATTCACATCCGAAGGAAAGACCCTTAACTCGGAAGGAGCACCTTCCTGTGCACTAGAACCTTGCGTGGATAATCCGACGGCAAGACCAGCCGTAACAAGAATTGTAAACAGAGATCGATAATTCGTCATGAGTGACCTCAAAAAACACCATAAATAGGATGTTGTCGTTATTTTAAACTTACAGGAAAGTAGCTAAAACAGATCGCTTCTTACTTCTGCGACGCTTCCTTACGTTTTTCCGCTTCCAGCCGCAATTTTTCCAGCGGTGTCAACACTTTTGGTGCGGCTGGTTTTGGTTCAACTTTTTTCGCGACCGGCTGAGCTTTTGGTTTCTCTTTTGGTGGCGGCAACGGCTTATCTATCTGAAGTTGAGTACTCCCCAAGCGATGAGCAATGGGCTCACCATTTTGAGTCACCACCAATTGACAATAAATGTTCTTGTGTTTTCCCACCGGGCTTTCCACGGCTGTATTCACTTTGAAAATCAGTTCCGCAGTTTCTTTATTGAGCTTCATCTCAACAGCTTCAGCTTTGTGAGGAAGTCCGACAAGTTTGACAGTCGCATCCCCCTCATAGGGTGTGCTGGTTGTGACTTTGCAAATGATGTCAGCCGGTTTCCCCTGTTCGGTTGCCGCTCTTTCAAGTGCCAGTTGCACGAACGGAGGGGCCACTTCGAGAGTTGCCATTTGAGAGGACACCATAACAGTCCCTTTCCCCCCATCAGCAAGACCAAGTGCGAAAACAGGCCATTTTCCCACTGCTGCATTCGAGTTGGCGTTGAGCGAATAAATCACTTCGCTCTTTCCTTCAGGAATGTCAATGTAACTTCGAGTCCCGATACCGGGGGAACGAAAGGGAAACTCTACGCGAATTTTTTTGGTAAAGCCCTCTTTACGATGTGCGATGATTTTCAAAGCCATCGATCCATTTTGCACGATGGGGACTTTTGGTTGCACAATCTCCAATGAATACGGCGACTCTTCAATGACGGCAATCGCAAGTTGATCAACGGGGCGCCCCCAAAGAATCTGGGCATTTTGATAGCGAACCATGTCCGCAAAGTTCTTGAAGTGACCGGTCACGGTTTGCTTCTCGTCGGCTGGCTTACAGGTGAAGTCCAGCAGCTTACCTCCTATAGGGGCATCTGCGGCCGCTTCAAATAGAACCGGCCATGTCGACATGTTGGCAGGAACCTGTAAAGCCTGCATCGTCATCCCTTGCGGCAAACCTTCTCCGCTCAGAATCACATCCCCGCCAAAGTTTTGACGGCGGATTGTCATGCGAGTTGCAATACGATTTCCGCGTGGCACATAAATGGTCTGACGTTCCTGACCGTAGCGAGTCACCCGCGGAATCCCCAGATCGATACTTGGAGTGACCGGCGTGAATTCGATGCGGTAGACAAAATCAGCACCGCCACGCTTTAAATGGTCGGTGACACGAATCGAATATTCACCGTCCGCAGGAAACTTGTAACGAAAGTAACTATCAGGTGAGCGGTTGGCATCATCATTTCCAGTAAGCCCTTTACCATTGGCATCGTAGAGATTCATGACGGGATCAAGCGGAGATCGCAGTGACCGTGCGTGACAGTGAATTTCCCATGTTTCATTCTTCTTGGCGGTGAACTTGAAGAAATCGACATCGCCATCAGCTTGAATGATTCCATTGAACGCATTTGGCATTGTGGCGGGAGTTGCCTTGGTACGATCTTCATTGGGCTCAACCTCCAAAACATTTCCGTGCGGAAACAATCGGAAGGTATTAGGAGAAGCTGAAAGCCCGCCAGCATCTTCCGCCAACACGCCAAAATCTTCACTCTGCGTTGCAGGAAGCTTTACCTTCGCTTTGAGTTCGGCTGCAGGCATTCCTAAGTAGGTCACGTCAACTTCTTGTCCAAGTTGACCACCAGCCGGATAAACGGCTGTGGGACGCGGGAATGTCCCGAGATGCGCCCGATAATACGAAGCTCCGTTACCACGATAAGAAGAATCGCGAATTTCAATGATGTAAACACCATCTTCGGGAGCAACAACGCTTGCCATACAGTCTTGGTACAGCAAAGGCGTATCATCACAAGCAGCCAACTCAAATCGATCTTTGTCGAGAATCGCACAGTAAGGATCAAAGAGGGTATTACCGAGCCTTAACCCTTCCACTTCAACACTAATTCTTTGACCCTTCTTTGCGTTGACGCGGAAGTAATCGACGTCTTCGTTGTCGATCCGACCTTCCATCGTTTGATTGGTCAGTTCGACTTCCTGTGGTTGTTCGAACGTCGAATTGGGTTCTTTTTCAGCAGCAGAAGGATATGGGCCGACCCAAAATGTATGGTAATCGGATATTCCGCTTTTCGTGCGGACCGCCATGACATGCTCACCCAGCCTGACTTCGTGAGCAATTTTCACCTTGGCTTTGAATGAGTTCGCGTTGACAGCTTCGATGCCAATTTGCTCAAAACCTTCTGAGTGAAACAGGATCTGCTCTGCATCTTCGAGTCGATTACCGCTGAGCAACAATTCAACTTCGGTGCCACGCTGCCCTCCTCGCGGACGAATTAAGGTCAGTCGAGGGTCGGCAGCTTCAAGCAAAACACTCGAAACTGTGAGAGCAATCAAGCCAACGAAACAGATCGTTTGAGTCATCCGGGTCATAGCAAACTCCATTTGAACGGACGGGCCGAAGCAAACCATCACATCGGCTGCTTCGACCCAAGTTGTTCATCCAGGCGGGAAAATCTTGAGGCGGGAAGGAGGAGGACAAAACACAGTTGACGGTTTAAGCCAACAGTTCTTGTCGCACCTTACCACCATCGACGATCTCAATTGGGCGATCGCCGGGTGCCATTAATTCTTTGTCGGCAACAATGCCAAGGTTGTGGTAGATCGTGGTGGCCCAATCCTGAACATTCAAGGCATCAACTTCCGGCTCACTGGCAGTGGCATTTGAGGAACCATAGATGCTACCTCGCTTGAATCCACCACCGGCAAGCACGACGCTGAAGACTTTTGGCCAGTGATCGCGACCAGCAGTGGCGTTGATTTTGGGCGTTCGACCGAATTCCGAGGCAACACATACCATTGTGGTATCCAGCAAACCGCGTTGATCGAGGTCTGAGATCAATGTCGCAAAGGCTTTGTCGAACGATGGCATTTGGCCATCCATCGACTGCTCGATGTTATTATGCATATCCCAGCCACCATAAGTCATGGTGATGAAGCGGGCTCCCCCTTCAACCAATCGACGGGCCAGCAACATACGGGCACCGGCCTGATTACGACCGTAAGCATCTCGCAACTTGGCGTCTTCCTTATTGATATCAAAAGCTTCGCGAGCTTCTTGAGAACTCACCATCCCATAGGCACGTTTGTAGAACGTATCAACGGCGTTCAGCGAGTCGGCTTTTTCCTTACTGACAAAATGGTCGTTGACGGCATCGAGAATATTTCGACGACGAGTGAATCGATTATCATCAACACCACCTGGCAACGTCAGGTCGCGGACGGTGAAGTTGCTCGATGCAGGATCGGAACCCACCGAAAATGGTGCAAACGAAGAACTCAGATAACCGGTACCGGCGAACTCGTTCGGCTGATTAGGAATTGCCACGTAAGGAGGAATTGCCGTACGAGGACCAAACTCGTGCGAGATCACAGACCCCATACTCGGGAATGACAGCGCAGGACTCGGACGATATCCGGTGAACATGTTGTGTGTGCCACGTTCGTGAGCGGCTTCACCGTGTGTCATCGAACGGCAGACCGTAATTTTGTCGGCGATCTTGGCAGTCTCTTTCATGTTCTCATTAAAAAAGACACCCGGCAACTTAGTCTCGATGTGTTTCATCGGACCGCGATACTCAATCGGAGCAAACGGTTTCGGATCGAAAGACTCCTGGTGAGCCATACCACCGGGTAGATAGATGAAGATGACCGACTTCGCGGTACCCTCTTTAGTTTCGTAGTTCTTGATATCGGCATTCGACTTCATTCTCAGGAAGTCGGTGAGTGTCAAACCCAGACCACCCATAAAACCGACATGCATGAAATCGCGACGTGACGGAAACAGGCTCATACTTCTCTCCTTGGTTTGTGTCAGGTTGACGACTGTCAAATCCAGGCTGTGACAATCGATATTGTATAAAGTTGGATCAAAGTTTCCAAAACGCGTTTTGTGAAACTGGATAACTTGCAGGCAGGGAGCTTGTTGGCTTCTCCTAAATTAAGTGAGCGCCAATCAAGTTGTGTGGTAGGTATCTCATCAAATCTTGGTGGGATGCAATTCTCGGGCTTGAGAATCGTCACTCTTTAATCATAAGCAGAAGCGAATGTGACTGAAAAGTCAAGCACGATTTTCCAAGATCCCGGGATCTCAAAGGATCTCCTGCCCTGTCAGTCGAGACAAATTCTTCAGGATCTTTCACAATATTCTACTTTACTCAGGTGGGAAGATGCCCCTTTAGACACCTCATACTCTCTCCATCGGTTAGCCTTCTGGTTTCCAAACAGTTTATTTTTGATCAGTTTAAGGTGATTTTCAGCAATTTTCCTCAAGAATCGATCTTTCCCCCCGAACCGGAAATTGTTATCACTCCCAACATTTCAAGGATGGGGTTGCGAAGAGAATCCCGTTTGAAGCAAGTCTTGACCTCATCTATGGGATGAAAACCACCCGGAAAACAGGAAGCAATTTCACTAGCTTCCTCGTAGAAATACCCGCAACAGGCTTCTTGAAAGGATTCGGAATCATGTTCAGCTCTCCCGCAGGCCGTGTGCGCCACTGGCTCGCAGGCATTCTTGCCTTGGTCTTCGTCGTGACCAGCGTGGCACCAGTTTCGGCTCAGGCCGACCGTCGCGAACTTCTCGACAATTACCTTAAAGAGATTATCCAAAATGAGCTCCAGATGATGGAGAACAAAAATAACCCGGCCTTGGGAGCCGCTCAACCTGCTCCTAAACGCGTTGTTGATAACTCCCGAGAAATTCACACAGCATTGAGATCTTTTACTCGCGATTGTGATGATCTGGCATTATCACTCTCCGCGGACTCCCGCCGGATCGCTGGGTTGAATCAGATTCTTCCCGATTTGTATCGATTGCGGGCACGTTCCTCGATTCTTGCCGACAAGACTGAGCAAGGAAACGACTGGAGCATTCTGCTGGATGATATCAAAACCATCGACCGTGATTGGCGCAGCGTGTCCTTCAAATTAGATCAACTGCAAGGGCTTTCGCAACAACAGGATCGACTGGCATCTCGCCTCGATCAAATCTCGTCCGATTTGATCAAGCAACTCGATGTGCGTCCGCAGATGAATACTTACGAATTGACTCGTACGTTGGCGAGCCTCAATGTTGATTTTGAAAACTTGCTCGAAGAGATAAACTACGAGATCAGCGACTCGAATGATCGGCGTACGTTGTTGCTCGAAGGTGGTAAGGCTCAGCAACAGGTGAGGCACATTAGTTTATTGATCCGCGACAATGTGGAATACAGCACAATCAAAACTGAGTATGGACGGTTCAGCAGCATTTGGGGTCCTATGATGACCAAGCTGCAATCATACGATAATCGTTATATCGAACGATCATTGCGTCGGATCAACGAATCGGATCGGGCTGTTCACGAATTGTTGTGGATGCCTCATGAAATTGATCGCCAACAACTCGTCTACCAAACTTCATTGCTCAAGAAAGAAGTGGATCAATTTTTTGCACGCACTCCACTGAAACTATTGATTACATTGCCGAATCCAGAATTCGTGCTCTCGACCGCCGATGCATTTTACGGCGTTTGTGAAAACTTCACAGACATCGTCGATAGCAACGGATCGCGGGAAGATATGGTGGATGCCTTCCGCTACATCGAAGAATCACAAACCGAATTTATCACCATGTTCAAACCGATTCGTTCACAAGCCGCTTTGAATGTCTTGAATGCCATCGATCAGCATGTTCACGATTTACGTGATGGTTTGGTTCTGGAAGAACAGTTCGATCGACGTAAGGCCGTGGAACTGGGTGCGTCATTGCAAAACCTGTCAGAACACTTGCACATGGACACCAAGCTTTGGCTGTCACACGTGCAGGTGAACTATCGACGACAGGCCGAAGAATCGACTGCTCGGTTCGCGGAACTGTCGGCCAACTTCCATCAGCAGTCCTTAAACGGCAGCAACGCGAATAAACTGCGTACGATCAGCGATGATCTCTACGAACAGTGGCGTGTTGTCCACAGCTATATTTCGCGTAGTACGAATGAAGACCGTGCCCACTTGGCACGTCTGGCCGCTCATATCGGCCCAACATTGGTTGAAGTTCGTACGCTGACGCAAGATGGCGGAAACGGCCCTCTCGCTTCAGGAAACCCTTTTCCGAGAAACTGATGATTGAATTGAAGACATGATTCCCGGCCCTTCGGTGGAGAATTCTGCCGAAGGGCTTTTTGATGCGCTCATGCCAAGACTGGATTGTCGCTCGGGCGTGACTTTCACACTTCAGAGACTACAATCAAAGCTCATTACACAATTGGGAACAGACAGCGATGGCGGATGGATTTCTCGGTTTCAAAACTTCTTTTATGCTCGATCTTGTCGTCTGTGCGCTGGCGGCCGTCGTCCCGGCTCTGCTGTATTCGATCTACGTCGTCAAATACAAACACAAATTCCATCTCCATAAAACCATGCAGCTCGCCTTAGGCATTGTCCTGTTATTGACTGTGGGAGCCTTTGAAATTGACCTGCAAATTGTTCATGGGGGATGGGAAAACATCGTCGCCAAACGAGATGTGCCATTGACGCCCGAAGAATTCTCATTCGTCCATTCTCTACTCTGGATTCACTTGGTGTTTGCGATCACGACACCAATCTTATGGATTGTTACCATCGTCTATGCTCTCAAAAGATTTCCTTCTCCACCACTTCCCGGCGATCACAGCCCACTGCACAAAAAAATGGCCTGGGCCTCGACGATTGACATCACTCTCACATCGATTACTGGGCTCCTTTTCTATTACTTTGCATTCGTCGCGTGAAACCTCACATCGCCATCCTGTTTGAATTCCCGTCACTCAGCGGCGGTGAGTTCTCCATGCTCTCCGTCCTCAAGCATATTGACCAATTTGAGGTTTCTGCCTGGTTACCAACCAACGGCTCCTTGGCAGACAAAGTTCGAGAGTTGAACATTCCCGTCATCAACTATTCGATCCATACACCCGATGGAAAATTGAAACCGCCTGAAGCACTCGATGAATTGCGACCTCTCCTCAAACAATATTGTCCCAACCTGTTGCACGCTAATAGTCTCAGTATGTCTCGACTTTTGGGAAGCATTGCTAACGAAATCGCCATTCCGACGACCGGCCATCTACGCGACATCATGAAGCTCAGCAAAAAGGCCGTGAACGATCTCAATCAAATTCAAAACCTGGTCGCTGTCTCTCAGGCAACCGCCGACTTCCATGTCCAACAAGGAGTCTCGCAAGATATCGTCACCGTGATCCATAACGGCATTGACCTCGTTCAGTTTCAGCCCAGAAACAATGGACTGCTACGGCAAGAACTTGGTTTGCTCGATTCGGCGATCCTCATCGGCAATGTCGGTCAAATCTGTCTGCGTAAAGGGCACGACTTGCTAGCTAAAGTCGCGGCGAAATTGGATTGTCGAGCGAATGACATTCATTTCTGTCCAGTGGGAGAACGCTATTCGACCAAACAGGAATCGATTGATTTCGACGCCGCCATTGATGCCGGGTTTGAATCACTGGGATTGAGTTCTCACCTGCATCGTTTCGGGTTTCGAGAGGACATTCCACACTTGATGAATGAATTCGATCTGCTATTTCATCCCGCCAGGCAGGAACCTCTGGGGCGGGTCCTGCTCGAAGCCGCCTCTTCGGGATGCCCGATAGTCGCGACCGACGTCGGTGGTAGTTCAGAAATCGTCGAACACAATCAATCCGCTTTGCTGTTCCCCGTCGATGATGTCGAAACCGCAGTTCAGCACATCCAACGAGTGCTGTCAGATTCCGATTTCGGTAAAAAACTTGCATCGACGGCACGCAAACGAATGGAAGACCATTTCCAAGTCGAACAAGCCGCCGAACGGCTGACACAGTTCTGGTCGTCACAACTGATTCACTAAATCAAACCAGATTGAATACGCGATCCATATTGTCGGAAACCTCTTTCAGACGTGCTGCGTCTCCGCCGCCCACTTCTGCCGCACAGTAGCCGTAAAAGTTGATCTGGGTGAGCGCTTTACGAACATCGTCAAAATCGAGATCGCCTTCCCCGATTTTTTTGAAGGATCCCTCTTTGCGTGAGAAGCCTTTCACATCGAGCTTGATGATTCGTTTGCCGAGAGTGCGAATCCAGTCTCCCATCGAGCCATATTTCCAATGATTGCCGATATCGAACTGCATGCCGACAAAAGGAGAGTTGAATTCATCGACATACTTCTTCCATTTCTCGGCAGTCTGATCGGCGGCTCCATCGTGATCGTACAGGAACTGGTTCCAGACATTCTCAAATGCAATCGGCACACCATACTCGGCGGCGACAGGAACAGCCTTGGCAATGTTCTCGACAGAACGATCCCACACTTCTTGTTCCGTTCCATCTTTACCGTGACCCACCACTAATAAGACTGTGTGCCCGCCGACAGCATGAGTATCGCGGATCGCCCCCTTCAAACTTTCGAGTGCTTTCGCTCGGACTTCTGGATCGGGGTCCGAATGGCGCGTGCCCCAGTGAGTCGAGTTCACCGTTCCATCGACGGGGAGTCCCGATTCGAGGATCGCTTTTTTCGTTTCGGCAACATCCATTCCCGGCGCGTTCATTTCGATGGCAGCAAAGCCGGCTTCTTTCGCAGCTTTGAATTTATCGGTCAGCGAGCCTTTCACGCCGACCATGCCAATCTTAAGTGTTTTGTAGAGACGGTCTTTCAAGGGATAACCGGGCTTGTCTGCCCCAAAGGCAGAGAGTGTGTGATTGGCGAGCATGGCAGCAGCGGTGCTTTTTAAAAACAGGCGACGGTCGGGCATCAGAAAGTCGTTCATTGTTGTCAGTTCATTCTCAAAAGAGTGATCGTTTCAAACACAAATCCAGCGTAACAGATCAAACATCGTCAAGATAGAATATCTTTGACCACATGGGCTTCTTCGACACCCGTCAAACGGAAGTCGAGGCCCTGAAACTTATAGGTAAATCGTTTGTGATCGATACCAAACAGTTTCAGCATGGTCGCGTGAAAATCTCGTACATGGACCGGATTGTCAACCGCGTTGTATCCAAACTCATCGGTGCCGCCGTAACTCATTCCATTTTCCACAGCGCCTCCCGAGAGAAACATCGAGTACCCTTTGATGTGATGATCGCGTCCACTCCCTTGTGCCATTGGCGTGCGTCCGAACTCACCACCAAAAACAATCAGGGTATCTTCAAATAATCCACGTTGCTTGAGGTCTTTGATGAATGCGGCCGTTGACTGATCAACTTCTTTGGATGTCGTTTCCATCGAGCCTTTTAAGTTGCCGTGATGATCCCAACCGCGGTGATACAACTGCACAAAGCGAACACCTCGTTCGAGTAATCGGCGGGCGAGCAGACAATTCGAGGCATACGTTCCATCGCCTCCTTTTGTGCCGTAACTTTCAAAAGTCTCTTTGGTTTCGCTAGAGAGATCCATCAGTTCGGGAACACTGGTCTGCATCCGAAACGCCATTTCGTATTGACGAATACGTGTGTTGATTTCAGGGTCGTCAACCACTTCGTTGAAGTTTTGGTTCAACTGATTGACCGTATCAATGACCTGTTTTTGTTGACTGAGTCCTACGCCGTCAGGTCGATTCAAATACAACACCGGCGCGCCGGTCGAATGAAATTGCACTCCTTGATAACGAGACGGCAAAAAGCCACTATGCCACTGTCGAGCGGCAATGGGTTGAGATTGTCCACCGCGTCCGACCGATGTCAGCACGACATAGCCGGGCATGTTTTGAGTCTCTTGCCCCAACCCGTATAACAACCACGAACCCATACTCGGTCGCCCCGCGATTGAGGAACCGGTATTAAAGAGGGTATGTGCCGGGTCGTGATTGATTTGGTCAGTGTGCATCGATTTCACAATGCACAAATCATCGGCAATAGAACCCAAGTGCGGAAACAACGAACAGATCTCCTGTCCGCTCTCTCCATATTTCTGAAAGGGATGCTGGGGTGCAAAGCAGGTCAATTTGCGACCTTGAAGCTGGGCGATTTGTTGACCTGCGGTCAGCGACTCGGGCATCGGTTTGCCATTCATCTCGGCCAGCTTGGGCTTATGGTCAAACGTCTCGAGATGCGTCATCCCCCCCGCCATACAAAGATGGACGATCCGTTTCACCTTGGTCGGAAAGTGTAGTGGCTGAAGGACTCCCGCAAAGTCACCCGAAGTTGCTTGAGGTGTCAGTTTCTCGGCAGCTTGCATGTCATCTTGCAACAACGACATCAATGCCGCTGAGCCGAATCCCATGACGGAGTTTTTGAGAAAACTGCGACGGGCCAATTCAAGAGGAATTTGATTCATGATCTCTTACTCGTAACTGAGTTAAAATGTTTGGTGCGCTGCATAGAGCCTAATATCGCGAAGTTCTTAATAACGGGTAATCGCTTCATGCAAGTTGAGAATCGTCCGCGCGGCGGCCGTCCAACTTGCCAATTCTGTCTTATTAATTCCCTCGACAACAGGTGCAATACCTGACTGCAAGAGTTGTCCAGCAGCGGCGGCGTCTTGCGAATAGAACTCTCGATGAGAGTCCAAAATTTCTTTCATCAATCGAATTTCTTCTTCGGTCGGAGTTCGACTGAGCGCTAATTGCCAGGCAAACTCGAGACGCGATTCAAAGCCGCTGCCTCCTTCTTTCAGAATTCGCTCGGAAAACTTGCGAGCCGCTTCGACGTAGGTCGGATCATTCAACAATACAAGAGCCTGTATCGGCGTATTAGATCGTTCTCGGCGGGCTGTACATTCTTCGCGAGCCGGAGCATCAAACGCCAGTAAACTGGGGTGCAAGAACGTACGTTGCCAATGAGTATAAACACCGCGACGGTATTGAGCGTTTCCTTTATCGGCTTGATACGACCTTTTGGGGAAGTTCAGTTGCGACCAATAACCGGCCGGTTGATAGGGCATCACACTTTTTCCTCCCAACTCATCCACCAGAAGACCACTGACAGCCAAGGCGTTATCGCGAATCATTTCTGCTTCGAGCCGCCAGCGGCTTTGGCGTGCATACAGCTCGTTATAAGGGTCACGAGCTCTCAACTCCGAAGAAGGCTTTGACGATTGCCGATAAGTATTCGACATCACCATCATCTTGATCACTCGTTTGATATCCCAGTTGTGTTCGCGGAAATCAATCGCAAGCCAATCGAGTAATTCGGGATGTGTGGGCCAGCTTCCTTGAGAACCCAAATCATCCACCGAGCGGGAGATGCCGTATCCATAGAAAAGCATCCACATACGGTTCACGAATGTTCGTGCAACGAGAGGGTTTTCGTCATTCATTAACCAACGGGCCAAGTCGAGACGATCTAATCGCCGATCATCGTTCACGTCTGCGGGTGGTAAAAATGCAGGAACTTGAGGCATGACAACTTGTCCCGAATCGTCCATCCAGTTGCCTCGTGGAAGAACACGTATTTCGCGGGGCTGAGTCGCTTCAGTGGCAAGTGTTGTGACAACCGCTCCCTCAACCGCTTTCTTCCGATTTTGCAACGTGTCGCGTTGCTTGCGAACTTCCGCCAGCAACACAGTACGACTACGAAACTCGTTCCATAAATCCTGCTTCTCCGCGTCGGTCCGTTCAGTTTCTGGTTTTTTGATGATCGCCACTAATTGATCATTGGCCAATGATTGAGGAGACGCTTGCTCGGCAGACTCGGTCACATAGAATCGGAAGTGACCGATGGTATGACTACTGCCGTAGTTTTGATGGATGCGAAGTTTGAGGACTTGCTGACCAGCGAGTTCCATCGGCTCTTTGGCTTGCAGTAACAATGAATTGGCCTTACCGGTTTCTGGCAAAATTGCCCAGCCGTTAGGTTTACCATCGGCGACAAACTGACCGGAATGACCATTTTGTGTGTGGGTCGTGACTCCACTTTTCCATTCGATCAGCTTGTCATTCAAAGTCGCTTCGACCTTGTGAAGAACCAGATTCCCATTGCCTGCGCGTCCCGGCCCTTTCGCGGGAAGTGAATCGTGCGGCAAGATTTCCAGACGCAATCCACTCAGTTTATTAAGTGTCAGCGGAATCTCGATTTCATAAACGTCTTTGCCGGGATTCTTGCCGCTGGCAAGCACGCTGCCCGCTTCTTGAACTGTGAGCGTCGCACCGCCTGTGGAAACGGTTTGCGTGGGTGTCACAGAAATCCATTGATTCGAAGCATTCGCCAGTTTCTGTTGCCAAGCAGCAAACGCCTGATCTCTTTCGGGAGTGTGTCGATCATACTCTGCAAGTACGGCTGCCAGCTTCTTGGAGAGTTCGTTTAACTCTTCGGTTTGTGCGGGAGTCGGCACCGGTAATTGCGCGATATGTTTCGCACCGCTGACAATTCCTTGTTCTTTCACATCCGCGAAGAAAGCGGCAAAACTATAGAAGTCTTTGGTCGTAAACGGATCAAACTTATGATCATGACACTCCGCACATCCAAACGTCGATCCCAACCAAACCGCTCCCGTCGTCCGCACGCGATCTGCCGAATACTTGGCAAGATACTCTTTCGGTTGAACACCTCCCTCGCCCGATGCACGATTTAACCGGTTGTATGTCGAAGCCACTTTTTGTTCGAGACTCGCCTCGGGTAACAAGTCACCTGCCAGGTTCTCAATCGTGAATTGATCAAACGGCTTGTTCTGGTTGAATGCCCGAATGACATAATCGCGATACGGCGACACACTGCGCACTTGATCGCCGTGATAACCGAGAGTATCTGCATACCGAACGAGATCGAGCCAGTAGATCGCCAAGCGTTCTCCGTAATGAGGAGAAGCCAGCAACTCGTCAACCATCTTTTCGTAAGCATCGGGTGATTGATCATTGGTGAACGCCGCAACTTGTGCGGGAGTCGGAGGTAGGCCGGTCAAGTCGAATGACAGACGACGCAACAATGTCTGACGATTGGCGGGAGCAGAGGGTTGAACGCCTTCTGCTTCCAGTCGATGCAGAACAAACGTGTCGATGGGTGTTTTGACCCAGGACTGGTTCGTCACGTTGGGAAGCTCAGGCCGGGTGGATGCAATGAACGACCAGTGCTGTTGATACTCGGCTCCCTCGACAATCCACTGTTTGAGAGTTTTGATCTCGTCGGGAGTGAGTGGCTTCCCGTGATCGGGCGGTGGCATCACGCTGAACTCATCAGTTGAGGTGACGCGAGCCACCAGTTCGCTCAACTCCGGCTTGCCGGGAGTAATGGCCCGATGCCCGTCCCGTTCCAGAAGGGCGCTCTCGCGATCATCCAGACGAAGTTCGGCTTCCCGATGACTCGGATCCGGTCCGTGGCAGGCAAAACATTTGTCAGACAGGATTGGTCGTATATCACGATTGAATTCGATCTCTCCAGCAAACAGACCAATCGGACAAACGATCAACACAATCAGAAACAGGATGCGAACAACGGGCATCTTGGGCCTCTTGAGATTCAATGGGGATAACTATGTGTGGATTTCAGGTGGGAGAAGAAATGGCGTCTGCAATTTCTTAACAAGTATCATAACGGATCAAAGTTGCCTCCGCACAACAAAAATTACGAGAACCGATCCCTTCCACCCGGTTTTGAGGGATCCGAAGCAATCCGAGCCACGTTCAATGTTTCATATCTATCACTCCAGGAGACAGTACAAATGCAAGATTCCAACTGGGAATGCCCAAAGTGCCAATATGATCGTTTTGAAACCGATCAGTTTCAGGCCACGGGAGGGACGTTAGCGAAACTCTTTGATGTCCAGAATAAGCGATTTACAACCGTCACTTGCTCGCAGTGTACCTACACAGAGATCTATAAGACGGATACCTCGGGCCTCGGTAATTTGTTCGATTTCTTCACCAATTAACACAAGGATCGACAAGGCCCAGAGCATTCTTTGACCAGTCAAAAAAGGGATTGCAGGACTGTCTGCTTCCCTCTATTATCGCTTTTGAGGGAGCCGATATTCTCTTGACTATATGGAGTTACAGGGAAATCTCTGACATAATCACACACCGGAAGGATCGAAACAGATGCCCATTTTGAATGACAACTCAGAAGCCATCGGCAAGACCCCGCTTGTCAAAATCAATCGCCTGACCGAAGGAATGGAAGCTACGATTCTTGCCAAAATTGAAGGCCGCAACCCCGCATACAGTGTGAAATGCCGTATTGGTGCTTCCATGATCTGGGAAGCGGAAAAATCGGGCAAGTTGAAAGCCGGCATGTCGGTTGTCGAACCGACCAGCGGAAACACGGGAATCGCGTTGGCGTTTGTGTGTGCCGCACGCGGCTATCCTTTGACTCTCACCATGCCAGATAGCATGTCGCTCGAACGACGTATGATGCTGCGTGCGTTTGGTGCCAACCTCGTGTTGACTCCCGGAGCCGAAGGGATGAAGGGCGCCATCAACAAAGCCGCCGAGATTGCTGAAGACTCCAACTACTACATGCCCCAACAATTTCAGAACCCTGCCAACCCGGCGATTCACTTCAAAACCACCGGACCAGAACTCTGGGAAGACACCGACGGCAACATCGATTACTTCGTCGCCGGTGTGGGAACAGGTGGCACCATTACGGGTGTCGGTCGGTTCCTGAAAGAGAAACAATCAGCGGCAAAAATTGTCGCTGTCGAGCCGGAAAACTCTCCCGTGTTATCGGGTGGCGGTCCCGGCAAGCACAAGATTCAAGGCATCGGTGCGGGGTTCATTCCCGACATTCTGGAAACAGATCTCATCGACGAAGTGATCAAGGTGACCGACGAGGAAGCCTTTGAAATGGCTCCGCGTGTTGCACGTGAAGAGGGCATTATCTGTGGCATCAGTTGTGGTGCCGCGATGGCGGCTGCTTTGAAAATTGCCGCACGCCCGGAAGCCGCCGGAAAAACGATCGTCGTCGTCTTACCCGACTCGGGAGAACGATATCTCTCAACACCGATGTTCGACTTCACGCGCGATTGACGCTGTTTGTCAACATATCAGCTAGAGGCGTTCGAGAAAATCACCCGGACGCCTCTTTTTGTGCGCATTGCGTGACGAGTCTGTTTGAATTCCCTCATCTGTCTGATTGACCGCAACCAGTGACACTCGATAGGCTGCAACCATGAATTACAAAACTCTCTTCACAATCGACCGTGGTGATCTGGACGGTTTCTTCGGCTTATTGATCGACAATCTCGTTCAACTGTTGATGATCGTCAGCATGTGCGGACTTTGCGGCATTGGCGCCGATTCGGAACTGTTGCTCGATTATATTCTTCCGGGGGCCGCTCTCAGCATTCTGATCGGCAACTTATTCTATTCGTGGCAAGCGAGCCGATTGGCCAAAAAAGAAAGCCGAACCGATGTCACCGCCCTTCCCTATGGAATTAATACTCCCTCGCTGATTATCTACATCTTCTTCGTCATGAAGCCAGCCTATGACGCACAACTCGCTGCTGGAGCCAACCCAGAAAATGCCGCTCATTTTGCCTGGCAACTTGGTTTAATCGCCTGTTTGGGAAGTGGCTTGATTGAATTCTTTGGATCGCTCTTTGCCGAATTTATCCGGGTTAAAACGCCTCGCGCAGCGTTGTTGTCCACTCTTGCCGGGATTGCCATCGGCTTCATCGCCATGACCTTTGCCTTGCGGATGTTTACAAACCCATTGGTTGCTCTCGTACCATTGGCATTCCTGTTGCTGTCGTATTTCTCGAAATTCAAATTTCCGTTTGGCTTGCCGGGCGGTTTTCTGGCGGTACTTGTCGGGACGCTCATTGCTTGGGTGTGTCCGCTGTTTTTGCCCGAATCGATTGTGCAACACTCGATGTCTGTCCAGGCCGTCAAAGATTCGACCAGTTCGCTCGGCCTTCATCTTCCCAAATATGCGGGTGAGGGGCTATTTGAGTTACTGGCAACACCGACGGTCTGGCAAGGATATCTGACCGTTATCATTCCGATGGGGCTGTTCAATCTGCTCGGTAGTTTGCAAAACATCGAATCGGCTGAAGCCGCCGGTGACAAGTATCACACAGGGATGTCATTAGCCGCCAATGGAATTGGAACGATCACAGCCGCCCTCTTTGGAAGTTGCTTTCCGACCACGATTTATATCGGTCACCCCGGCTGGAAAGAGTTGGGAGCCAAGTCCAAATATTCCGCTTTGAACGGAATTGTCATTGCGTCCGCAGCGTTTACCGGATGCCTGACGCTTATCAGCACCATAATCCCGCTCGACGCTGGTATGGCCATCATCTTGTGGATCGGTCTCATTATTACAGCTCAAGCGTTTCAGACGACTCCCAAATCACACGCACCTGCCGTCGCGATGGGGTTATTTCCCGCGATTGCCGCGTGGGGATTCACCGTCGTGCAGGGAGCGCTCATTACCGCTGACGGAAAATCATTACAAGAAATGCTCTCGGGCGCAGGGGCGATTTACTCAGCGGGCGTCAACGATTTTCTGATCCACGGCCTCATCGTGCTGGAGCGAGGATACATTTTCACCTGTCTCTTACTGGCAGCCATTGGCGCTGAATTGATCGAACGGCGTTACTTTCAAGCAGCGTTCTGGTCGGGTATCGCGGCATTGTTCACATATCTGGGTTTGATGCACGCCTATCAAATTTATTATGGCAACGTCGTCGATTTTTACTTCCACTGGTTTCAATGGTTCGGTGGAGAGAAGCCCGGCGACGATGTGCTCGTTTTCAAAGCGACAGGCTTAGCCGCCAGTTATGCCTTGTTTGGTTTGGTGTTCTTCGTGATTGCCTGGAAACAGAGAGTCAAAGAGATACAATCGGGCGAATTTGAAGCGGGTGACGACGACTCCGATGAAGACCTCGATCAAGAGGAACAATAATGCGTTCTTCGCAATCTCGGAACAGGTTTACAGCCAGAAATGGTTTGTCGATCATTGAGATCATCGTAGTGCTCGTGTGCCTGGTCATTCTGGCAATGGTCATCGTGCCTTACGTGCAACACTCACGCGAATCCCAACGATTGATTGCCTGTCAGAATCGCATCCGCAATCTGGCTTTTGCCATCAAGTCTGATGCCGACGACAACGCGGGGCGTTTTCTTCCCTTGACCAAGAACGATCTGCCCTGGACCGCCGGCATCATGCCTTTGTTGCAAGTGTCTGATCAGGTTTTGATTCAGTTTGATGAGAAGCCGATGGACGAGCAGGAACTAATCACTGTCACCCAATTGCTGTGCCCAAACGGACAACAATATGCACCGGGAAAAAGCTGTTACGTTCTCAATGGAGGTTGGGGGAAATTTCGCATCGATGACGAAGGTCTTGTGTACGAAGAGACTCTTCATACCGTCAACATCGACCTCGATAATGATGGAGAAGTGAGCGATGAAGAACAATTGCTCATCCGCTCATCGGGAGTTGTCTGGCGACCGGAACCGGTCCCTTCATCGTGGACACAAAGTGAGATTGAGTCACACGACGGACTGAGCCAAACCATTTTGCTTTCAGAAACGCAAAACGCAAAAACCTGGATGTCGATGGAAACATTCAATCTGGCATTTGTGGTGGGTGTCGATCAGATCACTTGGGGAGACGCTCCCGAGCAGTTTCATGTCAGCACGAAGTCTCTCGGTCCTTACGCGATGAATAGCTCTCGTGGGGGAAAAGAGGAACATTGGCCTTCGCCAGGGTCATTGCACGAAAAGGGCGTGAACGTCCTTTTTGCAGACGGAGCATTTCGCACCCTCAACGATAACATCGATCCGCTGTTGTATCTGCGATTGATGACACCGGGAGGATCGGCATTCGGTGAAGTACGCCTCGAGCAATCGACTCCTCAACTCCCGAAATACATTAACAAGACCGATCTTGATCAGCCGATTCGTCGCGATGACAGCGAGTGAAGTTGTCTCTAAAACCGAGTCACACGAAACGGCGTGGGATCAATATGAGGTTTGTCTCCCGACATCATCTCTGCGATGAGTTTGCCCGTGCCGGTCGACATCGATAAACCGATCATGTTGTGTCCCGCCGCAATCCAGACGTTTTGCAAGCTCGGGGAGCGATCAATGATGGGCAAACTGTCGTAAGTCATTGGTCGCCAGCCGAACCATTCTTCTTCGACAGGTTCGCAGTACGGATCTTTCAAAAACGCATCAGCCCCCTCACGCAGAAGTTTCAACCGTTCCGGCTTGATGGATTCATCATAGCCGGCGAATTCCATAATCGATCCCAGACGATAACCACTTTCCATCGGAGTCACCGCCACGCGACGCTCCGGGAAAATCATCGGCACAGTCGGGCAGACTTTGGGTCTCGGCATCGTGAGGGAATAGCCTTTACCAGGCTGAATCGGAATTTTGCAGCCGAGAAACTTTTCCAGAAACGGCGTTAATGCCCCCGTCGCGACAACAAATCGATCAGCCGTCAGTTCGCCCTGATTGGTCTGCAAAGAGACAGCCTGTCCGTCTGTTTGGATGATCTGCTGGACTTCGCAGTCTTCTTTGATGATCGCGCCGCTGTTGAGCAGTTTGGCTTTCCATGATTCCATTAATTTGTCAGGACGCAAGTGGGCGTCGTGTTCGTAAAACCACGCCCCTGCCTGACCCGGCTTGAGAGACGGATAATGTTCCTCTAACTGTTTACCTGTGTATTTGATCGCCGGTTCGTGGAACGTCTCACTCAAGAGTTGATTGGTCGATTCGTACGCATCCAGTCGTTGCTGCTCTTTGTAAACATACAGCAGCCCTTTTTTCTGCCATTCGCAATTGACCACGCTCTCTCTCACCAATCGTTCGTACTCGTCCATCGATGACATCAACAACGCTTGTAACGCATGGCCGCCGGCCAGCATGTCGTGTTCGTTGCAATGCCGGGCGAAGTTTAATAGCCACATCCACAGCTTTACGTCGAGGCGCGGCTTAATCGAAAACGGAGACTTGGGGCTGAGCATCGCCTTCATGGTAGAGCGAATCGCTCCCGGCTCGGCGAGTGGCAAGACGTGTGAAGGACAGACAAATCCACAATTGCCGTGCGAACAGGCGGCTCCGAATGTTTTCTTTTCGACAATCGTGACGTGAGCACCGCGCTGTTGCAAATAATGAGCACAAGATGCCCCCACGACTCCACCACCAATGACGATGACTGATCCGACATCCTTCATTAACGAATCCCCGCTTTGAAGGGATCTTGCGGGTCGGCTTTCAAAGTCGCTTCTGCCGTCACGTATGCCGTTCCCGTGATTTTTGGGATTACTCGATCCTCACCAGATTGTGTATAGCTGGCTTCAAAAATACTGCCGATGATGCTTTCCTGTCGCCATATTTCACCGGGCAACAGCTTCCCGTCAGCAGCTAAGCAGGCGACTTTGGCACTCGTGCCGGTCCCGCACGGGGATCGGTCGTAAGCTCCTCCGGGACACAGCACAAAACTGCGGCTGTTTCCTTCCGTTGTCTGCGGTGGACCAAACAATTCGATGTGGTCAATCTCACCACCCTCATCACCAGTGATCTGACAGGCCTCCAAAGCGTGTCGAATCTTCCAACTGACGTCCGTCAGCCGGTCAATGTTTTCGAGCGATAATACCTCGCCATGATCGGCCACCAGAAAAAACCAGTTCCCGCCCCACGCAATGTCTCCCGTCACGGTTCCCACATCGGGGACTTCGAGTTGGACACTCTTCTGAGATCGATAACACGGCACGTTTTCGATGGTGACTCGATTCTCGCCGTGATACTCAAACGCCACCGGTCCAACGGACGTTTCCAGGAGATGCTTGCCGACCTCAATGCGTCCGAGATGTGCGAGTGTTTCGGCGACACCAATCGTGCCATGACCACACATATGCAAAACGCCGACATTGTTGAAGAAAATCACACCCGCGACGCAATCATCATCTGTTGGCTCGGTGAGAAGTGCGCCGACCAGAACGTCCGAACCTCGTGGCTCGTTGATGACACACGAACGAAATTCGTCATATCGGTCACGGAAAATCTCTCGACGTTTGGCTATCGAACCGGTTCCTAAATCGGGACCGCCCGCGATGACTGTGCGCGTTGGCTCGCCACCTGTATGCGAATCGATAACCTGAATTTGATTCACGACGAAACACTTTCCTGCAAATGCGGAAACCTTGGTCCCATTATCCTAGGAGACGGAGAGCGCAGGTCGAGCTTCAATCCCTTGTCGAATGATATTCAAAATCTGATCCCGCTCGGCACCTTCCAGAGGCAATCGAGGGGCGCGTGTCAGTTCCGATCCGTAACCACACTCGGCAACCGCTAATTTAATGTACTGCACTAATTTGACATGTGTGTCCAAGTGAAGCAGCGGTGTGTACCATTGATAGACTTCGCGGGCTTGTGCGAAATCATCTGCTTGCAACAAATCCCACAACAGACGATTCTCATGAGGGAACGCATTCACCAATCCCGAAACCCACCCCTCGGCACCAAGAATAAATGATTCCATCACCAAATCATCAACGCCACACAAAAGCGTATATCGGTCGCCGCAGGCATTACGAAGATCGGTGATCCGACGTGGGTTTTCCGAGGATTCCTTGATGGCGACAAATTTCTCTTCGTCAGCCATATCGGCGAACATCTCGGGGGTAATATCGACCCCATAAGAGACCGGATTGTTGTAGCACATGATCGGCAAATCCGAGGCACCGGCCACCGAGCGGAAGTGAGTGATGGTTTCCCGAGGATCGGATTTATAAACCATTGCCGGCAAAACCATCATCCCATCGACACCAGCAGTTTGAGAGTCCGCCGCAAAGTGACATGCCAACTTGGTACTGCACTCGGCGACTCCCGTCAAAACCGGGATTCGACCGTTCACGTGTTCGACGGTTGCTCGAAGCACTTGCAGCTTTTCGTCGTAACTAAGCGAACAGTTTTCTCCGACAGTTCCCAACATGATGACGCCATGAATACCGGCATCGATCATCTTTTCGAGATGGGACATGGTTGCAGGCAAATCGAGCGATTCGTCCTGATGGAAGTGTGTGACTGCTGCGGGATAAACTCCTGTCCAATCAACCTTCATAATCACTGCCCCTTAAATCGGCGTTGTTCTGAAAACTCGCTTCGTTATGGAATGTAGAGCCACCACATTACTGGAATCCCAAGCGGAGGTCTATAGTTTACATTGCACTTTATGTAAAACTAATGTGAATAGCCTGAAGACTCGTTAGTCTTAGAAGCCTGAAAAAGAATTTTTGTACAGAGTTTCATGACTGAAAGAATGACAGATGACTATAACGGATTACATCCGTAGCGATTTGGAACGTCGAATCCGAATTGGCAATAACTTGCCTCGAAAACTGACCCTCGCCGCATTGGCGAAAGAATACGATGTCAGCTTGACGCCTGTGCGCGAAGCGATTGGCTTGCTTCATAAAGACGGATTGATCCTCAAGAGAGAAAATCGTCGCCTCATCGTGAATCCGCAACGTGTCGGGGAAAGCACTGAAAAAGAGTTGGGAGAACCTCCCAAGCCCATCGATTGGGAAGACATACTCACACAGCATGTGCTTTATGAAAGTTTACGAGGTTCAGAAGAATTTCTCCGCGAAGAAATTCTCACGGAAAAATATGGTGTGGGCCGAACGGTTCTACGACAGGTCTTCAGCCAACTTGCCGGCAGTGGATTCCTCATTCATGAACCCCGACGTGGTTGGCGAGTCAAAGAGCTGACAGACGACGACTTGCGGGACTTTCTTGATATTCGGGAAACACTCGAACTCAAGGCGTTGGAACTGGCACTTCCCCATTTGCAGCAATCGCGTCTGCAATCCATTCTCGACGGTAATCAGCCCGATGATCGGAACCGTCCGCAGATCGACAACAACCTCCATGAATACTTCATTGGCTTGGCCGACAATCGCTACATTCAAGAGTTTTTCAAGCGATACGGGGCCTTCTATCAGCCTCTGTTTGACTATGCCGCGCTGGGGGGAGACATCGAAGGAGAGATGGCAGCGCACCACCGTGAGATTCTGGAAAATCTGATTCGCGGTGAGGCCGATCCAGCTCGAGACGCTCTGCGAAAACATATTCGCTCACAATACCCGGCTGTCTTGAAGGTCATCGAAACATTAGGGCTCCGTACCACAGAGCAAAACCTGGCCGAGACTCAGCTCAGCTCAGGCTGACAAGTCGGGCTGCGATCTTTCGTTCTCTAAGGAATGACCATCGGCACAGGTGTGAATCCAATCACAATAAACGCCAATGTCAGCCAACCCAGAACGACTCGGAACCATCCGAGCTCAATTCGGTCATTCGCGGTGGGAGGATGACGGGGGCCCATCAGCACGATAAGACCGAGCATCAATGCGTATTGGAAGTTTCTCGTCGCCACCATATAGGCAAGTGTGCCGTAAACCAGCAGCATCGCCACCACATGGGCACGTCGACCAATCAGGGAATACAGAATATGTCCACCGTCAAGTTGTCCGATGGGGATCAGATTTAACGCGGTGATAAAGATTCCCACCCACCCGGCAAATAGCAGCGGATTGAGCATAATCACTTGATCTGGTCCCAATGGCCCATGCACTAACTCGTACATCCACTGCATCACCAACGGGTCACCAAACTCGACCGACTCACCAACCAGTTTTGCTCGTGAGGCCACTTCAGAGTTCAAGGCGCCCATCCACGCAACGGGTAAAGCAAACACCAAACCGGCTAACGGCCCGCTAATGGCGATGTCATAAAGTTTTTTACGATCTGCGTATCCCGACCGCTGTACGATCACGGCTCCCATCGTCCCGAAAGGCAACAATGGCATCGGAATGAAGAACGGAGGAGACGCGGCCACTTTATAACGCCTCGCTTGTAAGTAATGCCCCATTTCGTGCGAGAACAAAATGAGCATCACGGCAAACGAATATTGAAAGCCGTTCCAGAGCAGTGCCGAGATCATTTCGGGAGTCATTTCTGTGACTCCCGGCGGTGGCGATGGAATATCACCCGTCACCATCCCTTTGTAGAAGCAACTGAGAAATGTCAGCAGAAACAACGCCAGATGCAGAAACTTCCAGCGAGGAACATCTCCGACTCGCGGGTCATCGGTGCTCATCGGGATCGAAGTTTTCTGAGGAGCAGAGGAGTCCACGATCTCGGGCGAAGATTCTACCGGCGGAGCAGGACGAGACAGCGAAGCCTGATATTCGGCAATCTGATCGTCGAGTTGGTCCATCATTTCGTGCAAATGATCGAATTCGTTTTCGCGACCCTGATTGTCGTTCTCTCCCTCGGGATCAGGAGTCTTCTGGGAATCTGTCATGACTCAATTATTCTGTAGAATGGTTTCCGCATTACAATAGCGGAAAACTCCCGAAACGAACAGTATCCCGACGGTCTTGGGGTGTTTCTTTCGGTGGCCCGGCGTGCTACGATTCAGCAGTAGTTACGGAGTTCAAAACATTCATTCTCGCCTTGGAAATAAGAGGAGTCCACGATGAAGCGGCGGCTTACGATTTCTGGAGTTGTTGTCTCGGCGGTCATGTTGCTGGCGATGAATGTCCACCCCCCACGTGTTAACGCTGAGGAGTCAGGGATGACTAAAGTGACGACCATTGAAGGAATCAGCGAGTACCAACTCGAAAACGGTATGAAAGTGCTGCTGTTTCCTGACCCTTCCAGTTCCAAAGTGACCGTCAATTTGACACTCTTTGTCGGCAGTCGGCACGAAGGATATGGCGAAGCGGGAATGGCTCACCTGCTCGAACATATGCTCTTCAAGGGAACTCCCGACCATCCCAACATTCCGAAAGTTTTGACCGAGCGGGGAGCCAATTTTAATGGCACAACCTGGCTTGATCGCACCAACTATTACGAAACACTTCCCGCGAGCGACGAAAATCTCGAATTTGCAATTCGGATGGAAGCCGATCGCATGATCAACAGCTACGTCAAAGGTGAAGATCTTGTCTCCGAGATGACAGTCGTTCGCAATGAATTTGAACGTGGTGAAAACAATCCGTATTCGATTCTGTTTCAACGCATGATGTCGTCCGCATTTCAGTGGCACAATTACGGACAATCAACCATCGGTAACCGGGCCGATATCGAACGCGTGCCGATTGAAAATCTCAAAGCGTTCTACAAAAAGTATTATCAACCAGACAATGCAATGATCGTGGTGGCGGGAAAATTTGAAACGGAAAACGCGATCTCGCTGATTGGGAAGTATTTTGGAGTCATCCCGGCCCCCGAACGAGAGCTGCCACAAACATACACCGAAGAGCCAGCGCAGGATGGCGAACGGATCGTCACTCTCAAGCGTGTCGGCGAAGTGTCTGTCGTCGGTTCGATTTATCACATCCCCGCGGGTGGACACCCCGACTTTGCGGCGACCGATGTCATGGAAAGTATCATGACGGCTGAACCAGCCGGGCGATTGTACAAGGCACTTGTCGAGAAACAATTAGCGGCAGGTGTTTACGGCGGCGTCTTTGCGTTACACGATCCCGGCATCCTACGATTATTGGTTGAAGTCAACGAAGGAAACGAACCGGAAACCGTTCTTGATGCCATGTACACAGCCATCGAAGAACTCCGTGAAAACGGTGTGACCGAGGAAGAAGTTCAGCGAGCGAAACAGTCATTGCTGAAACAACGGGAACTCTCGGCCTCCAAAAGCAGTTCCATCGCTGTGGAACTTTCGGAGTGGGCCGCTCAAGGAGATTGGCGACTCTATTTCCTCTACCGCGACCGCGTCGAAGCCGTCACTGTTGAGGACGTAAATCGGGTTGCGAAACTTTATCTGGAAGAAAACAACCGCACCACGGGAATTTATATTCCGGTGGAAACACCAAACCGAATCAGTATCCCGGCGACTCCCAACCTCGCTGAAATGATTGGTGATTACAAAGGGCGTGAAGATGTCGCGTTGGGCGAAGCTTTCGATGTCTCTCCACAAAACATTGAACAACGCACGACTCGCGTCAAATTGGCCTCCGGCATCGAAGCGGCTTTACTGCCGAAAAAGACGCGCGGAGCGGTCGTCAACTTGAAACTCGACTTGTATTACGGCAATGCAGAATCGCTACAAGGATATTCCAAAGAAACCGAGTATCTTCCCAAGATGATGTTGCGGGGAACCGAGTCTTTGTCACGTCAACAACTCAAAGATCAACTCGATCAACAACTGGCGAGTTTGTCGGCATCGGCTAGCGCCGGGAAAGCAACTTTCAGCATTGAGTGCAAACAAACAAATCTCCCAAAAGTGCTCGATATTCTGGAAGAAGTTTTGCGCAAACCGACTTTCCCGAAAGCAGAACTCGACATCCTGAAAAATGCCGAGATCGCAACACTCGAACAAAACTCGACAGACCCCACCAAGATTGCTCAGAAAAAAATCGGGCAAATCACTTCACCATTTCCAATGGGTGATCCTCGCTATGTTCCCAGCTTCGATCAGGAAGTCGATATGGTGAAAGCCGTAACGACCGAACGCCTCAGTAAACTCTACAAGGAACAGTTGAACGGAATGTACGGTGTGCTTTCCATTGTGGGTGATTTTGATCCCGACTTGATCGTCCCACGTATCGAGTCAATCGTCTCGGAGTGGAAAACTGATATCACTTATGTAGAAATCATGAAACCGGGTGATCTTGCCATCAAGGGACTCATCGAAGTCGTCGAAACACCCGACAAAGCGAACGCCACTTATTTTGGCGCAACAACTATGCCGATCAGTGATTCCCATCCCGATTATCCGGCACTCGTGATCGGGAACTTCATCTTGGGTGGTGGTTCCCTCTCATCGCGACTCGGAGATCGAGTGCGTCAAAAAGAAGGGCTTTCGTACGGCGTGGGATCGGGCTTCAACGCTCAAGCCACCAATGATCGAGCACTGTTTTACCTCTATGCGATCACAAACCCGGACAACATGGAGAAAGTGATTGCCGCGATTGCCGAAGAAGTGGAACGCATTTGCAAGGACGGCATTACCAAAGAAGAATTGGCAGCCGCTCAACAGGGATATCTGCAAGAACAGGTTGTTTCGAGATCCAGCGACAAGAATCTCACTACGATTCTTGCCAAAACAGAACATGTTAACCGAAACATGAAGTATTACGACGACCTCGAAGAGAAGATCAATGCCGTGACTGCGGAAGAGGTTCGCAAAGCTCTTACAAAATATATCAACTTCGACTCGATCTACATCGTGACCGCTGGTGATTTCAAGAAAGGTAAAACAACCACCGAGTGAGACACTCGGTGAACTCCTCATGTGGTCTCTTGGTCTCGAAACATCAACACGTCGTGGCAGTGTCGCGATTTGGAATGGGCAAGGCGTTCCTCTCGAGCGTTCGTTAGGCGCGCAATCCCAAAAACATGCCACCACAATTTTTCAGGTTCTCGATGAGCTCCTGAAAGAACAAAACCTGAAGCCTGCCGATATTGGTCGCGTTGCGGTCAGTATCGGTCCTGGTAGTTTTACAGGTTTACGGATCGGCGTGGTCGCGGCGAAAACGCTGGCTTACTCTTTAGGCTGTGAAGTGAAAGCCATCGACACTTTTTTGGCCGTTGCACACCAATCTCCGACCACGATTGATGCAGTCACGATCATCGGCGATGCTCAAAGAGGCGATCTTTTCGTGGGTGATTTCGAACGAAATGATGCAGCAGAATGGGCGCCAATCGGTAAAATCCGCATCGAATCGGCACAATCGTTCGAGAATTCTCTCGCAGGCAACGAATCTCTCAGCGGACCTGGATTGACTCGATATTCGTCGCAACTCCTTGATAGAGAACGTCTTTTGGAAGATTCGATCTATATTCCCTCTGCCTCGGCAATCTGCGAACTTTCCGCCCGAGAAGATATCCCTTTGGCCGACTGCTGGTCGCTGGAACCCCTATATCTACGAAAGAGTTCCGCCGAAGAGAAGTGGGATCAAAAGCAGTCCGAATCGGTTTAATGACGGGTTGCATGGCGAGTTTTCCAAAATTGTACTAAGATATCTCACCAACCCGGAATTTCCCGGTCGATAACAGATGAGAGATGCTGCACGGCAGGACGCTGGCACACTTAGACATTTCGAGAACGGACTCTCAGCGAGAACAACTATGGCGCTGTACGAAATTGAGACAACCGCTCACATCATGATTGGTTGGGCCGACGACGATGAGCAAGCCAAATCGCTTGCCAATGAATCCTATCCAGATGAGGAAGTGGTTCGTGTTTCGCGCCGACCGCGCGATGTCTGGGTCATCTCAAAACGAATGCTCGGCATCGACCAACCGATGAGCCCGAACGAAATGGCTCGCGAATGTCTCGACCGCGCCAAAGGTGACAAAGTCTCCGCGATCAGGCTCTACATGCGAGACACCGGATCTGATAAGACCGAAGCACAACGTGCCATCGAAACCAACATCAGCCTCGGCTGGTGAGTTTCACTTCGCATTCAGAATGAGATCAACGATCTGCTTGCGGCTAAAGTTTTCACTTTCGATCCGTAACTTCCCATTCTGTGCCGGAGTTCCGAGCTTCAGTAATTGAGCCGTCTGCGACTTCTCCGCCACGCCACCCATCTCCAATCGCTTGGGCGTGGCCAATAATCCCAACCCACCCACATCTCCGTATCGCAACGCGCCAGGCAAGTAATTGGGGTCCGATGTCTCGGTGATGTTGGCAAACGAAAATCCGTCGAGATTGACGATCATCGTATCAACGGCATCTTCGATAAGCGTACCTGCTAGCAACGTCCATAACCCCGCGTCACCCGTGCCGATCACATGCAGTTCCTGAGAAGCTTTAGGCGTGGAAACAACAGTTAATATGTCACGCACGCGCTGTGCGATAGTGGTCTTGTTATAGCCAAAAGTGTATCCCGAATATTTTTCATCAACCGGCATCCCCTCTTTCCAATCGGGATAAGTTGCTTCACCGGTTAAGAACAGGTCGGCAGATATCACTCCAAATCCTGCATCGACGAGTCGAACGACTTCATCGCTAATATTCCCTTCCTCATCGAAGAGATGAGATTTCCCCTGCTGATCGAACCACAACACAGTCCCGCGACTCTCGAATTTTGGTGAGATCGCAATGATTGGAATGATCTCTTTATGTTGCTTGCGAATCAGTACTCCTTTGTTCAGAGTGTGACCGCTGACCAATATTTTCTCATGCGGCCCCACGTCACTTCCTTCCACCAACGGCAATCCCTCATCCAGTATCACTTCCAACACAGGCTTCATTTGCTCGCGATATTTCGGCAGATCGCTCTCTGCCAAAGCTGCCATCGCGGTATTTTGTCGCTTGAGATAATCGATCATTTGCTGCCGCAACTCTGCGGGCGACTTGGAGTTCTCCGGCAACGGATGCTGATCGTCAAACACCGAGAGTTCTTCTTTGGGGATCGGCCAAAAGTCGGTTTCGACTAGCGAAGCCTCAGGAAGATGCAAATACTCGGCCATCCATTGGTACATGATTGCACGTGAGACGTAATTGTAGTTGTGACCGAATTCGGGATGCGCCTCGGCGTAAACCTTGGACGGTTTATCATAGAAGGAATAGACTTGCTTCAACTCAGGCAGGCCTTTGGTTTCGATGTCGATCGTCCAGTCGTTGGCACCCGTCATCCCCAACGGCTTAGGTGCGAACACAGCCGCCATTGCCACATTGTTGATTCCCTGTCGCAGGTAATCGGCGTTTTCGCAGACACAGCCCCCCTGCATAGCCGTTGAAACCATCACGGCTGGAAAGGCCACATCAACACGGTCATCGAGTGCTGCCAGCATGAATGTTTGAGTCCCTCCACCACTCGCTCCGGTGACGGCAACTCGATCCGTATCGACATCAGGGAGTGATGTCAGAAAATCGAGTGCTCGAAGTGAATTCCAGGTTTGTAATCCCATCGTGTTAATCAACCACGACCCGGCCTCCGCATCGGCGAAATCGGCACGATGATCGATCACTTTGCTGTCGGAATAGCCCACCATGTCGTAATGAAAAACAATGCAGCCCATGCGGGCGAGATGAACCATACGTGCCTGGATGTGATGTCGTCCCCCCGACATATAATTCTCACCCCCTTCGGCAATCGCTTTCAATGCGGCCTCTTCGCCCATATCCGAAAACCGTGCATCGGTCCAATGTCCGTGAGGAGAGAGGATGCCGGGCGCTTTGCCGTCCAGTTTTGTGGGACGATACAAATTCCCCGAAACATAATGCCCGGGCATCGATTCAAAAAAGACACGCTGCACAATGTAATCTCCCCGATGTATTTCGCCATGAACGACCGCATTGAGTGGAGTTTTCGGCCAAGCAGGGATCAAGCCGTTACTGACTTTGAGTTGAGTGCGAATTTTCTCAGCAGTTTCGATCCAATCGTTTTTATTCGTCGGTGGAGTCCAAGGGTGATAGGCATCTCGTAGATTGCGGAGTTTTCCCAAGCGTGCGTCGGGTGAAGATCGCCCTTCTCTAAATACACGGGATATAGACTCTGCCGTTTCCTGAGCAAAAGACGAAACGGAGGTTCCCATCAAGAGCGAAGCCAGAATAAGAATCTGCGGAAAACGAAAACCGGTCATAACGGGACACTCCGAAGGTGGGAAGGGTTTCTCAATCGAGGCTCTCAGCGTATGCTGTCAAAAAACAAAACGCAAAAACGATCTCGGAGAATTCAATGCTGATTGAAGGACAACTCGTCTCCCCGAAAGGAATCGCCAAAGGTCGGGTCCAATTCGAAGAGGGGGTCATCACTGCCGTGGGTGATCTACCGGGCGAACCCGATACAGTTTACAGCGATGACTGTCTCATTTTTGCCGGTATGGGTGACATTCATATTCACGCCCGCGATGATGTCAGTGAAGAGCAAATTTATAAAGAAGATTTTCGCACAGTTTCCGCGGCGGCAATTAACGGCGGCATCGTGCAGGTTGCCGATATGCCCAACAATCCAGCAGCACCGATTGACGATGAATCGTATGCGGCGAAAGAAGAGCATCTGCGACAACGTGATGTCCCAATTCAAGTGACGCTGTACGCGGGGATCGGTCCCGGCACCAAACCGCTCTCTCGTAAGGTTCCCTACAAAGCCTATATGGGCCCTAGTGTGGGAGATTTGTTTTTCAAATCACTCGCCCAACTTGATGAAACTCTTTCTGCTTACCGCGGTTGCCATGTCAGTTTTCATTGTGAAGATCCCGAACTTCTGGATGCCGCCGCCAATGCGGCCACTCATGAAGAACGCCGCCCGCCCGAATGCGAACTGTCGGCCACAAAGTTTGCACTGATGATGATTGAGAAGTACGAACTGATCGGTAAGTTGTGCCATTATTCCGTCGGTGAGGGAATTCCTCTTATCCGTGAGGCTCGTGAAAAGGGGCTACCGGTTACCTGCGAAGTCACCCCTCATCATCTCTATTATGATGACGGTGATTTGACGGACGATAATCGTGGCTGGATGCAAATGAACCCTCCGTTAAGAAAACACGCCGACAAGTTGGCAATGCTCGATGCCCTTCGCGAGGGAACACTCGATTACATCGCCACCGATCATGCACCGCATACCAAAGAAGAAAACGAACGAGGGATCTCCGGGCAACCCCATCTCGATACCTTTGCTGCATTCACCACCTGGCTGATGGCCGAGCAAAATTTCAGTCCCGAACGGATTGCCGAAGTCTGCTCTGCGAACCCCGGAGTATTTGTGAATCCATTTACTGCTCCCAAGAAGTTTGGGCGACTCGAACCAGGTTATGTTGCGTCTATCACAGTTTTGAATCTCTCTCGCCCCTGGACGGTCAAAGAGGAGGATTTGAAGACGAAATGTGGTTGGTCTCCGTTTGCGGGAGTCACATTTCCGGGAAGTGTCGAGGCTGTTTATATCGAGGGGAAACGACAAAAATCATCTGGAATATCTTAATCTTGAGAGTTTAGAGATTGGAATTTTAGCACGACTCTCGAATAATTCTTCTGCCCGCATCGCATTCATCAGACCAGACAACTATGACCACCCTGACCGTTGAAAATTATCTGAAAGCCATCTTGCAGCACGAGTTGCAAACCGGCGAAACATTAATGTCTACCGGCAAAATTGCCGAAGCGATGGTCGTGTCACCGGGTACTGTCACCAGCATGCTCAAAACGCTCAGTGATAGTCAGCTAGCCGAGTATAAACCTTACGAGGGAGCGGCTCTTACCGAATCAGGCCGAAAGCTGGCGATGAGAATGCTGCGTCGCCACCGACTGATCGAACTCTTCCTCGTCAAAACTCTGAAACTGACCTGGGATCAGGTTCACGAGGAGGCCGAGGATATGGAACACTCGGTGAGTGATTTCCTGGTCGGAAAAATTGACGAGTTTCTGGGACGCCCCCAGTTCGATCCTCACGGCGATCCCATTCCGACAGAAGATGGTCAACTACGCGGAACCACTCGCGAGATTGTCACTCTGTCCAGTTGTCAGCCGGGACAACAATTTCGCTTAGCCCGCGTGACCGATCAGCAGGGAGATTTCTTGAGATACCTGTCAGACTCAAACCTGAATATCGATACCGAAGGTGTCGTCGAAAATCGCAATCTCTCGGGAGGGATCATGACAATTTCTGTGAACGGCAGCATGCTATCGCTCGGCCTCTCAGCCGCAGAATCACTGCTGGTCGTCCAAATCGATTAGTCCCGTGACACAAAATGTCATCGCCCGTTACGCAGCTCGACGTTTGCGAACAGTCCCTTTGACGATCCCTCGATTGGAACCTTCCAGAAAATCAACCAGCGGTTGCAATACTTCAGAACAGGGATTCTGAGTGAGCATCGCGACCACTTGCCCTAACGGCAATGATTCGCGATACATCAAACGGTAGGCTTCTTTGATCTCGCTGCGTTCTTCCGCGTTAAACCCGGCACGTTTTAAGCCAACCACATTGATACTCACTACGTGACCATCGTGGTTCGTCATTGCATAAGGTGGCACGTCTTGCACAACGGCTGCCACACCACCCAACATGGCCATTTTTCCAATGCGGACAAATTGATGCAGAGCAGTGTTCCCCGAGATCACGGCTCGCTCGCCGACAGTCACATGCCCACCCAGCAAACAACCACTGATCAATAGGCAATCGTCACCGACAACACAGTTGTGCCCCACGTGTGCGTTTGACATCAAAAAGCATCGATCACCGATGGAGGTCGTTGTTCCTTCGCCCGTACCTCGATGAATGGTGACCCCTTCGCGAATAATGCAATCGTCGCCAACGACGACATATGATTCCTCACCCTCATAACGCATGTCTTGAGGTTCTCCCCCAATGACGGCGTGTGGAAAGATTTCACAATTCTCGCCGATGGTCGTATGGCCGGTGATGACCGCCGTGGCTTTGATGGTGGTTCCAGCGCCGATTTTGACCGGGCCTTCAATCACCACATATGGGCCAATAGTAACATCGTCGGCAATGGTGGCTTGTTCGTCGATAATTGCGGAGGGATGGATACTCATCAAATGACCTTCCGTGGTACTGATGATGTCAGAATTCGTTGTCAGGGGGTTCTCTTGCGAGAAATTCAGCGCGACGGAATTGTCGGATTTTCTCCCAAATCGGTCAATAGCAGGGTTTTGCACCGATTTTCGCTGTCGCCCCCTCATTCCCGAACACTGAAACGCCGTTTCAAGATTTGAAGATTCGGAGATTCGGGGACACACCTTGACCGAATCTTGACCAAATGTTGAATCAAATCTTCCCGAATCTTGATTTCGAATCTTCCATACTCTTGAGCAACTTGTTGGCTCTCATTGGCTTGCGTCGATCTTC